>Ga0214921_10011330_pt1 | contig 10847 bp, 9 predicted proteins | sample LL1505_MetaG_FD_177992 | JGI IMG/M metagenome (GOLD analysis project Ga0214921, IMG submission 177992) | Freshwater microbial communities from Lake Lanier, Atlanta, Georgia, United States - LL-1505 | ecosystem: Environmental > Aquatic > Freshwater > Lake | place: USA: Georgia | collected 2015-05-28
ATCAGCTCGAGCACGTTCTCCACCGGCGTGCCCGGGAGCACGCCGTGGCCGAGGTTGAAGATGTGGCCCGGGCGGCCGCCGGCGCGGGCGAGCACCCGGCGGGCCTGACGCCGCACCGTGTCGCGGTCGGACAGGAGCACGACGGGATCGAGGTTGCCCTGCACGGCGCGGTCGAAGCCGACCGCCTCCCAGCCGCGGTCGAGGTCGATCCGCCAGTCGATGCCGATCACGCTGCCGCCCGCCTCGGCCAACAGCGGCAGGAGCGCGGGGTTGCCGGTCGCGAAGTGGATCACCGGCGCCCGGGTCGCCGCCGCGGCGATGGCGGCCCGGGAGTGGGGCAGCACGTAGCGGCGGTAGTCGTCGGGTCCGAGGCAGCCGACCCAGCTGTCGAACAGCTGCACGAGCTGGGCGCCGGCGTCGAGCTGGGCCACGAGGTAGCGGCTGACGGCGCGGGCGATCATGCCGCACAGGTCGTGCCAGGCCGTCTCGTGGCGATACATGAAGGCCTTGGTGAGCGTCCAGGCCTTGCTGGTGCCCCCCTCGATGCAGTAGCCGGCGAGCGTGAAGGGGGCCCCGGCGAAGCCGATCACCGGGATCGAGTCGGCCAGGCCGGCACGGGTGGCGGTCACGGTCTCCATCACGAAGCCCACGCGATCGACGTCGTTCAGCTCGCGGACCCGCCCGACGTCGGTCGGCTCGCGGACGGGATTGTGGATCACCGGCCCCTCGCCGGCGGTGAACTCGAGGTCGAGCCCCATCGGCTCGAGCAGCGGCAGCAGGTCGCTGAAGATGATCGCCGCGTCGACCCCGAGCCGGTTGACCGTGGCGATCATCACCTCGGCGGAGAGCCGGGGCGTCTTGCAGAGCTCGAGAAACCCGACCTTTTCCCTGATCGCGCGGTACTCCGGCAGGTAGCGGCCCGCCTGTCGCATCAGCCAGATCGGGGTCCGCTCCACCGGCTCGCGGCGGCAAGCCCGCAGCAGCAGGGCCTGCTGGCGGGGATCGGCGGGCGGTTGGGGGGGGAGGATCTCGGCCATGGAGCGATGAAGTGTATCCGCCCGGCGGCGATCGGCCGCCGGCCGCCTGGCCACTACAATCAATGGGCTCGGGCCGGACGCCCGGGTGATCCGCCCGCAGCCGGCGCCGGTCGATCCGGGGGCCGGCGGGGCCGCCAACCATCGGTCCGTCATGACGGCGTTTCTCTCCGGCATCTCCGTCGTCTGCTTCGCCGCGAGCTACGCCGTGGCGCTCGGGTGCGAGGCCTCGCGGCTCCTGTTCCGCTCGGGCGTGCGCGGGATCGTGATGGTGGGCTTCGCGGCCGCCGGCCTCGTCGCCCACACGCTGTACCTCGGCTGGCGGGCGGCCGGCGATGCGGCGGTGCCCCTCTCGAGCCCGGCCGACCTCTACCTGCTGCTGGCCTGGCTCCTGGCCGCCGGCTACCTCTGGCTCACGCTCGCCAACCCGCGCACGCCGGTGGGGCTGTTCGTGCTGCCGATCGTCCTGACGCTCGTGGGCGTGGCGGCCTTCGCGCCCGACGTGCCCTCGCCGCTCTTGCGCGACTCGACGTCGCGGATCTGGGGCTGGTTCCACGGCGCGCTGCACCTGGTCTGGACGGTGGCGGTGGTGCTGGCGGCCGTCGCGGGGCTGATGTGGCTGATCCAGGCGGGCCGGCTGGCCCGCAAGCAGCCGCCGGTCCGCGGCTTTCGGATGCCGAGCCTCGAGCGGCTGGCGGTGCTCATGCACCGGGCGCTCGCCGTGGCCGCCTGGGCGGCGGCGGCGGCGTTCGTGTCCGGCATCGTCTTGAACGCGATCCAGTTTCGGCGCGGCGCGGCCGAATCCGTGCCCTGGACCGACTCGGTCATCTTCCGGATGGCGATCCTGGTCGCGTGGCTGGTGCTCGCCGACGGCGTGGCGCTCGCGGTGCGGCGGCGGCCCGGCGGCGACCGGGTCACGGCCTGGCTGGGGATCGCGAGTCTGGCGGTGCTGGCCGGCTGGATCGCCTGGGGCCTGGCGATCCCGTCGCGTCACGGCGGCGTCGCGGCCGACCGCCCCGCGGCCGTGAGCCCGAGCGAGGCCGGCCCATGAGCACGGCCGCCGCCACCGCCACGTCGACGCTCGCGCTCGTGGGCGGAACGCACCGCACCGTCCCGCTCGATCTGCGGGAGCGACTGGCCTTCTCGGCGGAGCAGGCGGCGGCCGCGCTCGAGCGGTTCCGCGAACGCTTTCCCGGGCGGGAGGCCGTGCTGCTCTCCACCTGCAACCGCGTCGAGCTGTACGCGGCCGGCGAGCAGGAAGCCGCCGCCCCCGAGGCCGCCCAGCTCGTCGCGTTCCTGGCGGAGTGTCGCGGCCTCGATCCCGACCGGCTCGCTCCGGTCTTCGCGCGGGAGCGCAACGACGCGGTGGTCCGCCACCTGTTCGGCGTGGCGGCCGGGCTCGACAGCATGGTGCTCGGCGAGCCGCAGATCCTGGGGCAGGTAAAGCAGGCTTGGAGCCTCGCCCAGGCGGCCGGCACGGCCGGGCCGCTGACGGCCGGGATGTTCCAGGCGGCCCTGCGGACGGCCAAGCGGGTGGCCACCGAGACCGGCGTGGGCCGGGAGCGGACGAGCATCCCGAGCGTCGCGGTGGCCGATTTCGCGGCCGGCGTGTTCGAGCGATTCGACGACAAGCGGGTCCTGCTGATCGGTGCGGGCAAGATGGCCGCCGAGACGCTCCGCTATCTCCGCGAGGCGGGGGCCCGCGACGTGACCGTCGTCAATCGCACCGCCAGCCGGGCCGTCGAACTCGCCGCGCGGCTCGGGGCCCGCCCCGGCGACTTCGCGGCGCTCGCCGCCGAACTCGCGGCGGCCGATCTGATCGTCAGCACGACCGGCGCCGACGCGCACGTCGTGACGCTGGCCGGCTTCGAGCCGATCGCCGCCGGGCGGGAGGGCCGGCCGCTGGTGGTGCTCGACCTGGCGGTGCCCCGCGACTTCGATCCGCGGATCGGCGGCCTGCCCGGCGTCTGGCTGTATTCGGTCGACGACCTGGCCGCGGCCTGCGACGCCAATCGCAAGAGCCGCCAGCGGGAGCTGCCCGCGGCGCTCGCCATCGTGGAGGAGGAGTCGGTGCGGTTCATGGCCGACGTCCACCATCGCACCACCACCCCGGTGATCGAGCAGCTGAAGGCCGGCTGGAGCGAGACGGGCGAAGCCGAGCTCGAGCGGCTGTTTCGCCGGCTGCCGGAGCTCGGGGAGACCGAGCGGGCCGAGATCCGCCAGGCCTTCGACCGCTACGCCGCGAAGCTCCTGCATCCGCCGCTGGTCTCGCTGCGCAGCGAGAGTCGCTCCGGACCGCCCCATGGCCTCGTCGACGCGCTCAAGCGGCTGTTCCAGCTCGGGGAGTGACCCGGGCGGTCGGTGGCAGCCGGTTCCACTGCGGGATGACGCAGACCGCGGCCAGGACCAGTCCGCCGGCGAGCGTCAGGAAGATGCCGTTCCAGGGCGTCGTGTCGCTGCCGGTCAGCTGCTTGACGAAGCCCGGCAGCGTGCCGCCGACGATCGCGCCCAGCGAGCCCACGCCGTTGATGACGCCGGCCGCGGTGCCGGCCCCGCGCCGCGTGCCGAAGTCGATGGCCGCCGCGCCGCTGACGAGCGAGTCGGGGATGTAGACGAGCCCGCCGATCAGGAACAGCATCGCCCCCAGGCTCCACCGCGTGGCCGGCACCAGCGGCAGCATCGCCAGCGCCAGCCCGCCCATGATCAGCGTGCTGGCGATCACGGGAAACCGGCGGGCGCCGCACAGCCGGTCGCTCGCCCAGCCGCCCGCGAAGATGCCCAGCGGCCCGGCCAGGTCGAACAGGCTGCCGAGGATGCCGCTCTCCGCGGTGCCGGTGCCGAGCCGTTCGTTGAGGTACACCGGCGCCCAGAACATCAGCAGGTAGCGGAGCGGTTTCACGAACAGGTAGACGAAGGCCAGGAGCAGGACGACCGGCGAGCGGACCACCTCGCGCACGGTGTGCCAGGAGCCCTCGGGCTCGTCGGCCGGCGTCTCCCCGGCCACGACCACCGCTTCCGGCTCGCCGCGGTCGCGTTCGGGCGACGGCAGCCCCACGTCCTCGGGCCGGTTCGCCTGGAGGCAGAGAAACGTCAGCCAGATCAGGGCCAGGACCGCCGCCGGCACGAAGAACGCCATCCGCCAGGCCTCGGGCAGCACCCGCGGGCCGCCGAGCCACTCCGGCAGCGGCACGGTCGCGCCGCCCCCGGCCGTGGCCAGGCCGGCCACGACCGCGGCGATCATGCCGCCGAGCGCGAAGTTGGAGCACCACACGCCCATCACGCGGCCGCGGACGCTGCGGGAAAAGAACTCGCCGATGTTCTTCGTCAGCGGCGCCCAGCCGCTCGACTGGCAGATGCCCTGCAGGGCGAACAACACCCCGAGGGCCAGGGCCGAGTTCGACGAGCCCATGGCGATCGCGATGACCACGCTGCCGGCCATGCCCACGAGCACGACGACCCGCGTGCCCACGCGGTCGCCGAGCACGCCCCAGAGGAACTGGCCCACGGCGTAGGCGGCGAGGTAGCCGCCGTCGACCACCGACAGCGTCTCGGTCGAGAGCCCCATCACCTCGGGCTTTTTGAGTTCCACCTTGGCGATCGACAGCCCCTTGCGGGTCAGGTAGTAGCCGGCGTAGGCCAGCCACGTGACCGCGAAGATCCGCACCTGCCAGGCCAGCAGGCCCGCCGGGGCCCTGGCCGCCGTTGCCGGAGGAGCCGCGTGCGGGCTCCGCCGGCCAGCCCCGCCTGCACCTGGTTGGCTGCCCATGGGTGTCGGAAGAAGCCGGGGACTTGATCGGGACGGCGACCCCGCCGCGGGCGGGCATCCTATCCGATGGAGCGTGAGGAAATCGTAAGCCCGGTTCCCTCTGGCATCGACCCGCAGATCCACGCCTGGCTCGGCAATCGCAAGGACGGTCGGCGGTCGACGGTACGGGGCCGTAGACTACCCCGCGGACCCGAGGCCGAGCGCGGCCGCGGTGGAGCAGCCAGCGTCGATGACACGACTCGCATTGTTCCTGATCGCTTCCGTCGGCGCCGTGGGCGCCGCGGCCGAGCCCGCCGTGACCGGTCCGATGCTCGGGCATGTGGACGAGCGGAACGCCCAGATCTGGCTGCGGCCGGCGGGCGAGGCCACGGTGACGCTCACGGTCCGCGACCCGGGCGGAAAGACCGTGTTCGAGGAGCCGCGGACCGCCGCCGCCGAGCACGACTTCTGTCTCACCTGGGCCGTCACCGGCCTCGAGCCCGCGACCGGTTACGCCTACTCGTTGACATGGGGTTCCGGCGGCGGCGACGACGCCCCGGTCGGTCCCTGGCCCTTGGTCACGGCTCCGCCTGCAAGCCTGCCGGCACGGGCCTGCCTGGGCTTCGGGTCCTGCGCGTCGGAGAAGTTTCCGGCCATCTGGGAGCGGATGGCGGTCGAGGGCGTCGAAGCGATTTTCCTCTGCGGCGACACGCCCTACATCGACTCTTCCGACCTCGCCAAGAACCGCCAGCGGCATCGCGCGTTTCTCGCCCAGCGCGGACTCGCCGAGATCGTCCGCACCCGTCCCCTGCTGGGCACCTGGGACGATCACGATTTCGGCGGCAACGACACCGACGGCACGGAGGTCGACCGCGAGACGATCCGCCGGGTGTTCACCGAGTACCGCGCCCTGGGCAGCTGCGGCGAGCGGGGTGAGGGCATCTACACCCGGTTCCGGCGGGGGCCGGTCGAGGTGTTCCTGATCGACGCCCGCTCCTTCTCCCAGACGGGGCCGTCACCGGTGGATCCCGGGAAAAAAACCCTGCTCGGGCCGCGGCAGTGGGAGTGGCTCAGGCGGTCGCTCACCGAGTCGACCGCCCCGTTCAAGATCCTGGCCACCGGCATGGTCTGGCACGACAAGCCCAACCGGGAAAAGGACGACTGGGAGACCTACGCCCACGAGCGCGAGGCCCTGTTCGACTTCCTCGCCGAAAAGAAGATCGGCGGCGTGGTGCTGCTCGGCGGCGACGTGCACGTCTCGCTCCTGCTCGAGCACCTGCCCGCCGGGCGGCTCGGCGCGCCGCTGTTCGAGTACGTCGTCTCACCTCTGCACGACTCGGTGATCCCGAGCCTCGTGCCCACCAAGGACAAGCGGCTGCTGTGGTCGGCGGTCGAGCCCAACGTGTTCCTGAGGATGGTGGCCGACACGACCCGCGCGCGACCCACGCTCACCTCGACCTGGATCCGGATGGACGGCACGCGGCTGCACGAGCATCTGATCACGCTCGAGCCGCCCGTCCGCCGTCTACCTGAGCGCACGGAGTCACCATGACCATCATCGCAGCGATCGAGCGGCTGTTCGCGGCGCGGGGCGACTCGGAGTATGGAGGGGAAGCCGTCTCGCAGCGGGAGCACGCGCTGCAGGCCGCGGCGGCGGCGGTCGCCGACGGGGCCGACGAGCCGCTCGTGGCGGCCGCCCTGCTCCACGACGTGGGGCACCTGCTGCACGATCTGCCCGGCGACGCGCCCGAGGCCGGCATCGACGACCACCATGAAAACTCGGCCGCCCGGTTCCTCGAGGCCCATTTCGGGCCCGAGGTCTGCGAGCCGGTGCGGCTGCACGTTGCGGCCAAGCGGTATCTGACCGCGGTCGAGCCCGACTACATGGCGCGGCTCAGCGGTCCGAGCGTCACGAGTCTCATGCTGCAAGGGGGGCCGATGAGCCCGGCCGAGCTCGAGGCGTTTCGCGGCCACCCGCACTGGCAGGCGGCCGTGCGACTACGGCGATACGACGAGGCCGCGAAAGTGGCCGGGGCCGCCACGCCGGCGCTCGAACACTTCCTGCCGCTCTTGGCCCGCGTGGCCCGCGCGTAAGCCCGCCTCCGGGCCCGCGCCGATCGGCTGGTGGATCACGATCACCGTCGGGCGCGGCGAGCAGGGCGCCGCTGCGGGTGGCGGCCGGGCAACGGCGGCGGTTCGACCACGACACGATGATGGAACCCCAGGAAACAGGCAGGCTGGCCCAGGCTCGCCGCGTTGGCCGCGGCGTCGGGGCCGGGTATCCTGCCCGCAACAACCGGGCAGGCGTGGAGCCGACCCGGGTTCCATGCGGGAGTCACCCATGCCCGGCCCGATGCGACCCGTCCCGATCCGTCTCGTCGTGGCCGATCTGGCCGGCACCACGGTCGACTTCGGGTCGAGCGCGCCCACCGGGGTGTTCGTGGCGCTCTTCCAGCGTCATGGCGTCACGGTCACCGAGGCGGAAGCCCGCGGCCCGATGGGCACCGCGAAACGCGACCACATCGCGGCCTTGGCCGCGCTGCCCACCGTCGCGGCCGCCTGGCGGGCCGCCCACGGCGCCGGCTTCACCGAGAGCGACCTCGATCGGCTGTATGCCGAGTTCATCCCGCTCCAGCTCGAGGTGCTCCCCGACTATGGCGACCTGGTGCCGGGCACGGCGACAGCCGTCTCGGCCCTGCGGGCCCGGGGTGTGAGCGTGGCCGTCACGAGCGGCTATGACACCGCGATGATGAAGATCGTCCTCGACGGCGCGGCGCGTCAGGGATTCGTGCCGGATGCCGCCGTCTGCGCCAGCGACGTGGCCGCCGGCCGGCCCGCTCCCTGGATGATCTACCGCGCGATGGAGGCCTGCGGCGTCTGGCCGCCGGCCGCCGTCGTGGCGGTGGGAGACACGATCGCCGACATCGAGGCGGCCGTGAACGCGGGCGTGCGGGCGGTCGGCGTGACCGCGACGGGCAACATGCTCGGCCTGTCGCGGGCGGCGCATGACGCGCTTCCGGCGGCGGAGCGGGCCGAGCGTCTGGCCGTCGCCGCCGAGCGGATGCGGGCGGCCGGGGCCGACGCGGTCATCGCGAGCGTGGCCGACCTGCCCGACCTGCTGCCGAAGCTCGCCTCCCGCTGAGCAGCCGGCGGGCGACGGTCAGCGGCCGTCGCGGCGGGCCTGCTTCCGCTTGCCGGTCGCGAGCGTGTGGCCCCGGCGCCGGGTCGAAAGCCCGTCGAACTTGATCTGCGCGACCGTGGCCCGCGACTTGGCCGACCGCTGCTTTTTGGCGTCGAAGTGAACGCTCTGGCCGGTGCCGGTGGCGGTCAGCGCGCGGAGTTTGCCGGCCTGCCGGGCCTTCTTCGAGGTGGTGGTCTTGGCGGCGGTCCGGGTGGCGGGCTTGCCGGCGGGCTTGGCCGGAGCGGCGGGCGCCGCCGCCTTGGTGGCGGAGCCGGGCTTGCCCGCCTTCGGCTGCTTCGGTGTCGGCGTGGCCGCGCCGAGCAGCCGGCGTCCGGCGGCGTTGATGCCGGCGACGGCCTCCGAGAGCGTCTCGCGGATGCTCGAGCGGACGGCCCGATGACCGGCCTGCCGCACCGCCTTGCTCGCCGGCTTGGCCACCGCCGTGCGGGACGGCTTCTTGCCGCGGACGGCGCCGCCGACCGCCGCCGAAATGCCCTCGGCCAGTTCCTCGATCCGGGCCTCCAGCCGCTTCACGGCCGCCCCGAACAGTTCCGCCTTCTCCAGTGACCGCGTGTTGACCGGGTCGTTCGTCCGTGCGGCGCCCTTCTTGGAGGCGATCGATTGCCGCGTGAACAGATCCCGCCACTTGTCACGGAGCGAGCGGGCCTGCTTGATCGCAGCCAGAAGCTGGTTCCGCGTGGCGGTCGCCAGCGGCGAGCCGACGGTAGCGTCGAGCACCCGCTGCTCCGCCGCGGTGAGCCAGGTGTTGGAAGAACTGTCGGTGAGGCGGGGAGACTTTGCCATGGTGGTTTCGCTGGCTCGGGGTGAAGGTGTCGCGGATGACGCCCGCGGCGTTGCCGAATCGTCGCCGAATCCAGCCGGCATGCAAGCGGCTGCGAGATTTTTCGCCACGAAGCCGGCGAAAATCAACCGGCTTCCTCGGCGCGATCGCTCCGCCCACAAGGAGGGGCTCGGCGGCGGGCCGAAGCGGAGCTCGTCCACCCCGTCCCGGAGTCACCTCAGCCGTATCGCACCAGCATCACCCCCGCGAACACCAGCAACCCGCCTAGGACGCGGCTGGCGGTGAGTCCCTGCTGCGGCACGTTCATGATCCCGTAGTGGTCGAACAAGAGCGAACAGATTACCTGGCCTGCGATGAAGGCGGTGATGAAGGCCGCCGCGCCGAGTCGGGGAGTCAGGGTGGCGCCGGCCAGCACGATCAGCGCGCCCAGCGGCCCGCCGATCCAGTTCCACCACGGGGCGGCCCGGATGGCGGCCGCCGGCGGCGGCGTGGGCCGGGTCACGAGCATGAATGCCACGGCGGTGAGGATCGTGCCGCAGATCGAGAAGAAGGCGGCATAGCGGCCGTCGCCCAGCTGCTGCTTGAGGGCCCCGTTGGCGGCGGCCTGCAGCGCGATGCAGCCGCCGGCGGCTGCGGCGAGGCCGAGCCAGAGGGCGTCGGTGGTGACGGGTGGCATGGGCGAAGCGATCTCCCTCGATATGGGTAGCTCGGGTGGTCAACTCGGCGAGAACGACGCCGCGGGTTGAGATGGTAATACGGTCCATATACTATCTCTCCAGTTACAGCGGCGTGAATGTCACGCCCGGAAAAACCCCGTTGGAGACTGCAACCTGATGACCGAGAAGAGTGATGCCAAGCCCGCCGCGAAGGGACCGAAGGCGAAGGTTTCCAAGGATGTGAACAAGTCCGCGGAGATCCGCAAGGTCGCCACCACGATGAAGGCGGCGGGCGAGAAGCCGCGTCCGGTCACGATCATCGCCGCGCTCAAGAAGCACGGTGTCGAGGTTTCCTCGCCGCAGGTCAGCATGGTGCTCAAGCGGATGGGCTTTCGCCCCCGTCGCCGCCGCAAGAACGGCGCCGCTGGAAAGCCGGTGGCCACCACGGCGGGCAGTGCGAAGGCCGTGCGGATGAAGGCCACGAAGATCTCCGTCGAGGATCTGGTGGCGGCGCAGAAGGCGGTCAGCCGGCTGGGCGGCCTCGACCGGGCCCTGGCCGCGATCGAGGCCCTGCGGCAGTTCGAGGGCTAGTGCACGGCTGCAGGGGCATCCATGCCCCCTGCAGCCTTGGCGGCCCTCGGGCCGTTGGCCCCGGCCGCCGGCCGCACCTCCGGGCGGCCGTGCTCGTGCGCGGAGTGGCGCGGTGCGTTCGTTGAGACGAATCGGGAGCCGATTGCGGAAGGCCGACTGCCCTTACGCACGTTGGACGGCTCGGGGTGGCCCGAGCCCTCGAGCGAGCTGTGGAAGCGAGCGAAGGCTGGATGCCGAAGCGAGCGGACACGCAGTGAACGGAGGCCTGGAGGGCCGGAGTGAACGTCCAGCGAGAGGGCATGGGCCACCCCGAGCCTGCGTCACCTTGGAGCGTCGGCGGGATGGTGCGGGCCACCCCGAGCCTGCGTCGCAAGTCCTGAAATCGCCCGAATTCCGGGAGTGGCCCGGCGCCCGGCGGGGTCTATGCTTAGGTGGTGACGTGCGCGATCCCGTGGATGGGCGTCGACGGAGAGGATTCCATGATTCGGCAGGCTGATCCGGACGTGATCGTGATCGGGGGTGGCCCGGCCGGGGCGACCGCCGCCACGCTCGTGGCCGACCGTGGCCATGCCGTCACCCTCTTCGAACGGGAGCGGTTTCCCCGCTACCACGTCGGCGAGTCGCTGATCCCGGAGACCTTCTGGGTGCTCGAGCGGCTCGGCATCCTGCCCACGATGCGGGAGGGCGTCTTCGTCGAGAAGCACAGCGTCCAGTTCGTCTCCGACCAGGGCAAACTCTCGGCGCCCTTTTACTTCGCCGACTACAAGGACCACGAGAGTTCGCGCACCTGGCAGGTGACCCGCCGGGAGTTCGACCAGCTCCTGCTCGACAACGAGCG
>Ga0214921_10011331_pt1 | contig 10847 bp, 10 predicted proteins | sample LL1505_MetaG_FD_177992 | JGI IMG/M metagenome (GOLD analysis project Ga0214921, IMG submission 177992) | Freshwater microbial communities from Lake Lanier, Atlanta, Georgia, United States - LL-1505 | ecosystem: Environmental > Aquatic > Freshwater > Lake | place: USA: Georgia | collected...
ACTGCAGCAGCTTTACGCAATGGCCGTGGCCGGGCCAGATGCCAGCGAGGAGGGCGCTTTGCCGATTGACGTCATTCTGCTGGTGCGCGGCGGCGGAGCCATGGAGGACCTGTGGGCTTTCAATGACGAGACACTGGCGCGTACCTTGTTTGACAGCCCGGTTCCGGTGGTGGCGGGCATTGGGCACGAAACCGATTTCACCATTGCCGACTTTGTGGCCGACCTGCGAGCCCCCACGCCCACGGCTGCCGCCGAGCTGTGCGTGCCCGCGCGCCAAGAGGCTATGGACGCCGCCGCCTGGTTGCAAGACCGCTTGCAAACCGCCGCCTACCGCGCTCTGGACCGCCGCGCACAGGCGCTGGACCTGGCCACCTCCCGTTTAGGGCGTCCCTCTGCGGCGGTGGCGCGGATGCAATTGGCGCTGGCGTCTGCGGGGCAGCGGCTGGGGCAGGCCTTGCCTCAGCGTTTGCAAGGGCCGCACGTCGCGCTGGATCGCGTTCAAACCGCGCTGACCGTTGCTGCGCGGCGGGGTCTGCAAGCGCAGACCCACCGCCTTCAATCGCTAGAGTTGCGCCTGGGCCTGCTCGATCCGCATTTGGTGCTTGCCAGAGGTTTTGCCTGGCTCACCGACGATCAAGGCCATGCGCTGACCCACGCGGCTCAGCTCGAAGCGGGGCAGCGTATTGAAGCCACGCTGGCCGATGGCCGCGCCGCGCTGCGCGTGGAGTCGGTTATTCGCAATTAGTTTCTACAATCCAGTGTTTTAACCCCAACCCGCCCAGAGGACCCTATGGAACATACCCTGCCCGCACTCCCCTACGCCATTGATGCACTGGCTCCCGCATACTCTCAGGAAACCCTGGAGTTTCACCACGGCAAGCACCACAACGCCTACGTGGTCAACCTCAACAACTTGCAAAAAGGTACCGAATTTGAGTCCATGGCGCTCGAAGAGATCATCAAAAAGTCCAGCGGAGGCATCTACAACAACTCCGCGCAAATCTGGAACCACACCTTTTTCTGGAACTGCATGAAGCCCAACGGCGGCGGTGAACCCACCGGCGCACTTGCTACCGCCATCACCGCCAAGTGGGGCAGCTATGCAGCGTTCAAAGAAGCCTTCGTCAAATCGGCCGTGGGCAACTTTGGTTCGGGCTGGACTTGGCTGGTGAAAAAGGCCGACGGCTCGGTTGACATCGTCAACATGGGCGCCGCCGGCACCCCGCTGACCACCGGCGACACCGCCCTATTGACCGTAGACGTGTGGGAACACGCCTACTACATCGACTACCGCAACATGCGTCCCAAGTTTGTCGAAACCTACCTCGACAAGCTGGTGAACTGGGGCTTTGCAGAGGCCAACTTCGCAGCCTAAGCCTGTGCAGCCCCCACTAGGGGGTTGCGGAGCCAAAAAAAATGCCAGCCGGCACCAACCGGGCTGGCATTTTTTTGGTCTGCGAGAGGCGCTTGGGGCCTATTTCAACCCCAGTACCCAAGCCACCAGCCGCTTGGCTTCCTCAGGCGACACCTGCGCATTGGCTGGCATATAGACCACGCCCCAGGCGCCGTTGCCGCCTTGGCGCACCTTGAGCGCCAGGCGCTCAACTGCAGCGGGGTCTTGGCGGTACTTGTCGGCCACCGCCTTAAAGGCCGGGCCGACCACCTTTTTCTCTATCGCGTGGCAGGCCAGGCAGTTTTTAGATTTGGCAAAGGCTTCCTCGGCTGCGTCCGCTTGTGCGGCAGACCCTAAAAGGAGCGCTGAACACACTAGGCCCAGGCGCACGGCAACTTGCATAGCGAGGGCCAGCTTAGTAGTTGTCCAGCACCGCGCCCTTGCTGGCGGTGGAGGCGTTAAACGCAAACTTGGCTTGCACACCCCGCGTGTAGCGGGGGGCGGGGGCGGTCCAGGCGGCGCGGCGGGTGGCTATTTCGGCATCGGACACATTGAGCTGCAGCAGCAAGGCGTGTGAGTCGATGGTGATGGAGTCGCCCTCATGTATGAGCGCAATCGTGCCCCCGGCGGCGGCCTCGGGCGCCACGTGGCCCACCACCATGCCCCAGGTGCCGCCGGAGAAGCGGCCGTCGGTGATCAAGCCTACGCTTTCGCCTAGGCCTGCGCCAATCAGGGCTCCGGTGGGGGCCAGCATTTCCGGCATGCCTGGGCCGCCTTTGGGTCCCAGGTAGCGCAGCACCATCACGTCGCCCGCCACAATCTTGCCGGCCAAAATGGCTTGCAGGGCCGATTGTTCGTCTTCAAACACGCGGGCCGGGCCGGTCATCACCGGCTTTTTCAGGCCCGTGATCTTCGCTACCGCGCCTTCGGGCGAGAGGTTGCCCTTAAGGATGGCCAGGTGGCCCTGGGCGTACATGGGTTTGGCTATGGGGCGAATCACGTCCTGGTCGGCGCGCGGCACGTCAGGAATGTCTTTCAGCACTTCGGCAACCGTCTGGCCGGTGATGGTGACGCAGTCGCCGTGCAGCAAGCCTGCGGCCAGCAGAGTTTTCATGACCTGGGGAATGCCGCCGGCCTGGTGCAAGTCCACCGCCAGGTACTTACCGCTGGGTTTCAAGTCGCACAAGACGGGGGTTTTGACGCGCAAGCGCTCAAAGTCGTCAATCGTCCACTTCACGTCCGCCGCGTGGGCAATGGCCAAAAAGTGCAGCACCGCGTTGGTGGAGCCGCCGGTGGCCATGATGACGGCCACGGCGTTCTCGATGGACTTGCGGGTGACGATGTCGCGGGGTTTGAGGTCGTTTTTGATGGCTTCGATCAGCACTTTGGCCGATTCCTTGGCCGAATTCATTTTTTCGTCGTGCGGGTTTGCCATGGTGCTCGAATACGGCAGGGACATGCCCAGGGCCTCAAACGCGCTGGACATGGTGTTGGCCGTGTACATGCCGCCACACGAACCGGGGCCGGGAATGGCGCGCTGCTCGATCTCGTGCAGGTCAAAGTCGCTCAAATTGCCAGCGGCGTTTTGGCCCACGGCCTCGAACACGCTGACGATGTTGAGGTCTTGGCCCTTGTAGCGGCCGGGGAGGATGGTGCCGCCGTAGACATAAATGGCCGGCACATTGGCGCGCAGCATGCCCATCATGCCGCCGGGCATGTTTTTGTCGCAGCCACCCACCACTACCACGCCGTCCATCCACTGGCCTTGCACGCAGGTCTCTATGCAGTCTGAGATCACCTCGCGGCTCACCAGGCTGTATTTCATGCCTTCGGTGCCCATGGCCATGCCGTCCGAGATGGTGGGCGTGCCAAACACCTGGGCGTTGCCACCGGCTTCTTCGATGCCCGCGATGGCCGCATCGGCCAGCTTTTGCAGGCCGCTGTTGCAGGGGGTGATGGTGCTGTGGCCGTTGGCCACGCCAACCATGGGTTTCTTGAAGTCCGATTCCTCGTAGCCCATGGCGTAGTACATAGACCGGTTGGGCGCGCGCGATTTGCCTTCGGTGATGTTGGCGCTGCGGCGGTTAATGGGCAGGAGGGGGATGATTTTTTCGGACATGGGGCTTGGGGTGGGTAGGTGGGTCAAGCGCAAATTTTACGTCTGTGGGTTCATCGACAGCCTTGGCTGGCGGCATGGCCCGCGCCATCCTGATAATGGCGCCTGTGCCGAAAACATGCTCCTCGCCTATGAAAGCAAGCCTTCTTATGGAAAAACGTGTTCCCACACTCCTTTCTCTGGCCCTTGGGTCAGCGCTGCTGGCGCTGAACGCGGCCCCTGCCTGCGCCCAGTCGGTTGCCGCCAGTGCCCCGCTTGCGGTGGCTGCGGTGGCCGAGGCCGCCACCAACCCCTATGGATTAGAGGCGCTGTGGAGCGGTTCCGACCTGGTGGCAAAAGCGGTGCTGATTTTGCTTTTCATCATGAGCGCAGGTAGCTGGTACATCCTGGTGGTCAAAGTGCTCGAACAATCCAAGATGGCCAAGCAAGCCCGCGCCGCCCAAGCCTTTTGGAGCGCCAGGACGGTGGCTGAAGGTACCCAAGCGCTCGACGCTGACAGCCCGTTTCGCTTTTTGGCCGACGCGGCCAACAATGCGGTGCAAAAACACGACGGCTTGATGGGGCACATTCCAGTCAACGACTGGTTGGCTATGGGCATACAGCGTGCAGTCGATCGCATAAATAGCAATGCACAAAACGGCCTGGCCTTTTTGGCTACGGTAGGCTCAATCTCGCCCTTTGTCGGCCTGTTTGGCACGGTGTGGGGCATCTACCACGCGCTCACCGCCATCGGCATTTCGGGCCAGGCCTCGATTGACAAAGTGGCCGGCCCCGTGGGCGAGGCGCTGATCATGACGGCCATCGGCCTGGCGGTGGCCGTGCCTGCGGTGCTGGCCTACAACTTTTTGGTGCGACGCAACAAGGCGGTGATGGACGAGGTGCGCGCCTTTGGCAGCGACTTGCACGCCGTGGTGCTTGGCACCATCAAAGCCTGAGACCTACTTGCTTCTACTGTCTTAAAGGAAAGCGACCATGGCAATGAACGTGGGCCCCAACTCCGACGGGGAGGACGCGGTCATATCCTCCATCAACACCACGCCCCTGGTGGACGTGATGCTTGTGCTCTTGATCATCTTTCTAATCACTATCCCCGTGGTTACCACGTCGATTCCCGTGGTGCTGCCCAAAGAACGGGTCGAAGTGCGCGAGACCAAGCCCGAGAACATCATCATTTCGGTGGACAAGGACAGCAAGATGTTTTGGTACGACAGCCCTTTGGACAACGTGGACGCGCTGGTGGTCAAACTTAAAAAGGTAGCGGCTCAGAAACCTCAGCCTGAAGTGCAAGTGCGCGGCGATATGGCTGCGCGCTACGAGGGTGTAGGCAAGGTCTTGCTAGCCTGCCAGCGGGCTGGCATTGCCAAAGTCGCATTCATCACCGAGCCGCCCGCGCTTAACTAAACCCAGCTTCTATGGCATTCAAGGTCAACCCCCCCGTTAGCTCGGACGAACCCGAAGTGATGATGGATATCAACACCACGCCGCTCATTGACGTGATGCTGGTGCTGCTGGTCATGCTGATCATCACTATCCCCATCCAGCTGCATTCGGTGAATCTGGAAATGCCGGTGGGTGCACCCCCAACTAACCAGGTCAAGCCAGAGAAAATCCAGATCGACATTGACGCTAACAGCGTGGTCTATTGGCAGGGGCTGCCGGTCACGGCAGAGGCCTTAGACGAAAAAATGAAGGCCATCAGCCAACAAAGCACGCAACCCGAGGTGCATATTCGACCCCACAAGGACGCGCGCTATGCGGTGTTTGCCAATGTGCTGGCTGGCACGCGCCGGGTGGGTCTGAGCAAGATTGCCGTGATTGGCGCGGAGCAGTTTGTCCAATGAACACCTTGGTGGGGCCGTCTAACTACGGCAAGTCCGACCCGGCTAGCCGCGTAAAAGGCATTGTGGTCGTGGTCGCGCTGCACCTGCTGATTGGCTATGCGCTGGTCTCCGGAATGGCGCGTAAAGGCTTGGACCTGGTCAAAAAACCGCTCGAAGCGGTGGTGATTCAGGAGGTGATTATTCCGCCGCCTCCGCCTCCACCGCCGCCCAAAAAAGTGGAACTTGTCAAAGAGCCGCCCAAGGCGCAGGCTCCTGCGCCACCCTTTGTGCCGCCCCCGGATGTCGCGCCTCCGGTAACCAGTACTGCGCCGGTCATTGCTGCCACACCAACGCCGCCGCCAGCGCCGGTCGTCATTGCGCCGCCCCCGCCGCAAGCCTCGCCTGGCCCGGTAGCGCCACCGGCCTTGCCTGCCGCCAAGAGCTTAGCCATCGGGGTGGCCTGTCCTACCCAAGTTAAGCCTGAGATGCCGCGCAGAGCGCTCCAAGACGGCACAGAGGGGGTGGTGAGGGCGCAAATTTTGATCAAAAACGGCGTGGTGCAGGAGGTCACTATCCTGTCAGGGCCGCGGGTGTTTCATGCAGCGGTCAAGAGTGCGATTCAGCAATACAAGTGCGTGGCTGACGGGCCAGAGGTGTTGACCACGCAGGATTTCAGCTTCAAGCTGGAGTGAACCCGGCCTCGGCGGCGTGCCCGCCGGACGGTGGGCGATGCGCGCTTATTCCTGCTCTAAAAACCGCTGTGCGTCCAGCGCCGCCATGCAGCCGGTGCCCGCGCTGGTGATGGCTTGGCGGTAGACGTGGTCTTGCACGTCGCCTGCGGCAAACACGCCGGGCACGCTGGTCTGCGTCGCAAAACCCTTGAGGCCGCCCTGCGTGATGATGTAGCCGTTTTCCATGGTCAGCTGGCCTTGGAAAATCTCAGTGTTGGGTGCGTGGCCGATGGCGATAAAGCAGCCTTGCAGCGTGATGTCTTCCAGCGCGCCGGTGGTGGTGCTTTTAAGGCGAATGCCGGTCACACCGCTGGCGTCGCCCAGCACTTCTTCCAGGGTCTGGAAAGTTTTTAGTTCAATCTTGCCTGCGGCCACCTTGTCCATCAGCTTGTCAACCAAAATGGGTTCTGCCTTGAACTTGTCGCGGCGATGCACCAAATAGACCTTGCTGGCGATGTTGGACAGGTACAGCGCCTCTTCCACCGCCGTATTGCCACCACCCACCACGCAGCACACCTGATCGCGGTAGAAAAATCCGTCGCAGGTCGCGCAGCCGGAGACGCCTCGGCCCATAAATGCGGTTTCAGACGGCAAACCCAGGTACTTGGCCGATGCACCGGTGGCCAAAATCAGCGCGTCGCAGGTGTAGGTGGTGTCGTCGCCTTGGAGCGTGAAGGGGCGCTTGCTCAGGTCCACGCTGTTGACGTGGTCAAAGATGATTTGTGTCTTGAAGCGCTCCGCATGCTCCAAAAAGCGTTGCATCAGCTCGGGGCCTTGCACGCCGTTCACATCGGCAGGCCAGTTGTCAACCTCGGTGGTGGTCATCAGCTGGCCACCCTGGGCCATGCCGGTGACCAAGACAGGGTTGAGGTTGGCGCGCGCGGCGTAGACGGCAGCGGTATAGCCCGCAGGGCCCGAGCCCAGGATAAGAACGCGTGCGTGTTGTGATTTAGACATAGAAACCTTTTGGATAGTGCAATGAGGGGGTCTTCCACCAACAGACCTTGTCCGAACGGTGGGCGCAGCGCGACTCTATGCGCGATCAGCACAGCGCGCGCTGATGTAAGGCTCCCTATTTTAAGAAGGTCACGCGGCCGCTGTGGCGGTGCGGTAAGCTTCTCCCACAGCGCGCTGTGGGCTTGCGCCTTTGAGAACCTGCAATCCATGACATGACTTACTCGCTGCACACCCTGAACAACCCATCCTATGAACCGTCCCCGCCTTTGGCTGGATGGGTGCGTTTGGCCAACGAGACTGCGATCGTGCTCGGTTTCTTGGCGCTGTCTTTTTCTGCGCTGGCGCTGCTAAGTTATTCGCCGCAAGACGCCGCATGGACCACCTCAGGCACAGGCGCCGCGCCGCTGAATCACGCCGGGCACATGGGCGCATTGATTGCGGACTGGGGCTATTTTCTTTTGGGTTACTCCGTATGGTGGCTGCTTGCGGTCGGCTCGCGCGTTTGGCTGTCGGCGGTGATGCTGCGCTGGGGTAGCGCCATATTGCGGCCCTTGACACCAGAACCTGGCCCGCAGGCAGCCCCGCGATGGCCCTACGAGCGGCTGCTGTTTTGGCTGGGTTTGGTGGCCTTGCTGTGCTCCAGCGCAACGCTGGAGTGGACCCGCCTCTATCGTTTGGAGGGGCATTTGCCGGGTCATGGCGGTGGCGTTCTGGGTTATTTGCTGGGTGCGCAGAGCGTGCGCTGGCTGGGTTTTTCGGGCTCGGGCTTGTTGGCCATTACCCTGGGGGTCTTGGGCGCGGCGTGGGCGTTTCGGTTTTCCTGGTTGCGGGTTTCCGAGGGCTTGGGCGCCTGGATCGACGGGCGTTGGGACGCACTGCGGGAGCGGCGTGAGATTGCCCAAGACATGGAGTTGGGCCAAAAAGCCGTTCGCGAGCGCGAAGTGCTTTTTACCGAGCCACTCATGGAAGTGGCGCCGGGTGGGTTGGAACAAGCATTGGTTCCGCCCGCACCGCCAGTGGAAGCCCGCGTGCTGCTAGAGCCTCGCGCCGCAGAGCTGCCTCGCAGCACCCGTGTCGCCAAAGAGCGCCAAAAGCCGTTGTTTGCCGATATGCCCGACAGCAAGTTGCCTCAGGTGGCGCTGCTGGACGACGCCCTCTTGCGCCAAGAGACCGTGTCGCCCGAGACGCTGGAAATGACCAGCCGCATGATCGAGAAAAAGCTCAAGGACTTTGGCGTGGAAGTGCGCGTGGTGCTGGCCCAGCCGGGGCCGGTGATTACCCGCTACGAGATCGAGCCGGCCACTGGCGTCAAAGGTTCACAAATTGTCGGCCTGGCCAAAGATTTGGCGCGCTCCCTAAGTCTGGTGTCCATCCGCGTGGTGGAGACGATTCCGGGCAAAAACTACATGGCACTCGAATTGCCCAACGCCAAACGCCAGTCCATTCGCCTGTCCGAGATATTGGGCTCGCAGGTCTACAACGACGCCAAATCGATGCTCACCATGGGCCTGGGGAAAGACATTATTGGCAACCCCATCGTCGCGGACCTGGCCAAAATGCCGCATGTGCTGGTGGCCGGTACCACCGGTTCGGGCAAGTCGGTGGGCATTAACGCCATGATTTTGAGCCTCTTGTACAAGGCCGAGGCGCGCGATGTGCGCCTGTTGATGATCGACCCCAAGATGCTGGAAATGAGCGTCTACGAGGGCATTCCCCACCTGCTGGCGCCCGTGGTGACCGACATGCGCCAAGCCGCCCACGGCCTGAACTGGTGCGTGGCAGAGATGGAAAAGCGTTACAAGCTGATGAGCAAAATGGGCGTGCGCAACCTGGCGGGCTTTAACACCAAGCTCGACGATGCCACCGCCAACGGCACCTTTATCTACAACCCCTTCAGCCTCACACCCGAGGACCCTGAACCGCTGCAGCGCCTGCCCCACATCGTGGTGGTGATTGACGAGCTGGCCGATTTGATGATGGTGGTGGGCAAAAAGATCGAAGAACTGATCGCCCGCCTGGCGCAAAAGGCGCGCGCCGCCGGCATCCATTTGATTTTGGCCACCCAGCGCCCCAGCGTGGACGTGATTACCGGGCTGATCAAGGCCAACATCCCCACGCGCATCGCGTTCCAGGTGAGTAGCAAGATCGACAGCCGCACCATCCTGGACCAAATGGGGGCTGAGGCGCTTTTGGGCATGGGCGATATGCTTTACATGCCCAGCGGCACCGGACTGCCCATCCGCGTGCACGGCGCCTTTGTGAGCGACGAAGAAGTGCACCGCGTGGTGAAATATCTGAAAGAGCAAGGCGGCGAGCCCAATTACGTGGAAGGCCTGCTAGAAGGCGGCACCGCAGAAGGCGACGACGGCGACGGCACCTTTGGCGACCTGGGCGGCGAAAAAGACGCGCTCTACGACCAGGCCGTAGAAGTGGTGCTGAAAAACCGCAAGGCCAGCATCTCGCTGGTGCAGCGCCACCTGAAAATTGGCTACAACCGCGCCGCGCGCCTGGTGGAAGATATGGAAAAAGCCGGCCTCGTGAGCGCGATGAGCGGCAGCGGTCAGCGCGAAATATTGGTCCCGGCGCGGGCTGAATGATGCAAATGAAATCTCTGCGCCGACTGCTTGCCGCCGCAATTTGGGTGACGCTGGGTGCAAGCGCTGCTTGGGCCAGCGGGCTGGACAGCCTGGACGCCTTCGTCAAAAACGTGAAAAGTGGCCGCGCCAGCTTCACCCAAACTGTGACTGCCCCTGGCAAAGACGGCCAGGTTGTGCGACCCAAGGTATCAACTGGCAGTTTTGAATTTGCCCGGCCCAACCGCTTTAAATTTATCTACAAAAAGCCGTTTGAGCAAAGCATCGTGGCCGACGGCCAGACCCTGTGGTTGTATGACGTGGACCTGGCCCAGGTCACCGCGCGCAAACAAGCCGCCGCGCTGGGCTCCACGCCCGCCGCGCTGATTGCCGCAACGCCCGACCTCAAGGCCCTGCAAGCCGAATACGAACTCAGCGACGCCCCCAGCGCCGACGGCCAAGATTGGCTAAAGGCGACACCCCTCTCCAAAGAGGGCAGCCTGCAAAGCGTGCGCGTGGGCTTTAAGGGCGGCGTGCTGGCCACGCTGGAGATTTTGGACAGCTTTGGCCAGCGCTCGGTCTTGCAGTTCAGCGCGTTTGAATTGAACGCTGCGCTGGATGCCAGCGCTTTTGCCTTCAAGCCCCCGCCTGGCGTGGACGTGGTGCGTCAATAGGCCGGACGGCTGAGGCATGTCCGACCTTTTTCAGTCCAAACCCACGCCTCCGCTGGCCGAAGCGCTGCGCCCGCAGACGCTGGCCGAGGTGATTGGTCAGACCGATTTGCTGGGCGTGGGCAAGCCGTTGCAACTGGCTTTTGCCTCGGGCAAGCCGCACTCCATGATTTTGTGGGGCCCGCCGGGTGTGGGCAAAACCACGCTGGCGCGCCTGACTGCGCAAAGCTTTGGCTGCCAGTTCATCGCCTTGTCGGCCGTGTTCTCAGGCGTCAAAGACATACGCGCGGCCATGGAGCAAGCGCAGGCCAACCTGGCGCAGGGCCAGCACACGATTTTGTTTGTGGACGAAATCCACCGTTTCAACAAGTCGCAGCAAGACGCGCTTTTGCCCTACGCCGAATCGGGCCTGGTCACGCTCATAGGCGCCACCACCGAAAACCCGTCGTTCGAGGTGAACTCCGCGCTCTTGTCGCGCGCGCAGGTCTATGTGCTCAAGTCGCTCACCGACGACGAGCTGCGCCTGCTCCTGGCGCGCGCCCAAGACAAAGTGCTGGGGCATTTGCAGTTTGACGAACGCGCCATT
>Ga0214921_10011332_pt1 | contig 10846 bp, 7 predicted proteins | sample LL1505_MetaG_FD_177992 | JGI IMG/M metagenome (GOLD analysis project Ga0214921, IMG submission 177992) | Freshwater microbial communities from Lake Lanier, Atlanta, Georgia, United States - LL-1505 | ecosystem: Environmental > Aquatic > Freshwater > Lake | place: USA: Georgia | collected 2015-05-28
CCATTTTATAGGATCTATATATTCAAAACATTAAATATAAATTGAGGTAAAAGTCTATATATCTACAATAAGACCGACATAATATAAAAATATATAATATATAATACGCGCGCACGCACGCACGCGCATGTAATACTTTTTAGTAAGAAAAATTAGAAAATATTTATTTTATTTTTTATTAATCTTGAAAATTTAATATTTTTAAGTTAACTAAATAATATTCTGTAGAATTTCATAAAATATGCATTATTTATAGTGTTTTAAACAGTTTTTCTATCATAAACAATCAATTTATGAACAATTTTTACAGTTATATATTAAACCCTTTAATAAGTTTTTTGTAAAATATTAATCAAAATTAAAATCAACAAATTCAATATCAATATTATCGGTTTTTAATTCATTTCTAATATTAGAGACATAATATCGATTAATAAAATTAAAGTCATTAACAATATATTTATATTTATCTATTTTTTTGTTAGGATAGATTTCATATAAATAACAACATTTATTAAGATCATTAAAACCATATAATGCAGATTCTTTCAATGATAAATTAAATTTATTATCTTTTATTTTAAGATGTTTTTCTATATTTTGTTTTGGCAAGATATCAAGTAATGCCATCCATTTATCAGAATATCCAATAACATTATCGGATATTAGATTTAATTTATCTTCAAAACGTTTATAACTTGCAATATAGACTGGTTTAATATCTTTATTATTATTAGTATTAATTTTAAATTCAATAAATTTTATTATTTGTTCATATGTTTTTAATTTATAATCTTTCATAATATATGATTCTCTTAGTGTTTCTCTTTGTGATTTTATAATATCTCTATCTAAATATTTTAATGGAAATTTACCACTAATAATATCATCTTTATAATTTTCAATATTATATTCTAATACACATGATACATAAATATCGATATTAGTATTTAAAAATATTTTTTCTCCAATATCAAAATTAAAATTAATTTTAATTCTATTATCAAGATAGAATGTTATTAAACCCAATAAAATAACAATATCATTTTTATGATGTTCCAATAATATATTTATTTCATCTAGTATTTTTTCTTTCCAATAATAACCTAATTTAGTTATATTATTTGGCATTTTAGATTTATTTAATAAGTTATATTCTTCACTAAATATTATTTTTTTAGAAATATCATCAATATCTATAATGAAAACATTAGATATATTTTTTACATCATTTATAAAATTTACTTTTAATTTATTACAAATTCCAACAATATGACATATTATCATATAATATATTATAATATATTATAATAATGCGATAAAATAATTATTTCTAACAATATTATATATGTCAAGAAATATAAAATTATTAAAAAACCTATTTTTAAAAAATCAATATGGGGGTGATTCAAATAAATTAAGTGATACAAATACAATATTATTAATTATTTTAGTTGTTATTGTTATATTCTTTATATATATGTATTTTAATAATAAGATGAATATAAATATTGCTGTAAATACAAATCCTGAAGAAAAATATAATAATAGTTATAATAATACAAATAATACAAATAATAGAAATAATGAACAAAATGATTCAGATTCAGATTCAAATGTTATAATTAATGATTATCATACTACACATCCAAGAGTTGTAAATACATTACCAATATTAAGAGATTATGATTATAGAACATATAATGATCCATTAACTCCACCATATAAACGTGATGATTATATGATTCCAGCACATATAGTTGATCCAATAAATTTTGCTATGTATACTAGAGGAGTACCCCCAGTATTTAAAAAGATGGGTTATCTTATTGATGATAATGCTACTGATGACAAATATAAATTTTTAAATTTAATGGGTCGGCAAAAATATTATAATTCAAATGAATATGAATATTATATTGTTAGTACTGATAGAAATGAAAATATAAAATTTGATTTAGGTAAAAAATATAGAAAAGAATTATATTCTGGTGATAAAGTAAAAGTTCCACAATTAAATGATAAAGAATATACAGTTAATATTGATAAGAATTTAGATTATGAATATAATCCATTTATTATTTAGTTAACTTTATTATGTAAATCATATCATACTTCATCTAAAAGATAAACATAATTTACAATTTCGTATGTTTCTTTTTGATCTTTATCATATGTATATTTTGGATATAAAATATTAACATATTTATCTTCAATAATTTCTGGATTACTAAAAAATTTATATTTGAATATCAGAGGTTTTTTTGCTAAATATGATGCAATTGCACAATGTAAATCTAATTGTGCATTATTAGTTATTCTAAATCTAGATGTTACTAATTCAGTTTTTAAAAATATTGAATTAGAATTTAATTCTACACCATAATATAAAATTTTTCTAATAATATTTGTTTCATTTTTATTAAAATATGGAATTGTCCAGGCCCATGACCATATATTAGATTTTTTATCATACATTCCTATTCTTTCAAATTTATATGAAAATAATAATTTTAAATTTTTATCATAGAATGATAATATACTATGTTCTAAATCATTTTGTTTACGGTCTAATGATATATACACAACATTGATAAATTTATCCATATTTTTTTCATTGTTTTTATCATAATATTCAAAAGCATTATTTACTAATGTTATATCTGTATTGTTTATTAATTCATTATTTGATTTAGTATCAGTTTCTGAATCTTTTATAACTTTAAATTTATCCATATATATAAGTGACTATAATATAATTAACTATAATATAATTAAATAAATGGAACATTTTCTTGTTTTTTATTCATAATATCTTTTATAGACACTGCATTAATAACACCTTTAAATTCTCTGTTTTTAGATTCTTTTTTTTCAAACATATCTTTTTTTGAACATCTATATAATGGTGGAAAACCTCCATTAGATTTATTATTATCACTCATATATTATATTAAAATATAATTTTAAATTCATTAGAATTATTTGAATCAGAATTAGAAACAGAATTAGAATCAGAATCAGAATTAGAATCAGAATTAGAATCAGATTTAGAATCAGATCCTGATTCAGAATCAGAATTATTCATATATTCTTTAACAAATTTTGCAAGATGATAAACATTACAACATTTACCACCACTTTCGCATGTATTTTTTACAAATTCATTTGATTCAATATCACCAATATAATTATCATATAAAATTTTACTAATTTGTGTTTTTCTTTTATTAAAATAAAAATTTATATATAAATTTTTGCCCCCATTAAGTGAACATACATATCCTTTCCAAATACAACATTTATCAGAAAAAATTGAGGAGTCGGTATATTTTAAAATTCTCGTCATATCGCCATACTGTAATTTTCGTTTAGTCGGTATATTTTTTCGCTGATTATCAACTAATTCATCAAGTAAAATTCGATTAAATACCATATATATATTAAATAAATAAAATAAATAAATGATTTATTTAAAATATAATATTTCAATATCGTCGGGTATTCTATCTCCGGTATAAAATATATATCTAATATTAATATATTTTGTTCTTAATTTTGGATCAATATATTTTTTTATATCTTCTTTAGAATATAATTCATCATTATCTAGATATTTTATACCATTATCAAAAACGTATAATGGTTTATTCATATCATTATATATGATAATAGGAATATTATTAATTTTACTTAAAATATATAATTCGGGAATTGTATTAGTTTTATATGATGTAGAATTTCCTAATTTAATTGCATAATCAGAGATTGTATATGATTTTTTAAGATTCATATATGGTATTATTTCTTTTAATGTAGTATTATTTTTTTTATTTACTATCCATTCAATAATTAAACCTTTAAAATAATTAGTTAATTCGGTTTGAGAAGGTGAATAATAACCTAAATTTTTAATTTCTGGATCGTTGTATTCATTTTTTATCCAATAATAACCATTAACATAACTTCTCAATATAGTTAAATTATTATTAATAATTTTCTGGACATAATATTCTTTCATATCTAAAATTGGGAAATCTTGATTTAATTGTTGATAATTTGATTCAATAATCCCTTTTAATTTGCGTTTACCAATAATTGGAATATTTTCAGAACCAAAAATATCACCTAATACTTTTTTAATATTACTACCAGTACTTCTTATAATTTTTTGACCGTCCCGTAATGTATATTTACTATAATCAACAATATTAGATACATAATAATTTTCTATTCTTAATATTTCAAATGCTTTACTTTCATTTTGTGCTAATTCATTACTAATTTTATTAATAAATTTAATAATCAAAGATTTAGTTAAAGACATATAACATCCTGTTCTTGTCCAACGACAATGAACATTATTATTACATTCATCTTTATTCTTATGATATGTGCATGCTTCTCTATTATTATTTATATTATATGATTTAAAATCGGGATCATTTTTAGATATATATAATAATTTATCATATTTACCACCTTTTTGTACAATATCTTCTTCACTTGCAGCAGTTTCATCAACATCGATATCTGTTTCTGCATCAATTTGTACATTTTGTTTCTCTATATTTTTTTTATATTTATCATATAATTGTCTATCAACTAATTTATATAAAATTAATCTAATATTATCAGTTTTATCATTTATTGTATATTTTTTATTTTCGATAATTTTAATGATTTTATTTTTTAAACTTTGGTTTTCAAATTTATTTATATAATTACTTACTTCTAATCTAAATAATTCATAAGATTCTGTATTATATAAATCTTTATTAACACTTTCTATACGCTCATCAATTTTAATATTTGTTTTTCTTTTGACAATATCATTATCTATTTTATCAATTAAAGGTTGATTTTCATATTTTAATCCTAATTTCTCAATTTCATTAATTTTAATTTTTTCTGGTATAATTGGTATTACATCAAATGTTTTTAATACAATTGTTATGATATTTATTTCGTCTTTTGTAATAGTATCATAATGTACACCATATGGTTTAACATCAATATCACCTTTACTAATATTATATATTTCATTTAATTCATCAAATGTTTCTTTAAAGGATTTAATATATTTTTCTACAGATTTGACAATTTGAATATTATATATAGAACCGGATGGTCTAGTAGGAATTAATGTATTATTATCGGTTACAAAGAATTTGCATTTATTTCTGGTATCAATTACTTGATATTTAATTGAATATTTTTTAACATTTAATTTATTAAGATTGAATAAAATTTCACGAGCTGATTTTAAAGAATCTCTATAAATAATTGAATCTAATAATGTACCTTTACAATTTTTCATATAAAATTCAGATATATGGTGCATAACATTATTTTTATCATTCACGTATTTAAATATTTTATTAATTTTAATTGTTTTATCAGATTCATCTTTTTTAGTAACTTCTACAATAGGATAATAATTTTTACCATCACGTAATAATATAATATTTTCTCTATCTTGAGAAGTTATGGCAAAATAATCTTCAATATTGCCACACATTAATTCAAAATCTTCTTTTACTCTTTCTCTTTCAAATGTTTTACTAATAATTATAGTCTTTTTATTAAAAACAATTATATTCATACCATGTTTAAATAATGTATTTGGTAAACATAAAAGATTATTCATTAAATCAAAGTCTAATACTGGATTTGATTTTATAAGCCCAATAAAATTATATTTTACTCCATAATGACTTTTAATATCACCATTATTTAAGGATGTATATAACTGTTCTGTAAAATCTTTTTCTAAAACATTTATTAATTTCTTTTTAATATCATCAACACTCATATTTAAACAAGAACCAACAGCATTAAGAAATTGATATTTTTCTTGATTTGAACCATATTTAAAAAAATATCCATTTTTTGTTTTTTGTAAATAATGCTGTTTAATATATTTATCTCTATCTAACATTACATTAAAATAAAAATCTAAATAATTAGGTAATAAACCAAAACGTCCATCTTGAATTTTATTTGTATCTTGTAAAATATATAACATTTCTAATAGATTTTTATCTTCTTCAACTTTTGTAGTTTCATCCTGTTTAGTTTCTACACCGGTACAAGTTTTATAAAAATTTAATTTATTTTTATTTTTACTTGCTCCTGGATCTTTTTTGAAACAACAAGGCATGCAATGTCCAAAAGGATTTCTACATTTAGTTAAAAATCCAACATAAAAATGTTCACCATTATCTTCCGGATCGCATGCATAATGTATTTCATTACCAGTTGGATTACCTTCTTTATCAAAATCAGCAAATTTTAATGTTTTTAATAATACTTCTGTTTTTTTAGATGATTTTCCATTCTTTACAAGAACACGTCTTTCATAATCTCCTGTTTTTTTATTTAATTTATATCCTTTCTTCAAAAGTTCTGCCATATTAGATGGATTATATTGTTGTGGTCTACGTTTTTTACCCTCGCCACTATTTTGGCAACATCTAGACCATTGATTTTGTCCTTCTTCTGGTTTATAACCGATACGCTCTTTATCTGATTTAGCCATTTGTTTTATTTCTTTAATTGTTTCACTATATTCAACAAATTCCATAACCTTGTTACGACGTTTCGCAATTTTTGTTAGACTTTTAAGTTTTTCTTTTAATTCTTGTCTTTCTGGTTTTTTAAGTAAATATGTTTCAACATATAAAAATAATAATATATTCATAAATTGTATCATATGTTCTAATTGTTCCTTATCGCGCGCACCCGATATACGAATTTTATATTTATCTCTTTGTTTACCTTGAATACTAATATCAATACCAGGAGATTTATATTTAGGTGATACCTCTAATTTTTTAAGAACTTTTCGTGATTTTTTAAGATTTGGATATCTTTGTTTAATTTTTTGGACTTCTTCTTCGGCTTTTTCAAGAGTAATATTAAATTGTTTACTAATTTCATCAATTAATGTTGTATCAGTAATTTCATAATTTCGTAAGAAATATAATATACGTTGTTCAATTCTAACTTGATTATCATATTTTGTAACACGTTTGTATTTTAAATATGTACCAAATTTACTAACATCAGTATCTTTATCTAATTTTGATTGACGTTTTCTTGGATCAATTACAAGAGCGATATATGGATAAAAATAACGTGAAAATTCTGATAAATCATTATGGTCGATTACATATTTTTCTGGAAATTCAAATTGTTGTACAGTATTTATAAAAGCGTATTTAAATTCAGAATCTTCAGGATCTTCAAAATTATGACGATTTTTTTCAGAATTTAGTTTTTTAATTAATTCTCTAACATATTTGTAAGTACCTTTAATATCATCAATTACAGCAAGATCTTCTTCTTTAAAAACAATTTTATACTCTAATCTACCATTTTCATTAATAGTAATACTCATAAAGCGTTCACCAAATTTATCTTTAATTTTAAATTTTATAGTAATACCAGAAGTAGTATTTTCAAACCATTTTGAAATAATATCAGAATTTTCAGATATTTCCATAAATTTATTAACTTCTTTATCATTAAATTTATAAACAACATTACCATCGATAGTTTGATATAAAATAAATGGAAACTTATCATCAACAATAAATTCATTAAATATTCTATATAAATCTATTTTACTTGATTCGTTTTTTTGTCTTAATTTAAGATTAATAAATGATAAAATTACATATGTTTGTTTAAATCCTTTTTTATATTCATTACCATTTTTAATATTCTCAACTAAAGTCATAATTTCATTTTCAATAATTAGATCATTTGACAAAATTTCATATACATTTGTCATACGTGTAGTTTCAATTTTATCAGAATTTAACTTATTAAGAAAATCAATAATATTTTTAATTTCATCTGTTCTAACTCTTGGGAAATATAATTTTAAATATGAATCTGATAAATTTTTAATGTTTTCTACATTATCAACGTAATCTAGACCAAACTCATTATACAAATCTATCATATATATTTCATTATTTTGTATAAAATCATCATAATCATATAAAATATTATTGTCGTCTTCTTCTCGTCTAATCTTTGATGTATATCGTTTTAAGTTATCACGTAAATTCTTTAAATTACCAACTAATTCTTCATATAAACGTAAATTATTATTTGGTTCTATATCTATTGATAAAATTTCATTTCTTCTTAGCCATTTTTGACCCAACATAATTTTTTCTACTTTATTATTAAAATAATATTCAGTCCAAATATATTGTCTAGATGGTAATACATAGTGTTGTTTAAATTTATTACTTAATTTTAATGATATACATATTTTATCTTTAATAATTTTTATTGTATCATCTTTAAAAATATATTGCGATGTAACATATAATTTTTTATAAATATCTTTTAATGATTCATCATATATATTATTTTGTTTAGATTCATCAAAATCAAGCATACTATTTTCTTGTTTTTCAAATATTTTATTATCTTTTAATGCTTCTTTAATTAAATCTGATGTTTTTGTAACATTATCATCATGTTTAACATCATTATCTTTATATATTTTTTCAATTTCATTTAAATCAACTTCTTCATCCTCTGTTAATTCACTAGATTCAATTTTATCTGTATCATTTTCAGCATCATTTTCAGCATCATTATCTTCTTCTTTTTTAATAGGATGTTCAACATCAACATCAACATCGACATTATCATCATCATCTTTATTATGATATATTTCTGTATCATCTTGATCATCATCAACATGATCATCATCGTAACCTCCTGAAAAATCACTTAATGTTTTTATATCTTCACTTAATAAATTATTAAAACCACTTTCCATATTAAACTCTTCTACTTTTTTAGCGCCTCCTGATTGTTTATTTTTAATTCCAAATAATTTATTTAAGTCTAATTTTTTTGTTGTAGTATAATCATTAAAATCATCCATATCCGATCCAGTAGCAAGTTCTTTTGGTTTTTTTTTATTTTTTCTTTCTAATTCATATTTTATAATAGATTCATATGAATAGATAAGTTTACGTTCAATTAATGTATGTCCAGCAATATGTAAATCATACCATTTTTGAGAATATTTTTGTATTAATTCATTTTTTAATACTGATGATTCTGTAATTTGTAGTATAGAATTATTTAGATGATAAAAATTAAAGAATTTAGTATACCATTTTTCCCCATATATTTTTTCTAATTGCGAATATTCATCTTTTGTTAAGTTTATCATAGAATCATAGAATGATAGATCTTTTATTTTTTCAAGAATTTTCATAATAGGTTTTGATACAGTACCTAGAAAAATATAGATAGAATATTGTGTTTTTCGATTATTATTTTTATATTTCCATATTAGTTTCATTGGATCATTCATATTTAAATATATATATTATATTATAAATAAAATTATAATATAATTAACAAATATAATTAACAAATATAATTAACAAATATAATTAACAAATATAATTAAATAATAGAATCTGTTATATGCATTCCACAATATTCTTCTGGTTTGTTATTAAAATCTATTTTATTATATAAATTTAATTCAATTGCTACTCCAGTTAAAAATGCAAAAACACGTTTAAATTGTGGCCCGTGACCTTTAAATTCTGGTTCATAAAAAGGTGAAGCAATATGAGATATTTCATGCAATACAACATAAAATATAAGATTTGTGTCGTGAAATGAATCAGGATTTTTTTTAGAACGTAAACACAAGACTAATTCTTCACCTTTGTTAATACTATAACTTGTATCTTTATTTTTATTTGGATTTTCAGATATATTCACATTATAAATTTTATCTTCTAAACGTTCTATATTTATTTTATAGTCTTTATATTTATCATTTTTATGAAGTGAAAGATAATTTATTAATATAATAATATTATTTTTTATAGAAGCCAACATATTACACGCAATTTGTTTATCGTGTAAATCACGTACTAAATAAAATTTATTATCTATATCAGATTTTAAATAAGTCATTTTTGCATATGATATTTTAAAAAATAATATAAATATTACAAATAATATTATTATCAAATATAAGAGTCTCATATAATATATAATAAAAAATTTATTTTCTAGAGAATTTATATATTATGGGTAATTGCGAAAGTACAGGAAATCCTAAACCAAATCCTACACATAATCCACCAAAAGGTGTAGATTTATATAAATTAATGAAAGGTGGTTCATATTTTAATGAACAAAATACCATTAATTTTTCTCGTAAAGATCTTGAAAATACATTATCAGATCAAAGTATTCTTAACATTATGCATGGCGGTGGCGAAAAATTAAAACATTATCCAAACCGTGATAGATATTCTAAATATGAAACTCAACAAATTAAAAATAATAATCAAAATCTTTGGGGCGGACATCAATTATCTACTGTTTCTGATCAAGAAATGCAAACATTACGTAATTTAATTACACAAAATGGCGGATGTGGAAGCGGTACTCCACAAAATCATCAAAATGGTGGATGTGGTTGTGGTTCTCCACAACTTCATCAAGTTGGTGGATGTGGATGTGGTGAGAATTCAGTATTAAATGGTGGTTTCAATAATAATGCTAGTATTATTGCTAATAATAATTTAAATGGATCGGCAACATCAAGCTTTATGCCAAACACAGCTGCTGATTTATCCGCAACATCTTATAATTCTGTTGGTGGATCTGCTAAAAATGGATCAGTGACATCAAGTTTTATGCCAAATACATCTGCTGATTTATCCGCAACATCTTATAATTCTGTTGGTGGATCTGCTAAAAATGGATCAGTGACATCAAGTTTTATGCCAAACACAGCTGCTGATTTATCCGCAACATCTTATAATTCTGTTGGTGG
>Ga0214921_10011333_pt1 | contig 10846 bp, 10 predicted proteins | sample LL1505_MetaG_FD_177992 | JGI IMG/M metagenome (GOLD analysis project Ga0214921, IMG submission 177992) | Freshwater microbial communities from Lake Lanier, Atlanta, Georgia, United States - LL-1505 | ecosystem: Environmental > Aquatic > Freshwater > Lake | place: USA: Georgia | collected...
TTAAAATTGTATCTTTGGTTATGTTGCATTTTATATTCCACGCTACTCTATCGCCAAAAGATATTATCCCTGTTTGCATTTTTATATTAAATTATATAATTATTGTTTCATTTTTTATTTATATTAAAAAAAATATAAATAAACATTTAAGATATTATAATAATATGGAAACTAAATATTTAGAATTGTTAAATATTGTTAAATGTAAAGGAATCAAAAAAGAAACAAGAAATGGTATAACATATTCTTATTTTGGTCATCTCCTAAAATTTGATATTTCGAATAATATTTTTCCTCTAATTACAACTAAAAAAATGTTTTATAGAGGAATTGTAGAAGAATTATTATGGTTTCTAAGAGGTTCTTGTGATTCAAAAGAACTTGAAAATAAGGGTGTAAATATTTGGAAAGATAATTCTTCGCGAGAATATTTAGATAAAAACGGTTTTTTTGATTATGAAGAAGGCTATCTTGGTCCTATCTATGGATTTCAATGGCGATCTTTTAACGGTAAAATAGATCAATTAAAATATATTTTAGAAGAATTGCAAAAAACAAATAGTCGTCGTATTATAATTAATGCTTGGAATCCTTGCCAATTGTCTGAACAAGCCCTTCCGCCTTGTCACATTCTTTATAATTTCTTTAAATACAACGATAATGAAATATCGTGTATGATGTATATGAGATCAAGTGATTTATTTTTAGGATTACCTTTTAATATTGCTTCTACAGCATTATTGACTTATATTATTGCAAAAGTCAGTGGTTTAAAAGTTAAAGAAATAGCAATAAGCATTTGTGATGCTCATATTTATGAAGAACATTTAACTCAAATCGATACACAACTCAAAAGAACGCCATATTCATTTCCAACAATCAATATAAAGAAATCAATTGATTTGAATTTGTCAATTGAAGAAAAAATAAAATGGATTGAAAATTTAACTTTCGAAGATTTTGAATTAAATAATTATATTTCATATCCTGCAATTAAAGCGGTTATGAAATAATACCTATTTCACTCAAATAATTTGCATTATTTTTTAACTTAAGTGAAAATAATTGACCAGTATATTTGTCAGGTGATTTGATTATTTTTTTGATTTTAAACCATATACAATTATTATAAATAAAATAATTGTTATCATTTTGAGGAAATTTGATCATATAACTATTATTAATGTAATTTGCTGACAATAAAACACCTATTTTAAAATAAATATTTTTTAATTGAAAAAACAACGCTTTGTTTGTTGTATTAATAACAGTATTTAATTCTTCAAATCCTTCTATTATTTTTTTAATTTGTGTATATGACAAATTATTAATTTCAGTTATGGACAATAATTCAATATCATTTAAATTGAATTTAATCGTTGTTGTAATATTATTATTAAAAATTTCAAATGGAATATTATTAACTGTTAAATAATTAGTTAAAAAATCAATAGTGTTTTTATTTAAATTGTTATTCAAATAAAAAACAGATTGTTTTAATAATACTAAGCCTTGAAATCTATATTTATCATCTGTTGCAATTTCTTCGCTACTTTGATTATATGGAAATCCAATATAATCAAATTCAGTAATATTACTGACATTAACAAAACTAGGAGAACAAATGCGAGTATTATTTTCTATAAACTCTGGACAATCTTTAATTTTCAAATCATAAGGAATGTTTTGAATACAAAAAATTTTATTTGTTCCGCCTAAATAATAATTATCAATATTATGAAAGGTTTTTATTTTATACAAATAATAATTTTTAACATTAGTTTTAATTATTTCATCTATTTCAACATAGTCAGAATTATTCGTATAAATAAAATCTGCTTTTGTTAATTTGTCTATTCTTTTTATTCCATTATTTGTATAAATTAATAAATCTCCTCTTATCATTATTTTTATCATTAATTATATTTGTTTATATACATTTTTTTATGATACTTCATTTTCGCATCGTAAATCACTCCAAGGGATGCCACATATTTTAGAATATGCGCATCGCACATTATTGTTATTATTTGCGTGATCATAGGAAGCTAATAAAGCAGGATATATTTCATCACATAACATAGCTATATTAGATCTAGATGATTTAACATTTGCTCTATTAGCAATTGACGAGGGTCTTTGTGTAGTTTTATTATAAAGTTGAATTGTTGGTTTCATATTAGCATTTATATTATTCCTTATTTCAGTTGCACTGGTAGCAGCTGATGTAACATTATGAAATTCTATTTTAGCACCATCTAATATACTCTCTAAATTAGCTACAGTAGTACCAATAGTAGTACCAATATTACCATTTGTTTTATATACCATATTATATTTAGGTTCTAATTTAGCATTTGATGTTATTGTAATATCACCTAAATAAATTTTGCCAGTAGGAGCTACGGTTTTATTATAATATACATATAAATGTCTAGTTTTCAAATCTTCAGTATCTGCCTCACCTTGCACATTTATTCCTACATTAAATGCTTTTTCAGGTGTAAGTTCATTCCAATTTAAAATCATTGAATTTATATTTTCATATTGGGCAGAAGAAGCAGTAGCTAACCCATAATTAGTACTAGCAGTTGCTGCAGAGTTGTCATATTGCCAAGCAATAGGTGATAAAACATTAGGATTTTTGCTATATATATTAGAAGTGCTTAATATATCTTGTAATTGTGTTTTATCAGTATTTGTAAATTTATAGTTATTATGTAGATAACTTATTTCTTCTAGATTACTAAACACGTTAGTCATTATACTAGGACTATTTGTATTAATATAATTACCTATGGCTTGGTTTACTGAACCATCGACTCTAGTATATGTTGGATCAAAATAATTTAAATTAACATATAAATTTGCTAAATTACTATAGTTATTATAATCTGCCTCAAAACCAGCGCTTGTATTTAAATTATACATACCATTGTTTGAATCACCAATTGCACCAGTATTTACAATATTTGAAAAAATATTAGTATATCTCATACCTGTACCTGGAATATTAGATGATTTAAATAATTGTTTTTTATCATAAATTTTGTCATCCATAACACATTTATATTTGAATAAATATTTTGGATAGTTAGGATCAAATGCCTGACTTATAACATTATCATCAAGAATTTCGACTTTCCAATAATCAGGACAAGATATATTATCGTCCTTATCAATATTGGGAACAATTACAGGAACATATGAAAATATAAAATATAACATAAATAATATTATTAAAATTGTACCAACTATAAAAATTAATGTGAATGGCAAAAATCTGTTAAATAATATATCGCGCATTGCGCTATTGAAGGCTGTTGAAAATAGTAATATTAATGCGAATGCGCCATAAACAACACAAATTGCGACAGTTCCTTTGAACATATTCTTCTTTTTTTCTTCATTAATTGGTAATTTATCCTCAACAATACTTTTATCGTCGGTTTTTCTATATTCTATAGTATTAGTAGTTGGCATTTTTAAAATATATTCTAATTATACAAATGATTTTATTTCAAGTATTTTCGTGCCTTTTTGGGATGGCAATTGAGATCTTTCAAGAGGCATTGGTAATGTACTAACATTTTCTGTATATTTTAAATATTGTTCTATGTTTGTTATTATTTCATTAGAAGACCATTCAATTACCATATTATTTAATTTTTCGATTTGACTATCAATATTATTAGGTAAATTACGGCCATATTGTAAATAATATGATCTCATAATTATTAATAATTCTTGTTCGCTTTGTTTGCAAATAGCATATTTTCTAAAACTTTTATTATAAACTTCAGTTATAATATCATTTTGAAGTTTATCAATATTGTTTTTTGAGAAAAATTTAATAGACAATGGTGTATTTTCCAAATTCTGAGAAATAGAACTAGAATTATTTTCACTTAAAATAGATTCTTTAATTATTTTAGTGGAACCTTTAATTTTTTCAAGAATATCAACACGACCGTTTTTAATATTATCAGGAATCCAAATATCATTAAAATCTATATCCATAATCTTTTTATCTTCTTATTTTATAGAAAAGATAATGAATAATTTTTTATATACGACAAAATCATTAATCAAAGTTTTTGATTTAAATATTGATAGAAGCGATGTTAAAACAGTCTATAGTTTACTTGTAAAAAAATTAGAAACTTTGGTTTTTAATGTTATTTCCATTGCTGCGATTATTTCTTTAATTAATAATTCATCAACCATACAAAAAGAAGCTGTAGAATTAGTTAAAGCTTATATTGCCGATAAATGTAGTAATTTTGTTAAAGGGGGTACTTCTTTACCATCCGAGTATTTTGGAGCTACTAATTCTAGTTATAGTGAAAATAATATAACTAATGATGTTTTAGGCGTCGATTTTTCAGCAGGAATATTACGTCATCAAATAGGTGGCGGAGGTTATAAGCGTTTTAAATTACATAAAGAAGATGAAAAAATTTTAGTTGATAATGTCAAAAAAATATGTAAATATTATAATCTCAAAATTTCAAATAGCGTTATAAAAATGCTATTAGATATTATTATAGATAATATGGAATGTTTATTTAATTATCTTAAATCAATAAAAAAACCGGTCACTACATCAATAATTAAAAAAATGATAAATATAAATAAAAAATTCGAAATATTCAAATAATGGTGATATATACAATTGACGGTAATATTGGATCTGGTAAAACAACTATTTTAAATTATTTGCACAAATATAAAAACATTCAAATTGATTTAGAACCTGTAACAAAATGGAAGCCATTTCTTGACAATATTTATTTATCTAAAACAGGTTATTTTAATTTTCAAATTAAGGTATGGCTTGATAGAGCGTGGATCCAAGAAAAAGACAATAATTCTATTATTTTTATGGAACGAAGTCCTTATTTTATTAGAAATACTTTTAATAAAAATGATTACATTAATAATAATATAAATAAAGATGAATATACGGTAATTAATGAATTATACCAAAAAACTGATATAATTTGGAAATCAAATTATTATATTTATTTGCGCTCATCTCCTGAAAAATGTTTAGACCGGATTAAAACAAGAGGTAGGGAAAATGAAATGACATTAGATATCGATTATATTAATGCTATTCATAATTTACACGAAGAAGCTTATAATGAACTAATAAAAACAAGCGATAATGTAATTTTAATTGATGTGGAAAACAAAACTATTCAAGAAATAGTTGAAGAAATTTTAGCTAATTTTTCCGATACTTAACAATTGCTTTAGTGCTAATATGCCAGCGACGATTACTATCTTCTCCTGTTATTCCTATAAGTAATTTAACTTTGATATAATTCGCAATGTGCAAATCTGCAACAATATAATTTGACGGTTCTATAGTAACATTATAAATTGATACGATTTCTTCAATATTATCCATCAATTTATCTATAATATATTCTTTTTGTTCTTGAATAGTTTCAAATTCTTCTTCGTCTGTTGATCTTATTTGAACATATTCAATAACTTCTTCCACGCTGTTACTTTTAATATAGTTTTTAATAATTTCACAAGCAGTGTCCATTATGATATTAATATATAAATCTTTATCATTTTTTATATTATAATTATTTAAATAAAAACTATTTTCAAATTCCTAAGCCTATATCGTTTTTGCCATTCTCATAGTCCTGTTAGTATTATTTTTATAAAAAGAACAAAAACGATATTTTTGCTCTTTTTTTCCAACAACAACTAAATTTTAGAATATAATCGTCTCAAGTTCAACAACCCAATAATCATATGACCTGCTGTTCGTGTATACGTGTATAGATATTTTCACTATCATATGATCTGCAACAACTAAATCAGCAAGATGACTGTTAAACGGACCTTCGAGAACATTGGTGATAGCCGAAACTTCCTCAATTCTATTCAAAGCTTCAAGAATATAATCTCTTTCTTCGATAAGAGTAGCGAAATCTTCATTTTCACCAACATCAATATAGCTTATATCGCTTTCGAGGCTATTGCCTTTGATATACTCTTTGACGAATTGGCAAACTTCTTCCATTTTGGAACTTGTCACGATTAACAATTATGAATTATCAAATCAATTTTTACTATTAATATAAATAATTGATGCAAATTTATTTTATTATAAATGCCAAAAAATTATTGACATTTTCAAAGAAATCTTCAGTGGATAACTACTGTGCCAAGATTGATAAACCAGGCATTTCGTAATTCACAGATATATCCATACCTATTTTTGTAATAAAACAACACAAGACCTATTTCGTCGTTAATATCAATAATGGTAATATCATCCTTAAAAGTTTCTCTTAATGTTCGAACAATATAATTATTGATAGCAACATTGCCGCCAATATAATAATCATCATTTTCAGCTAAATCTTGTTTGAAATAGGTATAATGTGACAAGACATAATTATTGTGTTTCATATAATGGCATATGCTATTCATTTTGAATATAATTTTAGTATGAATAATAAGAAATCAATTTTTAATAATTATACAATTAAAATTAACAAAATAAAAAAATGATATAAATAATTTTGCAATAATTTATAATATGACTACTGAGACTGATAAAAAATACAAAAAACATGAACTTAGAACACATATTTATAGTCGTCCGTCTATGTATATTGGTACGATTGACCCATTTACAATCGACACTTATATTATAGATGATGATGAAAAAATAATTAAATCAAATATTACTTATATACCAGGATTATTTAAAATCTTTGATGAAGCTATAGTAAATGCTATAGACCATTCAGTTAGAACAAGAAGTGATGAAACGAATACAAACATTGTTAAGAATATTAAAGTAAATATTGATAAAGAAACTGGAGTAATTGAAATTTTTAATGATGGTATGGGAATAGAAATTATTAAACACAATGAATATGAAGTATGGATACCTGAATTAATTTTCGGTGAATTATTGACATCTTCTAATTATAATGATGATGAAATACGAGTTGTTGGTGGTGTCAATGGCTTAGGAATTAAATTAACAAACATATTTTCGAAATCTTTCGTTATTGAAACGATTGATAGTACTCGCAAAAAGATTTATAAACAGGAATTTAAGGAAAATTTGACTATCAAAGAACAACCAGAAATTAAAAGTTGTGCTAAAAAATCATATACAAAAATAACCTTCAAGCCTGATTATGAAAAATTCGGATTATCTAATATTACTGATGATATTTATAAATTGTTCAAAAGAAGAGTTTATGATGTTTCAGCGTGTACTGATCCAACTGTAAATGTTTATTTCAATGATAAAAAGATTAATATCAAAGATTTTGAAAAATATTGTGATTTATTTCTAGATACTAAAACAATACAACCAAGAGCGTATGAAAAAGTAAATGACAGATGGGAAGTAGTAGTTGCCATAAGTAGAACAGGTAATTATGAACAAATATCATTTGTTAATGGTATCAATACAATTAGAGGCGGTAGACACGTTGAATATATAACAAATGCAATTACAAAAAAATTGGTTGATATGACTTTAACTAAAAAGAAAAAGACGATTAAACCACAACATATTAAAGAAAATTTATTTATATTTGTGAAATCAACGATTGAAAATCCTACTTTCGACAGCCAAACTAAAGAGACATTAACAACGCTAGTAACAAAATTTGGTTCAAAGTGTGAATTGACTGATAAATTTTATGATAAATTATATAAATCTGGTATTATCGAATTAGCATTATCTGCAACAGAAGTAGTAGAACAGAAAAAATTGGTTAAAACTGATGGTAAGAAAGTCAATAAAATTATAGTTCCTAAATTAGACGATGCAAATTTAGCAGGTACTAAAGACAGCAAAAACTGTACTTTAATTTTGACAGAAGGAGATTCAGCAAAAACAATGGCTATTTCCGGTTTGAGTGTAGTAGGAAGAGATAAATTCGGTGTATATCCTTTGAAAGGTAAAATAATCAATGTTAAAGATATTAGTTTACAAAAGATTTCAGATAATAATGAAATCACAAATCTTAAAAAAATATTAGGATTAGAACAAAATAAAGATTATTCAAAAGGAATTGATTCATTAAGATATGGCAAAATTATGATTATGACAGATCAGGATCACGATGGAAGCCATATTAAAGGATTATTATTCAATGTCTTCCAGACATTATGGAATTCTTTATATAAATTTGATGGTTTTCTAACATCGATGCTAACTCCTATTATTAAAGCTACAAATACTTCAACAAAAGAAGTTATATCTTTCTATAATATGAGTGATTATGAAAATTGGTTAGATACGATTGATAAAAAAAGTTCTTGGAAAATTAAATATTACAAAGGGCTCGGTACTTCAACTGATCAAGAAGCAAAAGAATATTTCAAAGAAATGAAACAAATTACTTACAAATTTACAGCAGAATCTGATATTTCTATTGATTTAGCTTTCAATAAAAAACGAGCAGACGACAGAAAAAAATGGTTATCTACTTATGATAAACAAGATGTATTAGATTATACTCAAACTAGTATTTCTTATGAAACATTTATTAACAAAGATTTGATTCACTTCAGTAATAGAAACTTAGAAAGGGCTATTCCTCATATTTGTGATGGACTTAAGGAAAGTACAAGAAAGATATTATTTGCGTGTTTAAAACGAAATCTTTATAATACGGAAATCAAGGTTGCACAACTTGCTGGTAATGTTAGCGAAGTTACTGCTTATCATCACGGCGAAAATTCATTACAAGAAGCTATTATTGGTATGGCACAGATATTTGTAGGAACTAATAATATTAATCTACTTGAACCAAAGGGTCAAATGGGAACTAGAATTAGTGGTGGTCAAGATTCGTCTTCTCCTAGATATATATACACATTATTATCTAAATTAACTAAATTAATTTTCAAGGAAGAAGATAATACAGTATTGAATTATTTGGATGAAGATGGCTTATCAATTGAACCAGAATATTATATTCCTATTATTCCTATGATATTGATTAATGGTGGTATCGGTATTGGAACTGGTTATTCAACAAACATACCGCAATTTAATCCTGAAAATATTATTAATATTTATTTGAATATCATTAATAATATTGATACTTCTATTGGAAAGATATTATCATCTGAAGATATTGAAAAGGCATTAAAATTGGTTGAAGAAATGGAAATAGATGAATTGTTTCCTTATTATCTAGGGTTTAAGGGTGAAATAGTGAAAAACGATAAAGGTAATTATACGAGCAATGGTATTTACAAATGGATTAATGACACGACGGTTGAAATTACTGAACTACCAGTAGGAACTTGGACAGAAAATTATAAAGAATATTTAGAACAATTGATAATAAACAATAATAAATATTTAAAATCATTTGAAAATCATTATACTGCAAAGAATGTTAAATTCATATTAAAATTAAATGATGATTGCAAAACAGAATTAGAATCAAAGTTTTTGAGTGAATTTAATCTGACATCACCTAAAAACTTGAGTTTAAATAATATGCATTTATTTTCAGTAAAAGGAGCTATTAAGAAATATAACACAACAACTGAAATTATCAAAGAATGGTGTATTACAAGACTTTATAAATATTATGAGAGAAAAGAGAGACAATTAGAAATATTAACAGAAGATTATAACATTATGTCAGCAAAGATTAGATTTATTACAGATATTATTAGCGGAAATATTATTATTATGAATATCAAAATAAAAGAAATCGAAGACCAATTATCAAAAGCTGATTATTATAAACATAACGATAATTATGACTATTTGCTAAAAATGCCTATTTCGCAATTGACATTAGAAAAAAAAGAAAACTTAGAAAATGAAGTATTGAAACTTAAAAATAAAATAGAGCAATTAAAAGATATGTCTATTATTAAAATCTGGGAATCGGAATTGGAAGAACTTTTAGCAGAATGGAATAACCATAAATCAATGATTGAAGAAGATTATATGAATGATTTAAAAGGTGATGTAGTTAAAATGACAGCTAAACGAGGCGCCCCAAAGAAAAAGTAATTAAATCATCTATAGCCCATTTATTAAAATTGGTTCCATAATATTTCCATTTAAAAGGTAATATTAAACTTTGATATTTTTGTAATTTTATAGCTATAATTTTATCATCTGGATTTGGATTCGTTTTTTTTATTTCTGCTTTATAAATAATAATTTCAGTATCTTCAGATGCATTTATAAATAAATATTTGTGTCTATTTTGTATCCAATCATTTGAAATGTCATAATCTTGATATTTAAAATTAAATTTAAACCAACTATCAATAATTTCTTTTGGATTTTGTAAATGATCAGTTATAACTATTGGTTGTCTTAATGCCAATGAAGTTAAATTAAAAGTATCTATTTCTGTTTGTAATATTGATACTTCTTTTGGGAAAATATAATAACACGATCCGTAAATAATTATACAGCAAATAATTATTAATAATAATTTCATTTATTTATATTAAATAGAAAAATATGGTAAAAAAAACAGCAGCAAAGAGAAGAATAAAAGGTGGTAATAAAACAACTGATATTTTAGGTCCATTTATTCCACAGTCTTTATATGAATTAAAAAATATTGATCCTGAAAAACATAAATTGGAAAAATTAGAAGAAAGTTATGAGAATAAACAACGCGAGACTGATAATAAACTTGCAGAACTAAAATCACGATTCAAACTTATGGAAGACGTTGCTAAACAGAATAAAGAAGCAGCGTTAAAAGTAGATATATTTAACTTAGATAAAAAAGATAAATCAAACAAATTTAATCTAGAACTTGCTAAATATGGTACAAATATTGTATCAGCGACTTTT
>Ga0214921_10011335_pt1 | contig 10846 bp, 6 predicted proteins | sample LL1505_MetaG_FD_177992 | JGI IMG/M metagenome (GOLD analysis project Ga0214921, IMG submission 177992) | Freshwater microbial communities from Lake Lanier, Atlanta, Georgia, United States - LL-1505 | ecosystem: Environmental > Aquatic > Freshwater > Lake | place: USA: Georgia | collected 2015-05-28
GCTTGGCAGTGCTCGCGTTCTACCATCCGTACCTGCTCACCTTCGCAGCCGTGATGGTGGTTTTGGTCGCCTTTCTGCTGGTCGGGCTGGGAATCGGGGGCGTACGAACGAGCATCGACGAGAGTTACTCGAAGTTCGACATGGCGGCCTGGCTTGAGGAGATCGCCAAATGTCCTCATACCTTCCGGTTCGGCCGCGGCGGCGCGCTCGCCCTGGATCGCGCTGATCATTTCGCTGCCGCCTACGTGACGGCCCGAAAGCGACACTTCCGCGTGATCTGGCGGCAGACGCTCTTCGCCCTCTTGCTCGAGGCCGTGGGCAGCACGGTGCTCCTCGGCCTGGGTGGCTGGCTGGTCATCAACCGTCAGCTCACGCTCGGCCAGCTCGTGGCGGGGGAGTTGATCGTCACGCTCGTGCTGTCGGCCTTATCAAAGCTCGGCAAATACATCGAAATCTTCTACGACCTTCAGGCGTCGCTCGACAAACTCGGAGTGCTCGACCAACTCCCACTGGAGCCGGATGGTGGCGAGGTGCTATCCCCGGGCAGCGCACCGCTGGCAGTCGTGGCGGAGGTGATCCGTGAGGGCCACCCCCCACAACGCCTGGAAGTGCGTCAGGGGGAGCGGGTAGCGGTGCAAGGGCCCTCGGGCGGCGGCAAGACCTTTCTGCTGGAAATGCTCGCGCTGCTACGTGTTCCCAAGGAGGGCCTGCTGGAATTCGATGGCATCGATGCGCGATCACTCGACCGAGCCGCCACCCGACTTCAACTGGCTTTCGTGGGCCGTGCGGAAACGTTTGCCGGTACGGTTGCCGAGAACGTGCGGGTGGGCCGCGACGATCTCTCCGCCGCCGACGTCCGCCGTAGCCTGGAGATGGTCGGTCTCGCCGATCGGGTGGCACGCCTTCCGCAGGGCGTGGCCACTCCACTGGCTTCCGATGGCATGCCGCTGTCGTCCAACGAAATCTCACGCCTTTCGATCGCTCGCGCGCTGGCGGGCAAGCCGCGACTGCTCCTGATTGACGGTCTGCTCGACGGCCTTGACATCCTCGGCTGTCCGGAACTCGTGACATCGATGCTCGATCGTGCTGCCCCGTGGACCCTCGTGATTGCCACCGCCCGTAACGACATCCAAGAGCGGTGCGACCGCGTAGTGGAGTGGGCATGAACACGCAAACAAGAAGCACTCGAGGAGAGAGCGGCCGGCGTTCGGCGCTTGCCGGCGCCGCCACGCCCCGGGCGGTCCGGTTTGTTGCCCGCCTCCTTCTTCTCACGTTTCTGGCCACCCCATTCCTGCTGGCACTCGTCCCGTGGCAGCAGACCGTGCAGGGACAGGGAACGGTGATCGCGTATGCGCCCGTCGAGCGGATGCAGGTGCTGACGGCTCGCGTGTCCGGCCAGATCCGCCGCTGGCACGTTGTCGAGGGAACCCGCGTCAAGGAGAACGATCCGGTGGTCGACATCGAGGACAACGATCCGGAGCTAGCCGCCCGACTCGAGGCCCAGCGGGGCTTCCTCACCGAACGGCTCGCCGCCGCCCGGCTGGAGGTGGCCGAACTAGCGGCGGCCTCGAAGGCCCAGGAATCGGCACGCGAGGCGGCAATCAAGGCCGCCGAGGCGAATCGCGACGCGGCGAGGAGGGCCATCGAGGTTGCGGAACAGGCCGGGGCCAACGCGGAGTATGCGCAGACCTTCGAGCAGAACCGCTTCAAGATGTTTGAGGAGCTGTTCAACAACCCGCAGTTTGGCGGACTCGAGAGTCGGCTTTCCCGGGACGAAGCCCGGATGCGGGCTGACCGCGCTACCACCGACACCGATAAGGCCACCGCCGAGATCCAACGGGCCAGAGCGACGCTGCTGACGCAGGAGGCGCTGATGCTTCAGGCGGATGCCGCCGGCCTATCAGCCATAGCCGTCGCCCGCAGCAATCTCCGCAAGAGTGAGCAGAACCTCTTCACCGTCGAGCGCGAGATCCAGGAAATCGACAATCGCATCGAGCGGTTCAAGGCGCGGATTGTGCTGGCGCCGTGCGACGGAACCGTCTTTCGCATCTCGGCCAACGTCGGCCAAGGCGGCCAGTACGTCAAGGAGGGCGAAGACCTGTGTACCATCGTGCCCGAAACGAACGATCGGGTCGTCGAACTGCTGCTCGATGGTGTCGACGCGCCCCTCGTGCTCGCCTACGCCGAACGCACAGGCCACATGCCGCACGTGAGACTGCAGTTCGAGGGCTGGCCGGCCGTGCAGTTCTCCGGCTGGCCGGAGTTGGCCATCGGCACCTTCGGCGGCCGGATCCGACAGATCGATGCCGCCAGTCGGGGCGCTGGAAAATTCCGAGTGCTGATCGAGCCGGAGCAACGGCTGGCTGGTGATCCGTGGCCCGATCCGCAGTTTCTGCGGCAGGGCAATCAGGCGATCGGGTGGGTGTTTTTGAACCGTGTGCCGCTGGGCTACGAGATCTGGCGGCGGCTCAACGGGTTCCCGCCGGTGCTCGCCCCCGGATCGAAACTGCAGGACGGCGGCAAGGATGGCCCGAAGCCGCCCAAGATCAAGGTCGGATAGGCATCCCACGGGCACGGCCGACCATGATATCTGCGCACCCCCACAACCGCTGTTCGGGAGCCTCGCTGCGACGCGAGCCTGCGGTCATCGCCGCCATGCTGGCCGTGGCCACACTTTCGATCTGGCCGACGGCGGCAGATGAGCCCAGACTCTTCTCACCCGCTACCGACGCGGTCAGCATGGAGCCGGCGCATGACGCGCTGCGGCTGACACCGATCCTGCCACAGTCTTTTCTCCAGTTGACGGATGCCCCGCTGGAACTGGGGCCAGCGACACAGGCTGCCTCACCCGAAGAGCTGCCACCCCCGCCAGTGCAGCCCAAACCAGACGGTGTCCCGGCGATCGCAGACATCGCCCCCTCGAAGCCCTCGCTGTCGCCGCAGATACCGGGCTTAGCGATCGACGATCGGCCGGAACCGCTGACGCTTGAGGACGTGCTCAAAAGCGTCCTCCTGAGCTATCCGCTCCTGCAGGCCGTCGAACGGGAACGGGGCATTGCGGCTGGCAAGTTCACCACCGCCATGGGTGCGTTCGATACGAAAGTCAATATGGCTGGCCAATCGCTTGCGCCAGGTACGTACGAAAACTATCGGTCTGATTTCGGGTTCTCGCAGCAGTTCATGACGGGTGGCATCAGCGCCTTTGGCGGCTTTCGCACAGGCTTCGGCGACTTTCCCACCTACAATCTCGGGCAAAAGACGGCCGACGCCGGCGAATGGCGTGGCGGACTCAATATTCCCCTCGCCCGCGACCGGGATATTGACCGCGCTCGTGCCTCCCGGGCTCAGGCGGCTCTCGACGTCTCACTCGCCGAGCCGACGATCGAGCGGAGCCGCCTCGATTACATGAAGTCGGCCGCCAGAACCTACTGGAATTGGCTGGGCAGCGGGGAGCGGTATACGGCGACAGAACGGCTCCTCGAACTGGCGACCGAACGCGACAAGCAGCTCAGTCTCAAAGTAAGCAGCGGCATCGTTGCCAACATCGAGCGTGTGGACAACCAGCAAAATATCGCCCTACGGAACGGCCTCATCGTGCAGGCCGACAGGGCGGTGCAGCAGGCCGCCATCGAGCTGTCGCTCTACCACCGAAATGACAGCGGCCACCCACTGCTGGCCCGTCGCAGCCGGATGCGGCCAGTGCCCCAGCCGGTGGAACCGACGATCGATGTCTACCAGCAGTCGCTCGCGCGGGCTTCGTCGGCGCGGCCGGAGTTTCAGCGACTCTCCCTGCAGCGGGAAAAGCTGCTCGTGGAACGACGGCTGGCCGTCAACCAGACGCTCCCGGGCATCGACGGCCAGATTCTGGGCAACCAAGATGCCGGATTCGGGAAGAGCCCGCTCTCCGGCCTCAATGGCCTTGATCGCCAGGTGCTCCAGGCCGGACTCGTCTTCCAGATGCCGGTGCAGCGGCGCGACGCCTTTGGCAAAATGCAGACCCTCGATTCCCAACTCACGCAGATCAACCGACAACTCAGCTACGCCGAGGACCAGGTGCGGGCCGAGGTGCAGGACGCCTTCTCGCTGCTGGAACGGGCCTACGAGTTCCACGAGCAGGTGAAGCAGCGACTGGAACTGGCGAGGCTTGTGGCGCTCGCTGAGCGTGAACAGTTGCGCTTGGGCCGCAGCGATGTGCTCCGGGTGACCCTCCGCGAGCAGGCGAAGTTCGAGGCCGAAGTCGCCGAGGTCAACGCCCGTCAGGAATACTGGCGAGCCGAGAGCGATCTGCGAGCCGCCGACACCTCTCTCGGCCTCAATCTGGAGTCGTTCCAACTGACCGAATGAGCTTCACACCGGTAACGCCCGGCACAACGCCCTCGATGACGTTCAGCCGGACACGTCGACAGCAGCGGCACTACCCGCGGAGATGTCGTCGGCATCGAGGACGGCGACGTGGGGAAGGTGCCGCCAGGCACCGTCATAGTCGAGGCCGTAGCCCACGACGAACAGGTCGGGGATGTCGAAGCCGACGAAGTCGGGCTGGATCGAGACCTCTGCGCGGCCATGCTTCCGCAGCAGCACGAGCGACCGCACGCTCGCCGCTCCCCTGCCACGCAGATCGGCGAGGATCGCATCCATGGTCCGCCCGCTGTCGAAGATGTCGTCCACCAGGAGCACCTGCTGCCCCGTCAGGTCGGGCAGCAGGTCGAGACGCAGGTCGAGACGGCCGGCCCGCGTCGCCGTGCCGCGATAGCTGCTGGCCCAGACCATCGAAAGCCGCACGGGCCCGTCGAGCCTGCGGATCAGGTCCGAGACCACCACGACACTGCCGGTGAGCACGCCGACAACCGTCAGCGGGCAGTCGCCATAGGCCTGCCGCACGTCACGGGCCAGACGGTCGATGCCCTCGGAAAGCTGTGCGGCGGTGAGCAGAGTGTGCATGCTGAGCGACGAAACCAGAGGACGAAACCAAAGAAGGTGTGGTGCGACACACCAGAGATTATCCATGTTTTCCCAAAACCGTCACTCCATGTGACGGCCGCTCGCCACATTCAGGCTGGCCTGAGCCAGTCACCAAACAGCAGCATTGCCAGCAGCAGCGTCCAGAGGATGTTCACGGCCTGCCCGCCCAGAAAAGCCAGGGCTGGTCGGCCTCCTCCAAGCTTGAACAGTTCGCCAAACCGGGTCTCCAGACCGATGGAGACAAACGCCGCCGCAAACCAGATCTCGCGGAGCCCCTTGAGCGATTTGTCGAGCAACTTTGCCGTCTGGGGCTGAAGCAGAAAGGAGAATGCCAGCGATGCGGCAATGAACCCCAGCACGAATTTTGGAAACCGCTCCCAGAGGATGCGGAGGCCGGGGGCCGCGGTCGCATCCCGACCCTCGCGCATCGTCCACCAGAGCGAGATCACCAGTGCCGCGATGCCAATGAACACATTCTGCGACAGCTTCACGACGGTGCCGGTCCGCGATGCCGTTTCGCCGATCTGCTCCGTGGCGGCCAGCACCGATCCGGTCGTGTCGAGCGTACCGCCAAGCCAGGCACCGGCTACTTCCGGGGTCAGCTGCAGCAACCGGGCGCACCACGGCATCAGCAGCATCATCGGCACCGCGCACAGCAGGATCACCGAGGTGACATAGGAGAGCTTGCGCTTGTCGCCATCGATGGCACCGCAGGCGGCAATCGCAGCAGACACACCGCAGATGGAAACGGCACTCGAGATCATCACGCCAAACTCATCGTCGACGCCAAGCCAACGGGCCAGGCGGAAGGTGGCCTGCCAGATCACCGGAATCACCAGGGCTGCCTGGATCAGTCCGGGGAAACCTGCTTTGAGGAGTTCGGGAAACAGAATCCCGCAGCCCAGAACGACGATCCCCACCTTGATGTAGAATTCAGTGCGGATGGCGGCCGACAGCCACGACGGAACCGGCAGCACCTGCCGCCACAGCATGCCGATCGCCAACGCCCAGATGACATATTCAATCCCAAGCGCCTTCGCCTGGGTGTGGGCCGCGAGCCAGATCGCCAGCCATCCGAGCAGAAACATCAGGCCGATGCCGACTGCCAGTGCCGGCAGTCGGCGCGGATCGAGGAGCCCCAGTCCAGGGGCGATCGCTGCCGTGGCCAGCAGGACGAGCACCAGTGAAACGCGGGCGATGGCCTCCAGATTGGTAGCCGAAAAGACGGTGGCAATATCGGCTGGCCCTGTCCATGCAAGCGCCGGCAGTCGAACATTCCAACCCGCCACCACGGCGGTGATCAGGGCGGTGGCGACGATGACAGCCAGCCAGTCCTCGTTGCACCACCAGGCAGGACCGCGATTTTCAGTTCGTTTCATGGGAAGATTTCAGTGCGGTCATGCTGGGAACGGGCAGAGGTTGTCCGTGAGAAAACCGGCAGTGTACCGTTCCGAGGCGTTCCCCCCACCATGAACTTCCCCCCTGCTCCACACGTGCGCCCTCTCGCCTCTCGTCCACACTGGTCGACGATCATGCTCGCCGGCCATGCCTGCGAAGTCTATGAGCCTGCCCAACCAGCAGCTGGCCAGGCGATGATCTATCTCCATGAAGTGGACGAACGGACGCTCGTCGACTCGCCCGGCCTCCGCGATGCAATCGAGGCAGCCGGACTACCCACGCTCGCGCCGCGAACGGGCCGCTCATGGTGGCTCGATCGAATCATGCCCGGATTCGACAGGGCGTTCACGCCGGAGCGATTCGTCGTGGAACACGTCCGGGCTGAGATCGAAGGGCGTTTTGGTGTGAAGCCGCCCGGCATCGCCCTGCTCGGCACGGGCATGGGAGGCCAGGGGGCGCTCCGCATCGCCTACCGTCATCCCACGGTCTTTCCGGTGTCGGCCGCCATCGCCCCCTCCATCGATTTTCATTCTGCGATGCGGGAGTGCGACGACCGCGTTGACGGCGACTCTTACGACACGCTCTGGGAGACCTACGGCGACGTGGAGCGGGCTCGGCAGGACACCGCCATTCTCCACGTGCATCCGCTCAACTGGCCCCGGCACCAGTGGTTCGCCAGTGATCCTTCCGACTTCCACTGGCACGATGGAGTCGCCCGGCTGCAGAGCAAACTCCGCGCACTCGGCATTCCACACACGGCGGTGCTCGACTCCCGCGGGCCGGTTACCGGCCACACGTCCGTTGATGACCACCACGAGTATGAAAATCGCGTGGCTTCCGACGCGATCCGGTTTCTTATCGACGCGCTCGATCAGGAATCCCGCCGGCTGGCGTGAGACGGAGCGACGTCGATCCGCGCCGCGCTCCCACACTGCCGCCCAATCATTTCACGAGCGTCTCGATATAGTCGAGGAGACTTGCAAACTGGGCGATGGAAAGATCGTTCACCAGGCCCTCCGGCATGACGCTCGTGGGAAGCTGCGACCGCTCCTCGATGTCGCTCTTCAGCACCCTGTGCTCCACGCCCAGCCCGTCACGCAGCACCAAGAGATCCGCTGCCTCACTCGTCACGAACCCCACCAGCGGTCGGCCGTCAGAGAGCACCAGCGCCGCGGTGGCAAAGCCCTGGGCGATCGATTTGTTCGGTTTGAGAATGCTCTCCGCCAGCTGCCGACGGCTGTAGATGCCGGCCGCGTTGGCCAACGACGGCCCCATCCCGGCACTGTCGACACCGGCGGCATGACAACCGACGCATTTTTTTGCCACGAACAGTTCCACGCCCGTCGCCCGGTCACCGCGGCGGGAATCGATGAGGTCGAGCACGGCATCGGGTGGACGCTCGCTCACCTTCGGTCCCGCATCAGAGGCCACTCGACGGAACGCCTCAGCATCGATGCCGAGCTTCGCCAGCCCTTCGGCGGCGGCCGCCTGCAGTGGCGTATCATCCTTTTGTTCGGCCGCGGTCAGGAGCTTGTTGGCCAGCACGTGAGAACCTGTCCGCACGCTCGCCGCCACGAGTGCCAGCCGTCGCTCTGGCCCTGCCTGCCAGGCCGCGTCGAGAATCGCTGCCGCCTGCGCCCGCATGGCACTCTTGGCACTGCTCGATGCCGCCACCGTGAGCAGAATATCGTCGACGATTTCCCGCTGCAGTGGGCCGGCTTCGGCCAGCGCCTCTGCTGCCAGCGGATCAGCCGCAGCCGCCGCACTCTCCCGCACCAACTGCCGCGCTCCCTCGAGCGCCGGGGCCGCCTCGGCAGAAGTGGCGTCCAGCTTCATGGCAGCGGTCACCAGCGGGCCGATCATGGCTGGATCATCGGAGCGGGCCAGCACGCGAATCGCCGGCAGGCGATCCGCCGGGGCAACGTCTTCCTGCTGCGTGAACGATATCAGCAGATCATTTGCCTGCGGCCACGATGAGCCCTCTCGGTCTAAAAATGTGGCCAAGGCGTACTGCCCCTGCGGCCCGCGGGCGGCCCAGTCGGTCAGCACCGGCACGATGCTCTCAGCCGGGATGCGATGAAGCCCAAGAACGCGGCCCAGCTCGGGCATGTCTGCGACGCTCCCGCTGGTCAGAGCGCCGACGATTCCTTCCAGCAGCTGCGGCGAGGCGTCCCAGACTTCGGCCGCGTAATAGGGACCGCGGGCATCGGGTCGACCGCCCCATGACTCTCCCGGCCAGGGCCCCTCGCGGCGATAGAGACGGGAGGCCGACCACACGAGCGCCTCCCGCAGGCCGGCGTTCTCTGTCGCATCCCCTTTCCGGTCCTGCACCTGCTTGAGGCGAGATACGACAAGTGCGGCGACGGCCGGGGTATGGAGTTCACCGAGCACTCGGCTGGCACCCAGCATGGCCGCCGTGACAGTGGCGCTCGGTGCATCAAAAGCCGCCTCGCAAGCCTCCAACACCGACGGCTCATCGATCGTGCCCAATCGCACGGCCCCCTCGATCGCCGTGTGGGCCACGATAGCGTCAGGATCCTTCGCCAGCGGCAGGAGCAACGCTGCCGCAGAACCATCTCCCGACCGCGTCAGCGCCACGATCGATTCCAGTCTTGTCCGCGAATCGGTGGCCACCAAGCCCGCGACGAGCACCTGTTGTAGATCGCCACTGAGCGGCAGCTGTGTTCCTGCATCGGCCGGCTGCGCCGCTGTGAACAGATCGCCCAGCGCCCGGATGGCAAACGGCGCGATCACAGGATCGGCTGCCAGACGAATCAGGGCGGGCCGGGCAGCCTCCTTACCCCCAAGTGCCAGCGTGAAGAGTGCCGCGACGCGAGGGGCCAGTGCGGCCTCGCGATCGGCGGCCTGCGCCTCGAGGCTGCCAGCGAGTTTCGGGTCGACTCCACGGCGCAGCACCTGTCGTTGTGCCTCCAGGCGGATCCGGTGGCTCGGGCCGGCCACGAGTGCACACAGCGTTGCGTTCTCGGCAGTGTCGAAATCGGGAGCGGTGACGGCGCTGCGTCCGGTCGGTCGCACTCCGGCGATGAAGCCGACGTGCGGACCGGTCCAGGTGAACGTGCCATCCCGCCAACTGGCGGCATAGATGGTGCCCACGCCGTCCGCATCGAGATCGGTCACGCGGGTGAGCTTGAGAAATTCCTCCTGCTCGGCGGTGAAGCCGGCGGCCTGAGCCGAGAGGGGATGGCGGTAGATCAGGCCACGGCCCCAGTCACAGGTGAACGGGGCGTCGTTCCATCTCGCGGGCATCCAGGGCTCGTCGATCCAGCAGGCGCCGGTGCCGGAACCGCCGCCGTAATCGGCAAGCGGCGGCACGATCTCGTCGGCAAAGTGGAGGTAGCGCCGCGGATATCCATGGTCCTCCAGGCCGCTGAAGGAGTGCAGCCGCACGTTCCAGCCGCCGCCGTCGTTGGTATTGTCGCGGGCGATCATCTGCAGGAGCGGACCCACTGCAGCCTCGAGATTGTTGCGGGTGCCGCGGGCGAAGAGATCGAGACCGCTGCCGTCAGGGCGAAACCGCACGATGCCGCCACCGCGGAGGTGCAGGTGGCGGCCGTCGCTCCCCACGGCATCGCGAAATCCAAAGTCACCGATCGCGGCGTAGATCCAGCCGTCGATGCCCAGTGCCAGACCGTTCGAAGTGTGGTCGGCGGGGCGATCGGCGAACCCAAACCCAAGATCGCTCACCAGTCGGGTCTGCGTGTCGGCGCTGCCGTCACCGTCGGTGTCCTGAAACGCGGTGACGTGGGGCGGGTGGAGCACGATCAGCCGGTCGTCTACCCAGACGAGCCCACGAGGGCTGTCGACATCGGCGACGAATTCACGCACCTCGTCCGCGGTGCCGTCGCCATCGGTGTCGCGCAATCTGAGAATCCGCCCGCGGTGCGGCTCCCGATCGAGCGAGCCATTGCCGTCACTGGAGACAAACAGCGTGCCGTCGACCGTGGCCGCGACAAACACGGGGTACCTCGCCAAGTCGGGTCCGGCAAAGACCGTCGCCTCGAATCCCTCCGGGGCTTGTACGTCTCGCATCAGATCGGCGACCGATGGCCCTGCCGGAGGCTCTTCGGCCACCGCGTTGCTCGTGCTGGCGCACCACCAGCCCATCATCAGCAGCCCGACAAGGAGGCCGCGATTCCGCGACGTGGCAGATGGTCGGCAGATCGGAAAGGGCACGTGGATCAACGTGACGGAAGCGAGCAGCAACGGCATGGCGGACTCCTGGGGACAATCCTTGACGACACCGAGTGGAAGACACCGAGTGATGGTGGGGGTGGCTGCGGGCAATCACCAGACTGTCCCGGCCATGCCGCTGCGGCAGAAATTACGCCAGCAGTTCGCGAATCACCCGTGCCGGCTCCACACCGGTCAGCTTCTGCTCCAGGCCCTGAAAGAGGTAGGTAAGTTCCTCGTGGCCGAGTCCCAGCAGATGCAGGATCGTGGCATGGAGGTCGCGGATCGGCACCTG
>Ga0214921_10011336_pt1 | contig 10845 bp, 11 predicted proteins | sample LL1505_MetaG_FD_177992 | JGI IMG/M metagenome (GOLD analysis project Ga0214921, IMG submission 177992) | Freshwater microbial communities from Lake Lanier, Atlanta, Georgia, United States - LL-1505 | ecosystem: Environmental > Aquatic > Freshwater > Lake | place: USA: Georgia | collected...
GGGGATTTGTCAAAAGCGCTGGATAAGGCGGGAGCACGTTTTGAAAAGGACATGGATCGCAAGATCCAGAGGATTACCGCATTGATCCAGCCTGTGATCATTGTCGTGATTGCGTTGGTGGTGGGCGTAGTGGTGTACTCGATCATCACCAGCATCTTTGGGGCGATGTCAGGAATGCGAAAAAGCCTTTAATAACTTATTCGGGCTGGTTCGAGGGTTGTTGACGAATGGGGTGAGCAAGCGGGCAGGTGGGCGGAGGAAATCGGGAGATTCCTGCCAAAGTTGGAAGCGTGAAGAAATGGAGCAATCGTCTAGCCCGAATGGGATGGCTTTTCTTTCTCCTTTGGGCGAGTTCGTTGGGGACTGCGGAGGCGCCTCCGGGGCACGCAGTTCCCCCTGCGGTGTGGGATGTGAAGCGAGCAGGGGATTCGTTACCAAGTTGGGCGGGGCCAGTCAGTACGCAACGGGGTGTTCAGATGGCCACGTGGAGGGTTCAGATTCGCCCTCCAGGGGGAGATTCTAAGTTGGCGTTTACGGTGGTTTTTCGGGAACCGGCGGATGGGTTTGCACGCGTGATTTGGCAGGGGCCAGGTCGTGCCGTGACGTTGTGTAGCAACCTGTTTGAGAAAGCGGCCTCGCTTCATCAAAGGACGCTTTTGATTGAGAGAAGCAGTTTAGGGGGTGCGGGTCAGTTGATTGTGGAGTCAACGGGGGAGGAGTCGGTGGTGGAAAGAGTCGAGTTGTCTTGGGTGGAGCCGTTGGTTTTGGCGGCAGGATGGGCGGCGCCGTCTGGTTTGTATCTGACTCCTGGGGGAAAAGTTTTGCCTGGGGACGAAATGCATGGAGGGGGTCGTCATCGGCCGATGGATGAGGACAAGGGTCGGGTTATGGATGCGGTTTTGGATGAGGGCCCGATTAAGATTGATGCGCAAAGTCCCATTCGATTCATTGCACCGATTGCGGGGTCGCCTGCATATGGAAGATTGGAGGCACAGGTAGCGGGGTTGGCACCCGGGGAGGAGCCGTGGTTATGGGTGAATGGGCAAGCTTTATCGGGAGTAGCGGTAGAGCTTCCTGGTTTGGACGACCCAGGTTTTCGTCAGGGAGCTCTTGGGCAAAGCCTTCGTTATGGGGGATGGCGAATGGTGTTGGCTTATGTGCCAGTGGGTTTATTGCGGCAAGGGGAGAATCAGGTGGATTGGCAGGCGGGTGTGGGGTGCGGAATGACTGTGAGGAATGTGCGGCTTCAGGTGGTGTTTGGGGAGACGAGTCAGGAGTTAGCTAAGTCGCCTACCGTTTCGACACCACAACCGGTAATTTCACAGGTTTCCCTGCCTGTATTGGAAAAAGGGGTGGAGAGGTTCGTTGAAAAAAGGGCACAACCACAGCTACGGACAGGATTGTCAACTGGCAGTGGGGTCGTAGGATTGAGGCAAGAATGAATACAAAAAAATTAAGAAATCATCGGTTGGTTCACGGGGCTGGATTCACCTTAATCGAGATTATGTTGGTGGTGGGAATCATCACCGTTTTGATGGGGTCGGCTATCTTTATGCTGACGGGTAATTTGGAATTCGCAAAGGAGCAAAGGGCACGTGGGGATCTGCAAGCGATTATTACTCAGGTACGAATGTATGAGATGAAAAATGGGGGTGTCCCTTTGTCTCAATCGGCCGGTTTGCAAGCATTGGTCGGAACAGGAAAAGGTTTTGAGGAGTTACCGAAAGATCCGTGGGGTCAAGATTACAAGTACAAGATCGATTCCTCATCCGCCAAAGGCTTTAAGGTCTATTCTACGGGGCCTGACCGCAAGGACGATGGGGGTAAGGGCGACGATATTAGTTCGAAGTAAGTTGGGAGTAAGGGCCGGATGATGCGGCGGCCAAGAGGGCGTGGGAGAAAGGGGTTCACACTTCTTGAGATCATGTTAGCAGTAGGAATTGGTGTGGTGTTTATGGGTGGAGCAGCGGTTTTTCTTTCATCGACGGGTGGGGATCGGGATTTGGCGTCGGCTAGAAAAATCCTTGAGGAGAGAGCGGGGCAAGCTCGAGAAAAAGCATTAAGTACGGGTAGGGCGCAGAGGGTGGTACTCGGTGGGAAAGGCGTGGATGGAAGTGCCTTTCCTAACGGAGTTGAGATGATGATTGTCACGCCACTCAATCGGTCGAAAGGAAAGGGCGGGTGGAAAACGCCTGAGGATTACCAGTGGCTGTTTACTGGGGGTGGGTTGGTGGAACCGCTACGCGTGCTATTAAAACATAACGAAAATGAAGAGCAGTTCTCCTTTAGTGCCTTGACGGGGGAAAGTGTAACGGAGCCAAGGGAGAAGCGGTGAAAAGAGTGTCTGCATCTTTTACATTAATCGAGGTGATGTTGGCGGTGGCGGTTTTTGCCTTTGCAGCTGTGGGTTTTGCGGTGGCTCTGAACGAGGTTATCGGGATAAATGTGGAGTTAATTCGAACTGGGATGAGAAGACAGGCAGTGGAGTCGTGCGCGGCTAGAATTTTGGCCACATCGAATAATCTGCAACCAACGGGCAAGGAGTTTCGGCCGATAGAAGATGATGGGACGATCTTTTTGGGTGCTGCGGTGAACCCAATCAATCCACTGATTGAGCTGCCTGGGACAAATAATAATGCTGCAGTTAGGAAGATCGGGGGGTGGTATCAGGTGGAAATACGAGCCGAGACAAAAAAGAAAGAGTTTTTGGAAAGTATCTCTTTCCTGATGTTGCCCCAGCGATGAGACAGCCAAGGAAATATCGGACGGGGTTTACCCTAATTGAGGTGACCCTAGGGTTGACCATTCTGATTCTGATCTTCGGGGTAATTTTCCAACTCGTGCAATTTTCGGTTTTGGGCGCAAACGCAACGGCCCAAGCGAGTTTAAGAAGTCGGGAGGTGACTGGCCTTTTTGCACTGGTGCGGCAGTTGTGTCTGGATCTGCCAGTAAACTCACAGTTGGGTCTAGAAAATCGGGGTGGTCGAAAGGGTTTTGAGCTAGTGATCACCAATGCGCCTGTCGCGATCTTTCCAGAACAGTACGATGGTATCCGGGTTTTGGGTTTTGAGCTCAGAAAATCCAAGACAGGGGATGAAAGGGAGTTGTGGTTAGTTGAGTCTCTAACACGCACGAATACGGGAAAGACGGAAAGACCAGAGGTCAATGAGTTTCGGCTTATGGAGGATGTGAAGGAGCTTAAGTGGGAGGCTTGGGACTCCAGAAATCAGGAAAATCGAAGTGATTGGAATGATCCCGTGAAGCCAGCTTTTCTGAGGCTGACACTGGAGCGGCGGACAGAAAAAAAAGCATTTACCAACACGGCACTGTTTTGGATTCCCGCGGGCATGAGTCCAACAGGGCAAGCTCCAATCGATCCAGTGACGAGGAGTTTGATGGCGAACACGAACGGTACGAACCCAACGGCGAGTCAACCCACCCCATGAAGAGAGTTCATCTTTCTAAATACTCGTCGGGCGTAGCGCTCATCATTGTCCTGTGGGCCGTAAGTCTGATTGCGACAGCAATGCTTGGGTTAACGGCACTACTACAGAGGCAGTTGGATCAGGAGATCGCGGCACTGCAAAACGCGAGAGCGACACTTGTGGCGGAGTCAGGGATTCAGATGGCTCTCAATACTAGCCTTAATCCAGGAGATATGAAGATTGCGTCTGAACAGTTGAGTAGTCGAATCAGCGAAGGTTGGAAGACGGGAAAGAGCAAGGTTCGAGTCGAGTTTGTGGTCGATATGGAAGGGGATGCGGGAAGGTTAAACATCAATGCACTACTTTTGGGAGATCAGGGGTTGGCACGGGCGGTGCTGCAAAACCTCTTTGCAGGTTGGGAGGTAAACTTGACGACGTCTTCTGCTCTGATCGATGCGATGATCGATTGGGTGGATACCGATAAAAACCCAAAAGGCTCAAACAGTGGAACAGAGGATAATGTTCGAAATGGACCTTTTGAAAAGGTGGATGAGTTGGAGAAGGTAATCGGGTGGGCTGATATGGCAAAGGAGGCTCGAGAGGGGAGTAAGGGGGTGGATGCGTTAAAAAAATTTACAGTTTTTGGATTAGGAAAACTTTCCCTTCGAACGGCAGATCAGGACGTAATCGAGGCATTCCTTGGTTTACCAAATGGCGGTGCGAGTGAATTCATTAGGCTGCGTCCAGGACAGGATGGAGTCATAGGGACGCAGGATGATGTCGTGAATCAGGCGCTGTTGGGTCCAAACTCGACGGCTTGGGCGGATCGTGTTGCGACTGATGAGGAGGATCTTTGGCGGGTGACCTCGACGGGTAGAGTGGGGGAGGCTACAAGAAAAGTTGTGGCCTTAATCTCCCGAAAATCCAATCCACCGCAGGTTAGGGCCCGTTGGTCGGAGGAAGAGGCACCGTGAAAGGGAAAGTTGCGAAAGTAAAGAAGGGCAAGGGGAAGGCGGCCACGGGTCCTGTATTTATTTTTCCAGGGCCTGAGGGGTGGGAGGCCTGGAGTTCAACAGAGGATGGAGCGCAGTGTATAGGTCCAATGGATAGCCCAAAAAAGTTAGAAGGGGGTGTGGGCTGCGTAGTTTGCCTTCCTTCACGCTCCTTTTTTTCAATACCGCTTTGGATTCCCATTGAGGAGGGGATTGCCCCTCGGGAACTAGCCAAGATCGCTTTAGAATCAAAGAATCTCCTGGGAACGAATCCAGATACAGCAGTCTGGGCGATGGATCCGATTCGTGCTGAACTCGATCCTGTGGGAGGAGATGGGGGGTCAGGATCGCGGCAAAAGAAGACGAAACTTGTTTCAAAAGAAAGGTCGATGGATTCGATTCAGACTGAGCCCGAGGTTTCGGTGGGTGATAAGGAGCCTGGGATGCGACAATTGGAGGCAATTGTTGTCCTGACAGGCACATTGGAGGAGGAGTGGCTCCTTGAGGAGGCGGGAAGGCATGAAATAGCAGGAAGAGTTTTGCCATCTCCCTCAGGTGGAGCTTCGGGAGTTTTGCGAAAGGAGTTGGGGCGTTGGGTGGTTGATTTTTATACTGGGGGAAAGTGGCTTCACACCCAACCGCTTTTGGCCAGGGAGTTGCAAAGCGCGGTATCGGCAGAGATTGCCTCCTTGCTGGCACAAATGGATGCAGAGGGAACTTTAGGTCCACTAAATTTACTCGTATTGAGGGATGAGGGGGAGCTTCCTCCAGAGGGCCAGGATTTTCTTAAGCAGCTGCCATGTGCTGTGAGAACTGAATCGCGCGCTGCACCTCGTCTGCCGGTAGCTCCTTGGGATCTAGAGCCAGCGGTTTTGGCAGAGCGAAGGTTGGCTAAAGCGCAAATGGGCGAGCGGCAGAAATTCATTCGTATGGGGATAGGACTCTACGCAGCTCTTATGGCATTGGCTTTTGTATATGTTTCAGTCCCGCTGGTGCGGCGCTATATGATTCAAGGGGAGCTAGCGGGCAAAGCGGCAGAGTCTTCAAAGATTCGGGATGCGGCGATGAGTTGGAGGGAGGCGGGGGCTTTGGTCAATCCAAAGATGAACGCTTTGGAATTACTGTGGCAGGTCTCACGGCCGTTGATTGAGAAAAATCCCGGAGAGATCGATGGAGTGAAATTGACTATATTTGATTATAATTCCAAGAGGTTGCTTCTTCAAGGTGAGGGAAAAGATTTGGAGCAGACGGAGAAGTATTTCGAATGGTTGAAGAAGGAGCCAATGCTGGAGGCCTTTCAGTGGACACATCCGCAACCTACATTATTGCCGAATGGAAACGCCCGGTTTCAAGCGGAGGGGCTTCCCTTGGGGAGCCAAGTTTCCGAGGAAGGAGGGACAGATGCGAACCCTGACGCGCCATGAGAAAAAGCTGACCCTTTTCCTTGCCTTTGCGGTTTTGGCTGGGATTCATCTTTTAGGGCTTAAGTTTTTGCTCAGTTGGGATCAGGCCAATCGTCGAGATGTCGTCCAAAAGAGGGATGAGCTTGAGGAGGCGAAACGTTGGATGGATCAGAAAGAAGAGTGGGAGGAGAAGTCGGCTTGGTTAGAGCAAAACTTAAAAACTGTGCCCAAGGAGAATCCTGCTCCTGCTTTGCAGAAAAAATCTCAAAGTACGGCTATGGCGGCAGGATTAAAGATTGAGGAGCAGACTCTTCAAGCCGCACGTTCAGGGGTGGCCTGTACGGTGGTGAGTACTCGAATGAGGTTAACGGGAAGTCTGGGGCAATTTATCCAGTGGGCGGGTCAACTGTACCAACCTGAAAGTGGCGTAGCCTTAACATTGCTAAATCTGAAGCTGAGTCCTGAGCCTCCCAAGATGGTGGGGGAGGCTGAGGTGAGCCAATTCTTTAGGACATCCAAAGAGTGAACAAGTTCTTCACATTGGAGGCGGGGGTTATCCTCGTTTTAGTCGGGAAGGGGATAGTCTTGGGACAGATGACGACAGAAAACAATCCGCAGCACCCTGTGATTCCCGTTGTGACGACAACGAGCTCAGGTCTGCCCAAGCCCCTCGATCTATCTCGATTCGATGCGTTGACAAGAAAGTCACCTTTCACGTTAGCTTCCGCAACAGCGGAGGCTGAATTTGCCAAAGAGCTCGTTCTAGGGGGATACGTTCGGATAGATGGTGAGGATTTCGTAATTGTGGCCAACAAGACGAATATTCAAAGATTTTTGGTTGGCCGAAAACCTTCTCCGCCTGCCCAGGGGATGGTTTTACTGGATTTAATCAAAGATCCCTCGGGAGATGCCTCCAAGTTAAAGGCGAAAATTAAAAAGGGAACGGAGATGGCGGAGCTCAAGTATGAGAGTACGGGCGGGGGTGGGGCACCTGTGGCCCCGACCCCTGTTGCAGCTCAAGGACAACCTCCTAGTCCCAGTTCGCCTAGTCAACAGCCAGAACAAGGTCAGATGAATCCTGGGGGCAAACCTAGTGCAACTCCTCCCAACTATAGCCGTCGGCGGGCTCCAATTACTCTACCGACTTTCAACAAGTGAAATTAGCTTTTCAGAATTTGCTTTTGAGCTCCCTTGTTCTTTTGGCAGGAACAGTCAATGCGCAGCTAGCCCCGCAAGTCGCGGTTCCGGCAGATTTAACTCTTGAGGGGAATACAAAGGCAACTGAAGGTGGAACGTCTGAAATGATATCCCCCAATACGATCCAGATTCCGGATGGTCCGGTTTCGGATTTTTTAAATATTTATGAGAAATTGACAGGGGTCACTTTGATTAAAGATGCTCAATTGGCAGGAGGACCACGTCTAAGTCTGACCCTCAATCAGCCCGTGACGAAGGAGGAGGCGATTCGCCTTATAGAGTCGACGCTACTTTTAAATGGGTATGCCTTTATTGCGGTGGATAAGAATACGGTCAAGGTGATTAGTGTGACTAACAAGAACCCGAGGAGTGAGGGAGTGTATCTTTGTACCAATGAAAGTGAGTTGCAAAAGGGGGAGGTTATTACTTCTTACGTTTTGCAGATGATTCATCTGCCGGCCAGCGATGCAGTGGATATCTTTAATCAGTTTATTACTCTTCACTCCTACGGAAGCATGGTTGCAGTCCCTGTGGCAAATCAAGTTGTGATCACTGAAAGCTCCACCCTGATCCGTCGATTGATCGATGTGAAAAATCTGATCGATACTCCAGCTCCTGAAAGGAAGTCGCAGTTCATTACCTTGGCCCAGGCGAATTCGGACAGGGTGGTGGAGTTGATTACCAAGATTCTCGAAAAGCGGCAGGAGCAGGGGAGTGGAGGAACTGGAAAGGCGGCTGCGGGTCAGGTGGCGCAACCTGGGGTGCCGCCAACTTTAGGTGGGACGACGGCAGTGACGATCAGTGGAGGGAAAAGTGGTTTTGCAGGTGATATTCAGCTGATTGCTGATACTCGGACGAATCGGATTTTGGTCAGTGCTAGTCCATTTGAATTTGAGACGATCAGGAAATTGATTCAGGAGTTCGATATTGCGGTAGAGTTGACAGATCCTTACGAGCATTCGTTAAACTATGTCGCGGCTACGGACATGCTTCAGATTTTGGGGGATATGCTTAAGGAGGAGGGGGATGAGGGAGGCGACAGTGCAGCGGGCGGCAGTCAATCGACTGGAAAGGTTTCTGGAGGCATTGGAGCGGGGGGAGTGGTGGCGGGCGGGTCGAGCAGTTCATCGAGTTCTGGTGGAAGAAAAGCGGACGTTTTGTCTGAGCCTGGGGAGGAACAGGCGGCTGATTCGCTGATTGTGGGAAAAACAAAGCTAATTGCGGATAATCGGGCGAACTCAATTCTTGTGATTGGGCAACCTGAGGCAAAGAAGAAAGTACAAGCGCTTCTGACCAAGTTGGACAAGAAACCGATGCAAGTGTATTTGGCGACAGTGATTGGACAGTTGCAGGTCAGCAATGATGATGAATTTGCTGTGAATATTTTACAAAAGTATATTGGAGGCCCAAAGACGGGGGCAGCGTCTGTAGCTGGTGGAAAGCCATTTATATCAGGAACGAAAACTGTGTATGGCACCAATACAGATGGCAATCCGACGGCTCAAGACCAAAGCGGGATTACACCTATTTCCCCCGCTGCTGCGACGATGGCGCAAATGTCGCAGGTTGCAGTAGGTGCATTACCAGGAATGCAAATAGCCACATTTATTCTTGGCTCAATCGATCTTTATATTAATGCACTTACGGCAACAACGCGCTTTCGAATCGCCTCTCGCCCTGCGGTTTTCACTGCCAACAATAAGAAAGCGACGATCTACAATGGACAAAAAATCGCTATACCTACGAGTACAGTCACTACTTTGGGAGCAGGAGGTAGTCAAAACACCACATCGGGTTCCCAGCAATCGAATATTCAGTATCAGGATGTAGTCTTGAAAATTGAGGTGGTCCCGCTGATCAACAGCGCGAAGGAGATCAGCCTGCAAATTGTGCAAACGAACGACACCCTTTCTCAAAATAGTCAGGCTATTGGTGGTGGCGTGCAGGTTCCCGACATCAACACTCAGGAGCTCAACACCACGGTGATTGTGCCTGATCGTGCCACTGTTCTTTTGGGTGGTTTAGTTACGCAAACGGACACGAAGAATGTTGCCGGTGTTCCTTTTTTATCGACGATCCCTTTAATGGGTAATTTGTTTAAATCGACTTCCGACATTACAAACCGACAAGAGCTTGTGGTGATGATTCAGCCTACCGTTGTGCAGGATAACAAGGATTTGAGTGAGGCAAGTAAAACGGAGCGGGATCTGACTGGATTTTCAGCGAAAGAGCTTCAACCCCTAACTATGAAAAGTGGTTCCAAGAGCAAAGATGTAGGTTTGCAAGCAGCGGGAACAGATTCGGTGCCTGCGGAAGAGCCTAAACAGGAGTAAGGGGACAGGATTGGTGGGTTGACTCAAACGTGACTTTCCTCGACTCTCCCTACCATTAGTTTTTCTTCTTTATGAATATTCATGAATATCAAGCGCGGGATCTGCTCTCAGCATCAGGGGTAGCGATTCCGAGGGGTGCTGTAGCAAAAACACCAGAGGAGGCGGAGGCCATTGCCCGGAGCCTTCCCTGTAACAGTTTTGTGGTGAAGGCACAGGTTCATGCGGGGGGACGTGGAAAAGGGCATTTCATGGATGGGTATAAAAGTGGGGTGCATTTGGTAAAAACCCCGCATCAAGTCCGGGATGTCGCCCAACATATGATCGGTAATACCCTGATCACGCATCAAACCGGTCCGGAAGGTAAACCCGTTCACTCCGTGTTAGTCGGAGAATCTACGGAGATCGCCCGGGAGCTTTATCTGGCCATTGTCCTCGATCGGTCTTCCGGTTGTCCTGTCATAGTTGCCAGCCAGCAGGGCGGAATGGAGATTGAGGCAGTGGCGGAAAAAAACCCTGAGGCAATTCTTCGTGAGGTCATTCATCCTGGTTTAGGTCTTCAGCCATATCAGGCACGAAAGGTGAGTATTTTTCTTGGGTTTCCATCCACCGGATTGCGAGCACCTTGCCGTCTGCTTCACGCCGCTTACAGGCTTTTCATTGAAAAGGATTGTTCGCAGGTGGAGATCAATCCCCTCGCCGTAACCAAGGGGGGGGATGTGGTCGCTTTGGATGCAAAATTGAATTTCGATGACAATGCCCTCTTTCGGCACAAGGAGATTCAAGATTTGCAGGATCCTTCTCAGGAAGATCCGCGTGATCTTGCAGCCGCGGAGCATCACCTGAACTACATCGGGTTGGAGGGGGACATCGGGTGCATGGTAAATGGAGCCGGGTTGGCTATGGCCACTTTGGATTTGATTCAGGCAGCGGGCGGGAAGCCAGCAAACTTCCTCGATGTGGGGGGAGGGGCGTCTGAGTCGATGATCACGGCTGCTTTCCGATTGCTGCAGGCGGATGCCTCCGTAAAGGCGGTCTTTGTAAATATTTTCGGTGGGATCTTAAAGTGTGATCTCTTGGCGCAGGGGATGATTGCCGCTTGCAAGAGCAATCCGCCCCGCGTACCGATTATCGTGAGGCTTCAAGGCACGAATGTGGAGCAGGGGAGAAAGTTACTCAAAGAGTCTGGGCTCCCTTTGATTCCTGCCGAGGGATTGATGGAAGGCGCGGAGAAAGCGGTCGCAGCGGCCGCGGGAAAGAAGGGCAAATAAGATGTCGGTTCTCGTAGATGCGAATACGCGACTCTTGGTGCAAGGAATTACCGGTAAATCGGGATCCTTTCATGCTTCCGCGTGCAAAGAGTACGGCACCCAGGTTGTCGCAGGGGTAACTCCAGCACGAGGTGGAGAAAAGTTTGAGAATACCGTTCCCATTTTCGATACTGTTTCGGAAGCGGTAGCAGCAACCCAGGCCAACGCTTCGATGATTTTTGTTCCGC
>Ga0214921_10011338_pt1 | contig 10844 bp, 8 predicted proteins | sample LL1505_MetaG_FD_177992 | JGI IMG/M metagenome (GOLD analysis project Ga0214921, IMG submission 177992) | Freshwater microbial communities from Lake Lanier, Atlanta, Georgia, United States - LL-1505 | ecosystem: Environmental > Aquatic > Freshwater > Lake | place: USA: Georgia | collected 2015-05-28
CCACAGGATTCATAAATCAACTAATTTTTAATGTGAAAAAGAATGAAAAGTTAAAATGATTTTTACCTATTTTAAAGAGTATTGACTTTATAAATCCTTTATATATTATGAGAAACAATATTTTCAAATGATTACTTTAATTTTTGATCATAATTATTATAAGGATCTTTATAGTGAATTTCTAGAAGAAAGAAAAACCTTTCATAAATTTTTACTATGGGCAAATATACTAGGGTATGGTAGTTTAATAATTTACCTTATTCTATTAGTAACCTTAAAAAAAATTGATCTTCGTTTTGTTGCTTTAGATTTATTTTCTATTTATACTCGTTTCTCAATAATCGTACTATATAAATACTTCGAGATTCCTTGCGTTTGCTCTAATTTATTTTCAGATGATGAAAAATTAGTCTTATATAGTTATAAGACAATAAATGCGCATAGAAAAGAAATTCTTGGATGCTTATGGATAAATCTTTTTGGATTAGGTTATGATAGAAATCTGCTAGGAGCAGAAGCAGATAAAATTACACACATCCTCTCTAATCGAGAATCTATAGATTGGAAAAAAGTTGGAATTTTATATTTAATTAAATATATATTTGTTACTATTGTACTAACTATCTATATTACTTATATTTCACTTTGATCTTTACACTTATTATTTTATTCAACAGAACTAATTATATAGCCTATTCGTCTATTTTTTATTCTATTTTCTTCACTAATATTAGGTACGATTGGTTTAGAAGAACCAATCCCCTTACCTTTAATTCTAGAAGAGTTTATATTTTTTGATATTAAATAGTTTACTATTTTAACAATTCTTTTATTGCTAAGATCTAGATTAAAGCTTTCCTGTTTTACTGAAGAATAATGACAAATTATATCTATTTTAATATCTGGATTTTCTACTAAAAGTTGGGCAAGTCTATCTAATTCGTAGTACGATTTTTGTGAAATTTCATCAGTTTCATTAACAAATAAAATAGAATTGAGTATGTATTCACTTCCAGAAGATACTGCAAAGGGAATAGATACCATTTTAAAATCAATAGTTTTTTCAATAGAATTTTTATCTTTTTTAAAAGAAGGTATTACAGAAGTTATAATATAATTTTTCTTTTTTGGATATACTATATATTCTTTACCTAGAGGGATTGAAAAATAATATTCACCTGAAATTGGCTTACTCGAAATCTTTCCTACTATTTCTGGATCTATTAAATCGATCCATTCTATTTCAGTTTGAATTGGAGTGTCATACTCATCAAATACAACCCCTTTTAGGATATTGATAGTCTCCTCGGGTATAGCCCTTTTTGGAAGAGGACTTATCATCACTAATTTGCTTGAGTTATTTGCAGTTTCAAATGTTAAAAAGCCCTTATCTGCTAATGCAGTGATCTGAAATCCTAAATCAGATAAAGGTGAATTTACAAATTTTCCTAAATGGATTGGAACTGACCAGTTTGTCCAAGTGTCATCTAACCTTATGGACTTATATAATTCTAGTTCTCCAAATCCTCCATTACCATCTGTGCTAAAATATAATGTCTTCCCATCTGCATGTAGAAAAGGTGCTCTTTCTGATCCTGGGGAATTAATTATAGGGCCCAAGTTAATAGGATTCCCATATGAGCCTGAATCCTGCCTAAAGGATATATAAATATCAGTATTCCCTTCATAAGATCCTGCGTAGTACTCACCTTTTTTATGATAATCAAATATTCCTTCAGGTCGATCACTCACATACATTATAGCCCTGCCATCCGGAGTCTTAAAACCATCTGCTTCATAATGTTCAGTGTTGATTGGTTGACGATAGTGTCTTACATTAGTCCATCCCTTATCCGTAAGAAATGAAGCAAATATATCACTATTACCATAAGATGAAGAATAATTCCCTGTGATAAGTAATTCTGTTCCATCGATAGAAATGGAAGAAGCTGATTCATTGCCAGATGAGTTTATCAAATTAAGTGCCTTTCTCGAAGTCCAATTTGATTCATCAAGTGATACTTCATAAATATCCTGCCCACCTTTGCTATCAGGAAACCCTACTCCAGTAAAATACAATTTAGAACCATTTGATTCTATTACTGGAAGTGATGCATTCCCTACGTTGACTTCTCTACCTAAGTCTGTTACAAAAATAGAACCCTCTGATTCAGATAATATTTTTTGAACTTCTTTTATCTCTTTTTCTTTGGATGGAAAATATTTCCCATATTTATCCCAAATCTTACTAGCTTCACCAAACTTTCTATTTGAGAATTCAATACCTGCCAATTTCTGAACTAATAGATAATTTTTATAACTAGGTGTTAAATTCGGTTCTTGTGATTTTAAAATTTTTTCAATCACATCACTTGAGTTTTCTAAATCATTTATCTCTTTATACTCACTCTCCTTTAACTCTGCCCTCCACTGAAATTCTTTTTTCTTACTATCTATGAGCTTTAATGTGCGGAGTGATAAATTTATTCCTATTTGAGAATCTGTAGTTGTTTCAGGCTCTTTTACTATTATATCCTGTGAACCACATTCTAAGAAAAGAAAAATTGATATTAAAAAATACAATCTCTTTGTGATCATATCCTTTAAATAATTCTTTTTTCCTTTTGTCATAATCAATTTAACTTAATTATCCTATCCTAAAAGTTTAACTACTTCATCTGTACTATAAAAATTTTTAAGCCGATCTTCAACACGTGATTTATAGTATTGCCTAAACTCTGAATTTTCTAGATATAAGTATAAATTTTCACTCAATCCAGAAGCAATGTCTTCCTGAGTAAGGCCAATTTCTTTTAAAATCTCACCGATAGTTTTCTCGCCAAAATAAATATAAAATTCATCTATCTGATGTTTAGAAATTTTCTCTGCAACTCCTGAAGCTTTCACATGTTCCCAGAATCCTGGTAATCTTTCTAATAATTTTTGCATTTCGATTTCAGGAATAAGATTTTTTATATCGGAAATACTAATTGTACCTAAAAATTCCCAAATTTCTAAAAATAATTCATCAGTATTTTTACCAGCATCAAGTTCTTCTTTGATTAGTTTTTCACTTTCTTGTATCCTACCTCCAAGGCTATTCCTTAGGAAGTCCATAATAGTTGCATCAAAATTCCCCTGCATACCAGGAAGATTGTTTAATAAATCTTGACCCATCTTCATAAAAGAAGATGCCATTGGGTTATTTTTTGTGAGGGGGTTTTGAGAGAGGAAATCTTTAATCGAAGCATAAATAATTGAAGACATCATCCTAGAATATGCTGATGAATTAACTACAAACTTTATGATTTTTTCCCTTGCATTTTTCATGCCTATTGTATCACGAGCTGATTTTAAAAATTCTTCCTTATCTAAGAGGTCATTTAATTTAATATTTTCTTTTTCTAAAATTCTATAATTTGCGGAGATACTTTTTCGTAAGAGTTCTAGTATTTCTGCCTTAATAGTAAAGTTTTGAATTATATCTTTGAGCCTCGCCTCTGTTTTATCTTTTGGAAAGAGAAGACTAAATTTTTTGTTATGAGCCCATTCTAGAAATAAAATAATTTCATTTTTTGTAGTACTCTTTATTTTTTCAGATGAAATTAAGTCTATTTCATAATTTAAATGTAATTCGATAATTTTTTTTATTTTATCAGTCAAACAAAGTCTCCTTGTTTCCCTCTAGGGATGATACATATTGCAAATATTCATTCATTTTAAATTTACGCATAGTTGAATCTGAAGACATATATCTTAAGTTTCCTAATATAGGACGTTCAGGAAACCAAGGTCTATCAAATAATCCAAAACACCATAAAATCCCACTGTATGAATTGGGATTCCGACCATCATAAGCATATTTATTATTAAATTCCTCTAGAATAGAGAAAGCTTCCTCATAAGACTCACTCCATTCTATTACTTTTTTACCCCAAAGCATTCTCATATAATTATGCATACGGCCAGTAATCATTAATTCTTTCTGGGCTGAGTTCCATAATTTATCATGTGTACTACAATTTTCAAATTGTTTTTTTGTATAGATATATTGCCTTTTATCCCCTCCATGTTTTTTTAAATTTTTTTGGATCCATTCTGGTAGGATGGATAAATTTTTATTAAACTCTGGCTTATTAAAAAACATTAGATATCCAATATCACGCCATGTAAGTAGTTCATCTAAAAAAGAATTTATAAACTCATTTTTATGAAAAAAGCCTTCTCTTTTTCCTTTTTGTGAAAAATTGAGTTCTTCGATAGACCAACTTTGAGTAGGATCTGAATTTAACACTTCTTCTATTATTTCATCAATTGAGATATATCCAAAATGCAAATACGGTGATAACGAACTTGTAGCACAAATATCAGGGGATGCTGGATTCGACCTATCTTCTGAATATCTAGAAAGCTTTTTCTTGATAAAATCTTTTAAAATCCTCTGACCTTCTTTTCTCCCGCCTTTTACACCTTTGGATGGCAAAATCATATTTTTAAAGGGTATAGCTTCGATAGATTTTTGGATATCCTCATTTTTGCATGAGAACAAAGGGAATGGAGATTTTCCTTTAAATGGAATTAGTTTTTTAGTTTTTGGAATTGAATTAGATCTATTATTATAACTCTCTGAAAACAGACCATGTATTCTTGTTCTTATTGATCTTGCTGCAGATGCTGTTTCTCCATATTTAGATAATGGTGAAATACTGTTACTATCAACTGCATAAACTTTATAATTGCTACGCTCTGAAACAATTTTGATATGATTAGGAATTATAAAACAAGGAAAATCATCAGTCACTATAGAAACTGCCTTTTCGCTTAACTTAAATAGAAGTTCCTTATCTTTATTCTTGGGAGTTTCCACAAAAGCCCAATATGTAATACCTAACTTCTCTGCTTCTCTTGAATTATCACATATCCCCTCTAAAATAAACTGATGCAAACGAGGGGAAGCCCAAGGATAATTCATACGTATAGCCTCATATATAATAAGTGGCTTTCCAACTTCCTCTGCTAAACTAATCGCAAAATCTAAAGCATGGTTGTAATGTAGTCTTCTAAAAGCTTGCATCCAATACAAAACATACTCACCCTCTGTATTCAACTCTTTAGAATTTACATCGCGAACCCTAAACTGATTAAAAGTCGAAAGTTTCAATTTTTCCCCTGACTACTTAAATTAAGATTTAGTATATTTAAAATAGAGTACAAAGTAATTGTTAGTGGTATAGTATCATTTTCTCTATTCATTTCAAAATATCGTCTTGCTTCTTTTGCAATTATACCAATATCCAAAATAGTCTCATCCAAACTCACATAAACTTCATCAGTACTATTTAATTTAGCAAATGTTCCCTCGCCGGATTTCATTTTATCTGTTATTGATTTAAGATTACTCATTGTATTACGAATATCAGCTTTATTATCAACCAATACATTATTGGCACCAGTAAAAAACTCATCATAATATTTGGCAGAAGGCATAGGAGTAGTATCGTCACCCTCTCCTTGGTACGCTGGCCTGAAAAATGAACTCTCTTCCATTTTATAATTACCTGGATCAATATCTATCATTCTTCCTGAGAATAATGCTTTTGATTTAAATTTTATTTCATAATTATCCCAAAGAGTTATTGGTTCTTTTAGTATAATTGTCAACTCTATCGCTTTCTCTGATTGAGTCGTAAAGCGTGGATTGATTATATGTTTATAATATACTTCCTGAATTTCTTTAACTAGACCAAATGGAATCCCTTTTACTGAAACATCAGTTCCCTCTTTCAATCCTTCTGCAGTTGGGAAATAAAGTTTCATTTTATAAGGATAAATAACTTTCTCATTCTGTCTGTCTATCACTGAAAAATAGAACAGAAAAACCGTAGTTACAAAAAATAAAGTACCTAAAAAATAATTTTTCATCTTTGAAACTCAATATTTTTTCTGTATCTCACTCTATTCCTCTGACCAATTTTACATGCCTGATTTGCTAAAGAAAATCCTATGGCAAAGATCTATTTTAATGATCGGCATTACCATCTAACATTTCCTTCACTATTAGTATTTGAAACTATCGAAACTCAAATGAAGGTATTCTTTCAGCAATTTAAAATCTCTGAAAATCTCAAATTATTCTAGACGACTAACTATAATTCCTTTTATACACCAGCCAACAAAGATATCAACTAATCAATCCATCTAAATAACCATGTCTCATCTAAACTTCTACCTTTATTTAAGAAAGTCATCTTAATTTCACTGTTATTTAGTGAAAAGAAGGGAATGACTTTTGTTTTTATCCTAATTTGGAGATAATCATAGTATACTCTTTTCTATGAAACCTAGCAATCTTACAATATTCTTTTTACTTATTTTTCTCAATATCTCCTGTTCTTTTTTTAGGGAAGAAACCGCAATTACTGACGAGCCCTTGCAGGTAGAAAATTTAGAATCAGATATTCGTTGGGTAGATATTCTAGATGGTACGGAAATGTTTGAAGATCCCTCTGAAGATTCACGCGTACTAGCTAATTTGCACTTTAGATCTAAACTAAAAGTTAGTACAACAACAAAAACAAGTGAAGGTTGGGAATTTGTAGAATACAAATCAAAAAAAGGATGGATCAATATGGAAGATCTTTCTTTGGAACCACCGGGCTCCACAAATGGGTTTGTACCTGAGTATTTAGAGGATATATGCGAAGGGATTCAAAATTCCCTAGAATGTTTTAAAGCTGTAGAAACAAAAATTCTCCTCAATGGTGCCCCTGCTTCTAGAGAAGGAGAAGTCTTAAGTGTTATAATTCAAAAGGATAAAAAGATAGAATTCAGAGACAAACCAACCCAAGGAGATAACTCTGAATACTACAACTATATAGATTTCCAGTCAGAGCCACAGATCCATATCATTCAATACTCAAAGTATGAAGGGGGTCATTTACTTGGGGTGCATTCTCCTTCAGGACAGATCATCAAACTCCTAGATTATCCTGAAATTTCTCCAAATGGAAAAAAACTTGCAGCTGCTTTTTTTTGCCCGGATTCTAATTATTGCGAGAATGGCTTACAAATATATAAAATTTCAAATAAAGGCATTAAGGAAGAATTTACTCTGAAATCTTCTAAGTGGACAGGTTCAGACCCTGTGTGGCTAGATGACTCTCATATAAGTTTATTTTTTTATGAAAATGGGTACATTGAAGAGCCAACAAAAAAAGGTATTCTGAAACATAAAAATGGAAAATGGATTTTAACTAAGGATGATATATAAAATATCCTAAGGTTGTTCAATGCAACCTTAGGTTAAATTAGAATTTTATTTCTTTTGGGCAGTTTCTTTGATCACATAAGCTGCAATTTCATTCTTTTGGATCTGAGTTGTTCCCTCAAAAATTGTTAATATTTTAGAATCTCTCATGAGCTTTTCTACAGGATATTCTTTAGTATAGCCATATCCCCCAAAAATTTGAACTGCATCTGTAGCACACTTCACTGCATTTTCTGATGTGTACGCCTTTGCAATTGCAGAGTACTTTGCTAAATTAGGATCTCCTGCATCAGACATTCTTGCTGACCTCATAGTGATTTCTCTACCAGTTTCTACCATAATAGACATATCAGCTAATAAGTGCTGAACTGCTTGGAATGTTCCTATTTTTGATCCAAATTGTTCCCGCTCCCTTGCATATTTTGAAGAATAGTCCAATGCTGCTTGGGCTACACCAACTCCCATTGCTGCCACATAGGGACGAGAAGCATTGAGAGTGTGCAATGCATATACAAATCCCATATTTTCTTTTCCTATTAAATTCTCTGCAGAGACTTCACAATCTTCAAAGATCACTTGGTGGGTTCCACTTGCACGAATACCTAGCTTATCTTCTTTTTTTCCAACGGTAAGCCCCGGAGAATTACGAGGCACATAGAAACAACTGACACCTCTAGTACCACGACTTTTTTCAGTGTAGGCAAACACTGTGTATGCACCTGCATCACCTGCACCTGTTATCCATTGCTTCGTACCATTGATAATGTATTTATCACCTTTTTTTTCAGCCCTAGTTGACATTCCAGGAACATCTGATCCTGCACCCGGCTCAGAGAGGCAAAAAGAAATTCCCATTTCACCAGTGATAACAGGTTCTAACCATTTCTTTTGCTGTTCTTTACTAGCACCCTTCATGATGGGTAGCATACCCAATCCAGTGTAACCAAAACAGAGGGCGATTGCAAGACATCCACGACTCATTTCTTCTGTTACCAAACACTGTTCTACCGACCCATAACCCATGCCTCCAATATCTTCAGGTAAGGTTAATCCATTAATTCCTAACTCTTTTCTCATTCTGCTGATCAGCTCTGTGGGGTGTTGATTTAGCTCATCGTACTTACCGGCAACTGGAGTAATTTCCTTGCGTGTAAATTCTCGAACCTGATCCCGAATCATGAGTTGTTCTTCTGTAAAAGGTTGGTACATTATTTTTTTCCTTCGTTTAGTTTTTTACTGTCACGCAAACGACAATGGTGAAGAGAGCTTTCCTCTCTATCCTAACTTTCATCTATATTCTTATAAATCAAATCTAATTAAATGTAAATATAAAATTTCAATTACCAATTTCCATTGTAGCTGCTTTGAAGTTAACCAATGCTTTATTATGATCTGCTAAAGAGTCTATTTCTCTATTTCTTGCTTCTGCTGTTGTTTGTTCCCTAATATTTACTAATATCAATGTACCTTCCCCCATTTGAAATCTCTTGAGCTCTGACTTTTCTAACTCTCTAGAGAGTTCTACTTCTTTCACAGAGAGTGTAACTCGTTCTCTAGTCATATCTAATAGAGATGAGATATTCTTTATATCAGTGGAAATCCTTTCCTTTAAAAATATTTCTTGGGAATCTAGTTTTGAATTTTTTGCTGTTGCACCGTCTATTTTTCCCTCTTGGGTTCGGTTCTGCATGGGAATATTTAGTACCAAGGTAGCTTCTAATTCTGGACGTGCTAAAGTTCTACTTCCCGGTCCAAAATCTTGTGACGCCGCAAATACAAAATCTATCCCTGGCTTGGAAAGATTTTTTGCAAGTTCCTTATCTATTCTATTTATTTCCTTTTGAGCCTGTATTCTTTGAATCTCCGGTCTTTTTGTGACTGCATTTTCAATTTTTTTAGATAAATCAATAGAATCATAATCCTTCATTTGAGAAAAAGGATCAGGTGGTACTTCATCTATATTTGGTATATATGCTGTATTATCATCTTTTAACAAATACAATGATAGTTCATTTGCAGAGAATATCATATTTTGTTCGGCAGCAACTAGCTGAGCTTTTCTTTGTATTACAATTCTCATATTTTCAGTTTCTTCAATTCTTGGAAGATCCCCTACTTTTACTCTCTTTTCTATTTGAGATTGTCTATCTTTTGCAATGGTATATATATTTTCAGATATCCTATACTTCATTACACTCGAGATCCAATCCCAATATCGTAACATAGCATTTCTAGTTATTTCTATCTTTTGTTGTGCTAATGTGAGATCAGCCATACGTACTCCAACTTCTGCTTGTTGTATACCTGCTCTATTTTTATCAATTGCTCTATCACGAAAAATAGGAATTCTTGCTCCCGCTCTAACTTCTCCATATTTATTTGTTGCCCTTTCACCGTAGTACGGAGCAAAGTCTCCTCGGCCCAACCGATACCCAGCAAAAAATGATGTTCCATTTACTGGAGTAGGTTGTTCGATAATTGTATCAAACCTTTGGTTTTGGTAGTACCCGGTTGCTGATGTTGATGATGTCCGAAAAGATGTATCAAAAGCACCTTGAGCAGTCAAGAGTTCACTTCTAGCAATCATCATATCTTGCATGGATGCTATTAACAGAGGATAATTCTTTTCTATATTATTAAGTAAATCATCAATTCTTAGTACTCTTTTCTTTTTTAGAACCCTTTCTTCTTCTTTTAACGACTTGGTAAGTTGAACTTTAACTGATGAGTCTCTTTCAGGACCTGCCTCTTCCTTTATTTCTTTTGCTTCAATGCCCTCTAAATCAAAAAAAATTAATATAAGTAATTTTAGTACTTTTTTTATTTTATTCATTTTCCCTCCTTGCTCTTAGAGGAGGAATCTAAGGGAATAAAAGGGGGAAAATCATTAAACCTTCTCCAAAATTCATATCCTATAGACACTTTATTTAAGAATATCCAAGCATGTGCTCTTACGCCCTGTCTCAAGTATTTTGAAGATGGCCAATCTTTTTTTAAATCAGGCTTAACCAGTATTCTAAATTTACCAGTTCCATTATCAGTAGTATCTACCAACACAATATGCCCTCCATACGTACCATAAGAGAGATCAGGCCAGCCGCTAAAGTAAATAACAGGCCATCCCTGAAATTGAATTCTAACTTCTCTTCCTTCTGTAATTAAAGGGATGTCATTCCCATCAATCCATATTTCTGTAGCCCTCTCATCTGTATCTGGAATTAGAATTGCAAGTTGTTCACCAGGCTTTACCATCTCAGATCCTTGTGATACAATTAATCTCATAATAATTCCATCTCTAGGAGCTCTAACTTCTTGTGAATGTTGCCTAGATAATCTTGCAGATATTCTGGGTAATTCTGCTTTAGCATTTGCTAGGTCTGCCATCACTGATGAATACTGAGCTCTTGCATCTTCTACCATTGCACTCCCATCTGTAGAAACCTTAGATTGGTCTGAGGATATAGCCATTAGCTCTGACTTTGCTCCGCTCACTGCTGCTTTAGCCCTATTCCATTCCGTAAGAGCTCTCGCTTCCTCCATGTCTGCCATTTCTAGAGATCGTTGTGATGCAAGCCCC
>Ga0214921_10011340_pt1 | contig 10843 bp, 12 predicted proteins | sample LL1505_MetaG_FD_177992 | JGI IMG/M metagenome (GOLD analysis project Ga0214921, IMG submission 177992) | Freshwater microbial communities from Lake Lanier, Atlanta, Georgia, United States - LL-1505 | ecosystem: Environmental > Aquatic > Freshwater > Lake | place: USA: Georgia | collected...
CGGCGCGTTGCCTGTTGGGGGCAGGAATGGAGTCGATTCTGCCCCTGGATTGAGCGTGATGTCTCCCTGTGGCCGATCGCTTCGGCGAACATAATGGCGGAACAGATCACTGCGCAACGCGAACACAATGGCGAACACGAAAACCCACATCAACGCGAGGAAACCGAAGCGCAGCACGAAAAGGGTTAGCTCGCTCACGCCGATGCTCCCGGAAGAATTCGGAAGACCAACTGAGTCCCACCGATTTGAATGACGTCGCCCTGATCGAGTGGCGAGGACGTGACCCGCATCCCGTTCAGCTTGGTTCCGTTCGTTGACTGCAAGTCTTCGAGGCCTGCGATTTTGCCACTCCACAGAATTCGAGCGTGGTGACGTGATGCGCCACTGTCACTCAGGATGACCGTCGCAGTCGAACCGCGACCGATGATGATTTCGGGACCGCTCAGGTGGACTGTCTCGCCGTTGAACTCGAGCGCTGGATGCCACTCCGACACGGCGTCGAGTGCTTGCGACGCAACCTTGATCACACCTCGAGCGATGTCCGACGCGGCGACGAGCGTGATGGTGACGGGAGCAGTGAAACTATAACGCTGGCGCGTGGCATAAGCCCGAACCCCCTCGGTCAATTCACCAATCAGAACCGAGCCGTGGGCGTTCAGCGGCTCGAAATCCTCGGAATTGAGGCCGACGGTATACGCGTGAGGTGCGAGGATGCGGTCGCGCTGGACGACGACCGCGTGCGAATCGAGTTCGCGCTTGAGCGCGGCGATGATTTCGATGGGCTGAACACCACCCCGGAAAGACTTGGCGAAAGCGCCGCTGACGAGTCGCTCAAGACCACGTTCAACGTTGTCCAGTAAACCCACGGTTCCCCCTCCACGGTCGCCCCAATTCTAACTGTGGTGGCTGTTGCGCCCCTGCACCTCGCGGGATTGGGCGGCGCTCGCCGTGATAGCCTTGACGGGCACGTCTCCGGACGCGCGCAAGTGGCGGAATGGCAGACGCGCTGGCTTCAGGTGCCAGTGCCCGTAAGGGCGTAGGGGTTCAAGTCCCCTCTTGCGCACCACCGATTTATGTCGTTTACCGATTGTTCGGAATATCACGTACCCAATGGTTGTTTCACGAGGTAGTGAAAGGATGACCACATGAGCACAACAGATTTCGGGGTCACCGGGTTGACCTGCAACCACTGTGTGATGACCGTGTCTCGAGCAGCGGCATTAGTGCCGGGCGTCACGGGAGTCTCAATCGACCTCGTAGCAAACGGCCAGTCGACACTGCACATCGAGAGCGATGACGCGGTCGACGCTGAGGCCCTCCACAGGGCGATCGCCGAATCCGGATACGAACTCGTCCACTAATGGCCACGACACACGTCGACCTCGCCCTCGAGGGGATGACGTGCGCGACCTGTGCGGGCCGAATCGAAGGAGCACTCGCGACTGTTCCCGGAGTTACGGCATCGGTGAATTTCGCGACCGAACGTGCGTCGGTTGACATTGACGGCGTGACAGAGGCGACCGACCTCATTGCGGCCATCACAAAAGTCGGTTACGGCGCGCGCGTGATCGACCGTGATCAGCGCGAAACGGAACCTCCCACGGACCCCGTTCTCACGGCTCGGGTCATCGTTTCGCTCGCCCTCGCGCTTCCCGTGTTTTGTGTGTCGATGATTCCCGCCTGGCAATTCGACGGATTTCAGTGGATGGCCGCCGCACTCACCACGCCTATTGTCATCTGGGGGGCGTGGCCGTTCCACCGAGCCGCCGTCCGCAACGCACGTCACGGCGCAACGACGATGGACACTCTCGTTTCACTCGGGGTCGCGGTCGCGTACCTGTGGTCGATGTATGCACTGTTCTTCACCATGGCCGGCACGATCGGAATGCGCATGGACATGGCGCTGTTTGGGTACAGTCCTCATTCCCTCTATTTCGAGTCGGCGGCTGTTGTTACCGCGTTCGTCCTACTCGGTCGCCTCCTGGAATCACGTTCCAAACGCGCCGCAAAAATGTCGCTCACTGCGCTTCTCAACACGGCCGCCAAGCAGGCGATCCTTCTTCTCGACGGGCGCGAAGTGACCGTCCCGGCGGGGGCGCTTCAGCTGGGCGACCAGTTTGTTGTCCTGGCCGGCGGAATCATACCGACGGACGGCCGAATCATCGAGGGACAATCGGCAATCGATGTGAGTGCCGTGACGGGCGAGAGCGTGCCGGTTACCGTCGGTCCCGGCTCGACACTTATCGGGGGAACAATCAATGCCGGTGGACGGCTCGTAGTCGAAGCTACTGCGGTCGGTGCTGGGACCGAACTTGCCAGGCTTACCCGAATGGTCGAAGAGGCCCAAGCGGGCAAAGCGCTTGTCCAAAAACTGGTTGACCGAATTTCGGCGGTGTTCGTTCCGCTCGTCATCGTTATCGCAGTTGCCGGAGGACTCGTGTGGTTCGCCGTGACGGGTGATGCCACACACGCGGTCTCTATTGCGGTGGCAACACTCGTCGTGGCCTGCCCCTGCGCCCTGGGGTTGGCGACACCAATGGCTCTTCTCGTTGGAACTGGACGCGGAGCCCGCAGCGGCATCATCATTCGCGGAACCGACGTGCTCGAGAGCACACGTCGCGTCACGACCGTCATTGTGGACAAGACCGGAACACTGACGAGTGGCCACCCATCGGTGGTCGATGTTTTTGGTGACGGGGTTTTGACGGAAACCGTTCTCGGGGACGCGTCACGTGTCGAGATCGGCACCGATCACCCCTTGGCTCGGGCGATCGTCGCCGAAGCCACCGCTCGGGGAATCGTGGGCGATGCGGCATCCGCAATCGCGGCTGAACCGGGGCGTGGAGTCTCGGGAACCGTGGGGACGACGACGGTTCGCGCAGGGTCTTTGGATTGGCTTGCAGAGACCTCACACTCTGTTTCGAGGGCACTCGCTGACGTGGCTGCTGAGTGGACGTCGGCCGGGCAATCGCTCGTCGCGGTTGCCCACGGAGACCGCGTGATCGGGCTCATTGCAATTAGTGACGTCGTGAAACCGAGTGCGTCGCAAGCAATCGCGGCTCTGTCGAATCTGGGAATTCGTACCGTCATGGCATCGGGTGACAACCCCGCGGTCGCCGAATTGGTTGCCCGACAAGTAGCTATCGACGAGTTCTACGGAGCCATGAACCCCACCGACAAGCGCGACCTCGTCGCGCGCTTTCAACAACGGGGAGAGGTCGTCGCGATGGTCGGGGACGGAATAAACGACGCGGCGGCTCTGGCACTCGCCGATTTAGGAATCGCAATGGGGCACGGTACGGACGTCGCGATTGAAACCAGTGACATCGTGCTGGTGACCACCGACCTTCGCCGGGTCGCCGACGCCATTCGACTGTCTCGGTCGACGCTGGGAACAATTCGCGGAAACCTTGTATGGGCTTTCGGATACAACGCGATCGCAATCCCCATCGCCCTTGCGGGAATCATGGGTCCCGCGGTTGCTGGCATCGCCATGGCGTTGTCATCCGTATTCGTTGTCCTCAACTCGGCACGCCTCGCGGCGTTCCGTACGAGCTAAACCCCGAGGAACTCGCGCAGCTCGGCGGGAGTCGAGACAGTCGCGGTCGCGTCGGACCATTCGTCCGCGGTGCCGTAACCCCACTGAACGAGCACGCTGTCGACGCCGTGAATGGCCGCACCTTCGACGTCGTGTATTCGATCGCCCACCAGGACAACGCGCGAAATGTCGGCTCCCGCTTCGTCGAGAGAATCCAGGGCGAACCGAACAACGTCGGCCTTCGACGAACGGACATCATCGTCCGAGGCGGTACCCAGCACATCGAAATCGTCCTCGAGTGCAAAGTGTCGCAACACCATGCGAACTCCGGTTTCGACTTTAGAAGTCGCCAACGCAACGGGGATTCCCGCGGCTCGAACCGCGCGGACAACATCCATCACACCGGGGAATAGTTCGGCAGTGATGGCTCCGCCCGCTGCATATTCGGCGCGATAGATCGCAATTGCTCGGTCTAGTTCGTCGCCAGACATTCCGAGGATGTCCCCGAACGTCGTCGCCAGTGGCGGTCCGAGGAACGGACGCATCACCTCGCGACTAGGTGCCTCACGGTGCAGCATGCGAAACGTGTGCTCGAAACAGTGAAAGATGCCGGGTGCGGAATCGACGATGGTGCCATCCAGGTCGAACAACACGGCGGTGTACGTCATCAGAACAGCCTGTCGTGGTCAGTCTCGTTACCGCGCAACTCGTCGAGATCGAGGACCACGCAACGAATACCTCGGTCTTCAGCAATAGTTCGTGCCTGCGGCTTGATTTCCTGGGCAGCAAAGATTCCGGAAACAGGAGCCAAGGTCGGGTCGCGATTCAAGAGTTCGAGGTACCGCGTCAACTGCTCAACACCATCGATGTCACCACGCCGTTTGATTTCAATGGCGACGACCGCATTGTTCGCGTCCCGCGCGAGGATATCAACGGGACCAATCGCGGTCGCATATTCCCGGCGAATCAGACTGAATCCTTCTCCGTAAACGGACATCTGCTCGGATGAGAGGCGCTGCAAGTGAGCCTCGACGCCATCTTTGATCAAACCGGGGTCTTCCCCTAACTCGTGCGTCGAATCGTGGTGGATCTCGAAAATTGAGATGACCAGCATGTCCGCGGTTTTCGTGTGGGTCACTCTCCACAGTTCGATGACGCCTGCGGCGGCAAGGTCGTCGTCGGGTTTCGTGAAATCAATGACGCACGGTGGGCTCATCCAGTTAAGTGGCTTGTACGAGCCTCCGTCCGAGTGAATCAGAACGCTTCCGTCGCCCTTCAACATCAGCGTCCGGGTGGCGAGAGGCAGGTGCGCGGTCAATCGACCCGCGTAATCCACGGAACATGTCGCCACAACTAATCTCACTTCTGTAGCCTATGGGCGTAATCTGGCGAGGTGGATTCTGATCAAACCCTGCGTGCACGAGCGCGGCGCCGATTTCGAATTCACCCCACTCAAGTCACGCTGGTTGGCTACGTCGTTCTCATTACAATCGGGGCGACTCTGCTTGCTCTCCCCATTTCGTCGACTGGTGAACCCATCTCGTTCATCGACGCCTTTTTCACAGCGACGAGCGCCGTGTGCGTTACGGGACTTTCCGTTTTCGATGTGTCGATAGTTCTGTCCGATTTTGGCAAGGTTGTATTGATGTCGCTCATCCAACTGGGTGGCTTGGGAATCATGGTGGTTTCGGGATTCGTCGCCATCGCCATTTTTCGCCGCTTGTCAACGGGCGGTGCTGACCTGATCTCCACCGAATTCCGCGCACAGCCCGCGGACGCGACCATGTCATCGACCATCCTGAGAATTGTCCGCATGGTGCTGTTCATTGAAGTCATCGGCGCGCTGATTCTTGCGACGTGGTTCAGCTTCGCCTACAACTACGACGTACTCAAGGCACTGTGGATGGGATTCTTCCACGCCGTCTCGACATTCAACAATGCGGGTTTTGCTCTGTATTCGGACAACATGATGGGATTCGTGTCCGATCCCGTCGTTTCACTCACCGTCTGTGCACTCGTCATCCTCGGCGGCCTCGGGTTCCCCGTCATCATGGAACTGCGACGTGTCGGGTGGGCGCCACGACGCTGGACCATGAACTTTAACATCGTGATGTTCATGACGCTCGTCTTGCTCGTCTCGGGCACAATCTTCATCGCGGCCTTGGAATGGTCGAATCCTGGCACTCTCGGTTTACTTGATCCGGGGTCCAAAATTTTGGCGGCATTCTTCCAATCGGTTCAGACTCGTACCGCGGGGTTCAATTCGGTTGACGTCGGTTCGATGAACCCCGAGACCTGGCTGGGAATGGATGCCCTCATGTTTATCGGTGCCGGTCCGGCGGGAACTGCTGGGGGCATCAAGGTCACAACTTTTGCTGTGCTCGCGTTCATCGTGTGGACGGAACTCAAGGGCGACTCGGCCGTCAACATCTTTGGGAAGCGTCTTTCACGATCGGTCCACCGTCAAGCCATCACGATCGCTCTTCTCGCGGTCGCCTACATCGCATTTTCGACGATCCTCATGCAACTGACGACGAACGAAACGACCGACCGAATCATTTTCGAAGTCATCAGCGCGTTCGGAACGGTCGGGTTGTCGACTGGAATCACGGCGAGCTTGCCCGATGCTGCACTCATCAATCTCATTTTGCTCATGATCATCGGCAGGCTCGGGCCACTGGCGTTGAGCACTGCCTTGATTTTGTCGCACCGCCCTAAACTGTACGAATTCCCGAAAGAGAGGCCGATCCTTGGTTAAGCGCATCACTACTGGTCCCCGAAAGAACGTTCGCAACGTCGCCGTTTTCGGACTGGGTCGCTTCGGAAGCGCCTTGGCAATCGAACTGGTCCAGATCGGTATCGAGGTACTCGGGATTGAGACAGACGAAGACCGCGTCCAGCGACACAACGGTCTGTTGACGAAAGTTGTCCGCGTTGACCCCGGAGTTAACGATGCGCTCGAGCAATTGAAGGTCCAGGAATACGACGTCTGTGTGGTTGCGATCGGATCAGACATCCTGGCGAGCATCCTCACCGCCGCGTACTTGACCAAAATCGGGGTCAAGGAAATCTGGGCAAAAGCCACGTCCAAGGAACACGGAGAAATTCTCGAGCAGGTGGGTGTGCACCACGTTGTCTACCCCGAGAACGACATGGGTCGTCGCGTCGCGCACCAGGTCAAGGGGTCGACAGACTTCATCGAAGTCGACGACACCTACGTCATCATCAAGACAACGGCAAACCAGCACATCATCGGCACTCGACTCGGCGATTCCGAAATCCGTAAACGCTATGGCGTAACGGTGATGGCGGTCAAGCGAGGCAACGGCAACTGGGTCAACGCGGACAGTGACACAATCGTCGCCGAGCTTGATGAGGTCCTGGTGGCCGGACCGACAAAGCAAGCAGAGCAGTTTGGTCTTCTCAACTAACAACACCTATCTACAGGAGTGACAATGACGACGTCTGGAATTGAAATCGACGAGCGTGACGACGTAATCCGTCCCGCTGATGATTTGTACCGACACATTAACGAACGCTGGATTGAGCGGACGCCGATTCCCGAGGACCGAGCACGATACGGTTCGTTCCATGTTCTCGCCGAAGAAGCCGAAAAGGCCGTTCGCACGATTATCGAGGAGTGCCAGTCGGCTCCCGATGGAACAGAGGCCCGTAAGGTCGGCGACCTTTACACGAGCTTCATGGACGTCGACGCGGTTAACGCCCGCGGCGCCACTCCATTGACGCCACTTCTGAATCGGATTGACGGCGTGGGAAGTCTCGCCGAGTTCATGTCAACGCTGGGGGAACTCGAGCGTGACGGAATTGGTTCGTTCCTGTCGATGTGGGTTGACAATGACCCCGGTGACCCCGAGCGCTATCTTGTCTTCCTTGAACAAAGTGGAATCGGCCTGCCGGACGAATCGTACTTCCGCGAGGAAACCTTCGACTCAGTTCGCACGGCATACCGAGGGCACCTCGAACGGATGTTTACGATCGCGGGTTTGTCGGACGCGACGACTCGTGCGGCACGCGTTTATTCCATCGAAGAAAAGTTCGCGGCCGTTCACTGGGACAACGTAAAGACGCGCGATACCCACGCCACTTACAATCTGGTGGGGTGGGATGAGTTCGCGACGTCGCTCGGGCCGGTAGCCTCACCATGGCGTGATGCCCTCGGTGTTGCCGACAATGTTTTTACGGAAGTGGTTGTCCGTGAGCCCTCTTTTGTCGAAGGGGCCCGCGCAATCCTCGAGTCCTCGGACCTCGAGGCACTGTGTGACTGGTTGCGCTGGCAGGTTATCCACGGGCTCGCGCCCTACCTTTCCGCGGACTTCGTCGACGAGAACTTTGCGTTCTACGGGACTACGCTGTCGGGGACTCCTCAGCTGCGAGATCGCTGGAAGCGCGGAGTCGGTTTTGTGGAGGGGGGACTCGGCGAAGCGGTCGGCAAACTCTATGTCGAACGGCACTTTCCACCCGCGGCGAAGACCGAAATGGACCTCCTCATCGAAAATCTGATCGAGGCGTACCGCCAATCAATCTCGAATCTCGAATGGATGAGCGACGAGACAAAGTCGCGTGCACTCGAGAAGCTCGACAAGTTCACCCCCAAGATTGGCTACCCGGCTCGTTGGCGAGACTATTCGTCGGTTCACGTAGACGTGGACGACCTTGTCGGGAACGTGTTTGCCATTGCGCGGTTCGATTTTGCGCGCGAAACGGGCAAGGTTGGGAAGCCGCTCGACCGTGACGAATGGTTCATGTTGCCGCAAACGGTGAATGCCTATTACAACCCCGGCTTCAACGAAATTGTCTTCCCCGCCGCAATTCTCCAGTACCCGTTCTTCGTCGCCGAGCGCGACGCGGCGGCGAACTACGGAGCAATTGGTGCCGTCATCGGTCACGAACTTGGACACGGTTTTGATGACCAGGGAAGTGAATTCGACGGGGACGGGCGCTTGTCGAATTGGTGGAGCGATGTCGATCGCGAACGCTTCACGGAACGCACCAAGGCGCTCATTGACCAGTACAACGCACTCGAACCCCGTGCGCTTCCCGGTCACACGGTTAACGGTGAACTCACGATCGGTGAAAACATCGGCGATCTCGGTGGACTGAGCATCGCCTGGAAGGCTTATCTGTTGGCGTTGAACGGCAACGAGCCACCTATTGTCGACGGAATGACGGGCGCGGAACGATTCTTCCTTTCGTGGGCGCAGGCGTGGCGGCAATCCGCTCGCGATGAAGAAGCGCTGAGGCTTCTTGCAATCGACCCTCACTCACCACCCGAGTTCCGCTGCAACCAGATTGTCAGAAATCTGGACGTCTTCCACGAGACGTTCGGCGTGACGGCAGCCGATCCGATGTGGCTCGACCCAGCGGAGCGCGTGACGATTTGGTAGTGCGCGAAGTCTTCTCAAAAACGGTACGCATTCGGTTTTGACCGTCGCCAATCGGGGTTAGGCTATTTAACCTCACAGGCATACAAGGAGATTCGTCATGCGTGGAAAAATTCTTTTGTTACTTGGTCTCGGTATTGGCTACGTTCTCGGCACACGCGATGGACGGGCTCGATACAACCAAATGAAGAACGCCGCACTCAAGGTGTGGAACGACCCTCGAGTCCAAGAGCAAGTAAACGCTGCGACCGAGTTCGTCAAGGAAAACGCTCCAGAGGTTGCCTCGGCCGTGAGCGAGAACGTCAAGAAAATCGCAGAGCGCGTTGAAGCCGTCCGATCGGTGAACACACCCGCTAAATCTGCAACCCCCGCTCGAAAGCCGGCGGCCAAGCCCGCACCAAAGCCCGCGTCAAAGAAGACGACTCCCGCGCGAACCACTGCTAAACCGAAGAAGTAACCGCTTATGGCGAAAGACGCGAAAACGCGTGGCTTTTTTCGGTTGCTGGCGGATTTACCCGGTGAACTCAGCGATTTGGTACGCGCCGAAATCCGTCTGCTGCAATCTGAATTTGCGGGAAAGCTGCGCGCTGCCGGAATCGGTATCGGCTGGGTGACACTGGGTGTGACACTGTTGTCCATGGTCCTGACGATGTTGGTGGTCGCTCTCATTTTGGGTTTGGCAGAGCTCATGCCGGCCTGGGCAGCCGCGCTCACCGTAGCCGGAATCGCCCTGGTCGGAGGCGTCGCTTTTATCGCACTCGGTGTCTCATCGATTCGCAAGGGCTTCACACCCTTCGAATCGGTCGACCAGATCGCCAAAGATTTCCGAAACTTGGGAAAGGGGACTAACGATGGCAAGTGAGCGACAGAAAATCGCAGCAGATATCGCGGCACGTCGTGAACAGTTCCAGAAGTCGGTGGCCGAACTCGAGCAGAAACTGGATCTGAAGGAACAACGCAAGGTACTGAGTGAACGCGTCGCTGGTTCGTATCAAGCAAATCCCGTCCCGTGGATGATTGGCGCGGGAATCCTCGGTGTCATCGTGGTTAGCACAATCGCCTGGGCGGTCTTTGGCGATGACTGATTTTGCTATTCGTGAAGTGAGCCCGACAGCGAGCATCCCCGTGATTCGTCGACTCGGCGACGAAACCGTCCTCATCCCCCGTGGCGGGCGATTCGCGGAGGACATCACGAATCGACTGACAACACTCGGCGCACGAACGGTCGTAGCCCCGGTTGTGAACTTTGCGTCAGCGGATGACGCCGGCGCTCTTCAGGTTCAGTTTGATTTCCTCGCTCAGGGGTCATACGACTGGATTGTCTTCACCAGCGCAACGACGGTCGACGTCCTTCAACACCACAAGGTTGAAATCCCCGAACGAACTCGTGTTGCCGCCATCGGTGAAACAACGGCCCAAGCCTTGTCGTTTGCGAACATTCGGGTTGATTTTGTTCCTCCGACCGACAATTCGTCTCGCGGGTTCATCAGCGCGCTTCCCGAGGGTTTCACCGAGTCAACTGTTCTTGTTCCTCACTCGGAAACGTCGGAACCAATCCTTGTCGCCGGATTCGAGGAACGTGGGATCAATGCGACCTTTGTATCTGCGTACCGAACCGTCGGGGTCCCTATCCCCGCTGACGTCCGCACGCGAGTTCTTTCGGGTGACATCACCGCGATTCTCGTGAGTTCGGGAAGCGTGGCACGACAATTGGCCGAACAGCTCAGTCCGATTCCGCAGTCGACCGCTGTCATTTGCATCGGACCAAGGACGGCGTTCGACGCGCAACAAGCCGGCTTGGCGGTGTCACACACCGCTGCGGAACGCAGCAACGACGCGCTTATTGACGCATTGTTGGAATTTCGCGACGCCTAACCGAATAGCAGAGCAGCCTCGGACCAGC
>Ga0214921_10011342_pt1 | contig 10842 bp, 7 predicted proteins | sample LL1505_MetaG_FD_177992 | JGI IMG/M metagenome (GOLD analysis project Ga0214921, IMG submission 177992) | Freshwater microbial communities from Lake Lanier, Atlanta, Georgia, United States - LL-1505 | ecosystem: Environmental > Aquatic > Freshwater > Lake | place: USA: Georgia | collected 2015-05-28
CGTGGCTCATAGTTTGGCGGTATTATCTTTTCTACGTCAAAATCTTTGCTCTTGGAAAGACCCTCAATCTCAGCCTGCGACTGCATAAAGGTTGCCTGGTCGTTTGCAGTGGGATCCAGTATGGTGCTGGAGGAGACCTCCCTAGAGGTCGAGCTCACAGGAAACGGATTTGGAGAAGGAGGATTGTAAGTATATTCGTCTGGGCCGCCGGTCGCCACGGTAGCGCTCTCATTAGCCTTCCTGGTCCTCTCAGACAGGTAGTCAGCAAAGACTTTCTTTGCAACAGGGACAATGTCTCCTGTGTCTGAATCTACCTTGAAGAGCTTTGAGTTATAGCCCACGACTACTCCCTAGTTCCTGTCCTGTCCTTAATCGCCCTAGCTATCTCCTCCTCGGTGAAGGTGGAGTTTCCAATTCCTGCCACAATCTTTCCCACAGCCTCCTGAGCCAGCCTAGAGAAGGCTTTAAGCCTAGCATCCACAATGGCTAGCTCCTCTGGGCTGAGACGCTTGAGTATTGCAGAGTACTTGTCCTGGCTCTTGAGATCTTCATAAAAGTCTTTCATCTATTTTCCCTCTAGGATCCTATGGCGTATACACTAGGCTTTGTTCATACCCAACTTCGGTCTTTCTGAGTTTAGCATCTGTCTTGAATATCTCTTTTGTAATGTCCTCTGCCTTCATTGTGAGGTCGAGGCTTACGTTCAAGACAAGAGGTTTCTTTTCAACCTTGAGAACTTCATTAGACAGGCTAAGCTTCTTACCGAGCTTATCTATGGTAGCTCTCACATCGATTTCTGGTACGTCATTGAGAGCGTTGTGCATCTCTATGAGGTCTCTAGAGGCTGCCGTGACTGTCTCGACCATATTCTTTTCTATAATAAAATTTCTCTGCTCGACAAACTTGTTGAGCATCTTATTTGTCGAAGCAAAATATGTGTCTATCTTTGCAGGCTCTATTTGCTTCTCCATCATGGCGGATATTCTTTGAAAGGTGCTGATTACAGGCTCAAGTAGGCCGAATGTGTATGAAACATATTCAGCGCCGCCCTCGGTAAAGAATGGACTGAGCAAAAAGGTGTTAGTATACCAATCATCTACCTTGGTGATAATCTGGTCCCAAAGGCCTGAAACTAGAAGAGAGTTCTGCAATGACTTCATTGCTTCCTCAGCTACCTTTAGTTCTTTGATAGTTTTCATAGCAGATCTAATCTTTACTTCGTTCATTGATTGATTAGCTACTGCTGCAGCCTCTGGGGATTTTGGAATTGTCGCAGGAGGGGTCACCGCTGTCGTTTGCTGTGGTGGAGGCTGGGCTGCAGGTTGACTACCAGGAATACCAAGCACAGCATTTTGCACTTTATGGGCCAACATCGCGGTTGCGCCTAGGCCTGGGCTAAGCATAAATAGAATTTTGTCTACTGCGTCTTGAATCATAAGAAGATTCTTAGGATCTGTCAAAGAATTATAAAGTCCCACAATCATCGAGTCGCCAGCATTCTGAGCTACTGGCTCTGCTGAAGTGAAAAGTTTGCTTATGAATGAATCTGGGTCATTCGATTGCTCTGTGAACCATTTTGATATGAATCCAACAAGCTCTACTAACCTCGGCTCCACTGATTTCCAGGCATCGTTGATAGCTCCAAAGAGGTCAGCGACTGCTGAAGCTACAGATTCTTGATTAGCTGGGTCTGTCGCAGCGCCGGTCATAGAATCTACGAATGATCCCAAAAACTCTACAGCCTTTGAAGCAACAAAAGGTATAGAAGCTGTTATTGCATTCAAAATGCTTCTTAGAAACTTATTGTAATTTTCAAATACTTTGCTAAAAGAGTTTCTAGTTCCTTCTGATACAATGTTTCCAGACGATTCAACTTCGCCAAATAGCATCTGTATAGAGTCTTGTGCGCCCTCTGCAGTTTCAAAATTTGCAAAAAAATCTCCGAGACCGCCAGCAGCCCCTCCGACACCACTGGTGAATGACCTCAAATCTCCTGTCAATCCTCTTACGGTGTCTCCAATGCTGACGAACATATCTTTTACGCCTGGAAAGTAGGTCGCAAACACTTCTCCAATCTGTCTACCAAGCTGTCTCATGGTCCTGAGGCCTTCCATGATTCCCTTCAGGCCGTCCTTGAATCCAAGAGACATCGCGATTCCTTCTGCGAATCCCTGTACGAACTCTCCAATGAGACTAGCTTGAACATTCATGGACTGCACGACGCGCTCTATATTTTTAGAGAGGCTTTCCATAATCTCAGCCTGCGACTTCTGCTCCTTTCCAGACTTTTGTGACTCCTTCTGTATATCTTCGTAGGACTTGCCCATATTCTTCGCAGATAGGGCAGCTTCAACCAGCCCTGCATCAAGCCCAGATGTCTCTGCCAGGAGTAGTCTCTCCTGCCTAGACATGCTCTCAATTGACCTTCCAGTTGCAGCAAATGACTGTCGGAGCATGTCTAGCCTCTTGGCGGGATCCTGCTCTTTCATCATCTTGAGAGCGTCGACATTCATACCGAATGCCTGGGCAAGCTTGGAAGCCCCTGTAGCAGCGCTCTCAAAGTCGTCAAACTTGTCGATCAGGCCCTCGAGGTCCTTGATCTCTAGGCCGAGAGCCCTTGTGTAGACTGCAGAAGTTGCCATCTGAGTCTTTGTCAAAGAGCCGAATTTGGCCACATTCGACATCATATATCCGAGGTCTCTTCCTATCAGCTTGGAAGACATATTGAACTTGCTTCCCATCGTGACAGCAAGCCTAGATATGTCCTTTAGGCTTTCCTCTATTGGACGACCGGTGGCTATGGCCTTAGTGCCTATGGCCTTCATCTGCTCATCAGTGAGTCCTAGACCCTTCTGGTATATCAGGAATGAGTCTCCCATCTTCTCTATCTCATTTCTGAGAACAGAGAATGTGCTTCCCATTGCAAAAGCAACCTGATTGAAATATTCTAGAGCCGCAGCGGCACCCTCTGGGCCTCTGCCAAAGACCTTAGACATAGAGAGGGTGGTGCCAGCAAGGCTACCAGCAGATTTTCGCATATCATCGTATGCATTTATGACAGACTTTGCCTCAGCTCTGGCTAGATCACCGAAATTTTTTCTAACATTCTCTCTAGCCTGGGCAAGCGCGGTATTATTGAGAAGCTCTGCTGCTTTTTCAACCATGACTCCATATATGGACTCAAGCGGTGCAAGGTATGCTTTGAAAAGGCTCTGGGCTTGTTCAAAGAACGGACCTAGAGCGTTGTTAATACCTACAGCAAAATCTTTCAAAAAACCAAAAGCATTTTTTCCAAGATCTTGTAGCCATGCAGTAGCTTTTGCCTGATTGAACATGTTATCGAAAGCGCCTCCAAGGGCTGCTACTCCGAGAGTCAGTCCAGGGACGCTGGTGGCGAATTCAGATATCTCGTCAGCAGCTCTCTTAAAAGCTTTGTCTCTGTCTTCTATGGATTTTTGAAGATTTCTCTCAGCCTCAGCCTGACTGTTAGTTGCAGACGCAAGCTGAGTCATAGCTGCAGACTGCTGAAGAATAGTAGCTATATCAGGAGTTCCCGATCCTGGCTCATCAGGTGGCAAAGATTACCTCTGTGAAATAAGTAGTCTCATTATGAAATATTCAAATGAGAAAATTAGAGGTCCCACTCTGGAGAAATAACTCGCCTCCAGCGCTCCACAGCTCTCTGCTTCCTATTGAGAGCCTCCTTGAGATTGCCCGAGCTAGATTCCTGCTGCAGGACCAGGTAGAGCGCTCTTGAGGCTTGAATGGCCTCAGCAGTCACTGCTACCTGCTCAGGATTTCCAGAAATAGTTATCTCCTCTCTCTCACCGAGGATATACTCTGCAATCTCTCTCTTGAGCTCACTTTTCATTTTTGACTCCTGTCCACGGTATAACTATGTGAAACGCGTGAGTCTAGATGGAACTTGTGTCCTCCCTCTTTCCATAAGAGATCTCTGGTCCTGTGAATTATCATGAGATGCCCTTGATGATCCGTCTCCTGACTCTCTAGATCTCTTTATCTCCTCTACTAGGCGTCTCTTGAACCACTCTCTATAGCTGATAGGGAGGTTGTAGCAGTCCTGGTAGGTGAATCCCATATAGTACATAAGGGAGAAGATGTCCTCGAGATACCTTTCCTTATCACTCGGCGTTAGGCCAAAAAAACGAGGCCCCGAGTGGTAGGGCCACCTCGCTACTCTCTCCGCAGGATGAGCATTCATATTCAACGCGCATATTGACACCAGGCTCATTCTTGTCGATGAATGTCCTCAGCATCAAGGAGTCTCTTGCAGGCATAGACCTGATGAATGATGCGATCAGAGCCTTATCTGTCTTTCCATCAATGGCCTGGATAGCAAACTGTAGCCTGGTGGTGACGAGGCTGTCAGACTGGTTTCCAAGCTTCTTCTTGCGCTCTTGAAAGACCTGAATCTCTTCCTCATCAGCCCCAGTAAGGAACCTGAAGTGGACGACCTTCTTGCTCACTGGGAGAAGAAACTCAAAGATGTTCTCTCCTACGCGGACAGGCTCGAGCTCTAGGGGCTTGATAGAGAGCTCAGAGAGGTCAAACTCTCCCTTTCCCTTGGTCCTGCAGGACGGGCACTCGACCTCTGCAGTATACTCACTGCCGTATCCGGTGATCCTCAGGGCGATCATTATTGCATTTCTATCGCCGATAATCATCTTTCCAGTATCTACATTCTTGTCCAAGAGGCAGCTCTGCAGGAGAGCAGTAATAACCTTTCCCTGCTTAATGAGAGCCCTAGAGGTTAGAATATCCTCCTCCTTGGCAGTCATTGCTCGAATGTTTAGAGTTGCGGCTCCGTGAAGAGGGCTGTCAGGTGGATACACAGCACCGCCTGATGGAAGCGGGACAGACTCTACTGGGATCTCATATCCAAAATCGTCCTTGAGAACGTCTCTAGTCTGGACGCCAACTGGTGGGACACCAGCGCCGAATACCTGATTACCTTCGCGACGGTTAGACAAACTTACACCTCTCTATACAATATCTACTCTATGCAAGGTTAGAGAAAGGTAAATTCAAGAGAAATTCAAAACAAGAATAGAGTTGCTATTCCCCCATATTTTTGAAGCACTCCTTTCAGCAGCGGCCTGCTTCTCTGTTATCCCAGCTTTCTTGTCTGCTCTAATAGAAAACCTATTGAATCTCTTGAAGAAGTCTGTCCACCAGAATCTAGGAGAAGTAGTTCCCACCAATTCAAAACCGACCTTTTCATATGAGCTTCCAGTTCCGTGGCGCTGGTCGACATAGGTGAGAAGTCCGCTGAAAGACCTTTCCTGAGCATATTCTGATGCAACTCTCATAAGCTTTCCTAGACCGCCTGGAACAGAAAAGCCTGGCTTTGTTGAAAATCTTGCGACTTCTAGAAAGTTTTTCCACTTCTTGTGCTGCGGAGTTCTAAGAGAGATTGCAGCAACCATCTCACCATTATGAAAAAGCCCCCAAGAAACCAGAGACCTAGTGTCTCCGTCTATATGAGAAGAGCTGAAAAAATTTCTCCTCTGCTCAGTGTTGAGCTCTATAGCCTGGCAGGTCCTAGCTCCAACTTTTCTCTCTAGTATTCCAAGACGAGACTGGATCATCGATTCAACTATATCTCTCTTGTTTTTCCATTCATCTTCAAATATGTGCAGTAGAGATCCTCCGCACCCTCTAACAGACATTGACTTTCTATCGTGGTAGCCTTTTTCTCTGAACTTCTCGCTATGCCAATAGAGGCCGTTGAATTCAATTCCAAAATTTTTTGAAGGAATCCAAATGTCTATCTCTTGAGGAGGGATTACGCTGCGACTTGAGCAGACAACATCAACTCCAAGAGATCTCACAAACTCCTCTATTTCCCTCTGACCAGTTGAGGTCATATTGTGACAGGAAACGCAAAGACCGGTCTCAAGAGAGTAGAGAGACCTCAGCTGCTTTGTACCGCAGGCGAGGTGAACAACGTTGAGGCCCCAAGATTTTCTGCTAGTATATCCATCGTCAATTACTGAAAATCCAAGAGGAGATATTCTTCTATTCACCTCTTCTGGGGATAGCCTTCTTCCAGCCTCTCTAAGAGAGTACTGCTTCGATATCTTCTCTGCAGCTTTTCTAATGCTTTCGCAGGTACTCTTATTGAGTCCTGAGTTCCACTGTTTTAGCTCTCCAGATGAAAATTTTCTAATCTTTGTGTCGGAGGCTCTCTTGATGCTCTCGCTGTTCTCTTTGTTGAGTCCTAGCTGCCAGGGGACTATCTCTCCTGAAGAGTATTTCTCTTTGAGTGTCCTGGACTTCTTTTCTGCAGCCTCTTGAAGAACTTTGCTGCTCTCCTTGCTGAGACCAGAGTTCCAGACCTTCCAGTCGCCTGCCTCACGAGATTCCCTTCTAGATTCCTTCATCTTTTCGATTACTTCGGGATCACTGAAAGAGCTGCTCACCCTTGCATTGTGGCCGCGTATAAAATCAGAAAATCCAAATTTCCAGCCCTTCCAGGGAGCAGCATTTCCACATCCACACTTACAGGAAGGTGAGATTCCTTCACAGAAATTAGAAACGTATGCTTCTAAATCACTGAGAGCATGCAGTTCCCGAAGGTGATCTAAGAATCTTGGCTCCTGCCTAGAGATAAAGCTGCATTGAGGACAAGAAAAAACAAATGCCAAGTGGATTTACCCCTTGGCATAAGTATAACATTCCAGTTGGAACTGTTATAGATCAATATTGCAATATGCAGTTATCTGGCTGGATTGTGAGAGCAATTTCCATTGGATCTTCGCCGTCGTAGCTGAGCTCATTGAAGGTTGCCTGAGTTATCTGGGCGCCTTTTATATCCCAGAGTTCTACGACAGTTCCAACAGGGTCAAGCATCTTCAGCTGAATGTCTCTCTTATAGAAGTCGGCATATCCTGCGCGGCCTGAAACAGACTCATAGTGTGTACGAATCCATTCCATAACCTGCTGTGCGCCTGATGGAGCAATTGGATCATAGAGTGTTATGCTCATAGTTCCAAATTTTGCCTTGCCAGCGATATAGCGTATAGTGTTGATCCAGTGTATTTCCTGTGGACCGATATCAACCGTTGGACGAGCAGCGCCCTTCACTAGGAACGCGTCAATTCCTTCGATTGAGAGGACCCAGCGAAATTTCCTCTTTGGTTCAAAGCGATTTGGAAGCATATCGCTTACTGCTAGTGTCTCTGCCATCTTAAGTTCTCCTAGTTTCCCTGCGGCTTGTTTCTAAGTATCATTCAAATAAAGATCAGATTAGAGTACCTGCATTGGTCACAACGAAATCGAGCGATACGAATTCGATGGACTTGGTGGGTTGGACGTAGATCCTTCCCCTTACCGTGTTATTCTCAACGTCAGCCTGGGTTGTGGTCGATGTATCGATGATGACCTTATAGCGATCAACACCCTGCTGAGCCTGAATCTGCTTTAGAATTGGATTGACTAGAGCAGAGAACTTCGAGAGAGTCGACTCGCGATTTGGCTCGAAGAGGATTGTGTTTGCCACTGCACGGACCCTGCGGCGGATCTCGATGAGCAGGCGGCGGACGTTGACTCTATCAAGAGCCGATGACCTTGCGAGGAGGGTCTTCTGTCCGTAGACTATTGGAGAGACCTGGCCTGGTATCGTGGTGATAGGGTTGATGTTTGAGGAGTAGAGAGTGTCCAGGTTTGTCCTATTGAGCTTTACCTGGGACTCTACGACGCTCGACAGAGCTCCTCTTGTGAAGCCTGCTGGGGCAAACCAAGGATATGCAATCTTGTCGTTGAGAGCGAATGCTCCGATGACTGCGACCGATGGAGGTGCAACCAGGTTGGTGAGAGTAGTTGGGTCTACCATTACCACATCTGGGTAGTAGGCTGCTGCAAAGGAGGAGTCCAGGACTCTGTCTGCAAGGGCTGCAGCGGTCTGAGTGACTGATGGAGTCTCTCCAGATCCTGTAATGACCACGCCTGAGTTGTTGTACTCTGGGATGTCCATCAGATAGAGGGCATCGAATCTATTCTCGACTGAGTCTATCAGGTAGTCTGTGACGCCTGGCTCTCTCATGCCTGGGGCGACCAGGAGCTGAATGTCTACGTCGTCTCTCTCACCGAGAATGTCTGCAGCCTTCCTATAAGCTGCAACCGTAGGACCGAGAGGACCGCCCTGATCGGCTGCCCAATCCATCTCTCTCTTGGCAGCGAGGTTGCTCAGGTTGGACTTCTCGACGTTGAAGGAGTTGACGCCGTCAAATCCACCCTGCAGGAAGAAGGTAAACTTAGAGAATGTCCTTGTGGTGGTGTCAGTGAAGTCTGATGGCTTCAGGAATCTGCTGAATCCTGAAGAGAGGTTGCCGTCTCTGCTGTAAGATGCTGATGTCCAGAGGTTAGGATCTGGAATCCCGGCAGAGTTAGTGTAGACTTGGATCTGCTCAAGAGAGAACTTGTTCTTATTGAACCTGTCAGAATCATATACAGTTCCATTTGCATCTGGGGTCAGAGCATTGTCTCCAACCCAAGGATTTGCAAAGTCTGTATGATACTTGGCAAAGTACTTGACGTGTGAAGGCGCTCCAGAGTCAGTGTAGTTATTCTTATTTGGCTCTGCAATTGAGTCGTTTGCCTCGAACTGTGTCCCCCAGTGGAAATATGGAGTGGTCCTTATTCCGCTGCCTTGGCCGAGAGTGATCTTGCGCCTAAAAGAAACTGGTGGTTGGATAGCACCAATCAAGTCTGCATTTTCTCCTGCTGGAGCTAGGAAGCTAGAACCAGAAGTTACTAGGTGGTAGTGACCGCGGAAACCAAATGGCAGCGATTCAGCTGGGACTTCGAGGTTTGTGACTTCATCAGCAACCTGAACCCTAATGTATGTTGAAACGTTTGGATACAGTCCATCCATAACAAGCTTCTGCGCGCCGGTCTCACGCTCAAATTCGTAGAAGGAATGCATATCGCCTATGATCCTTGCAACAAACTTCTGTGAATTTGGATTTAGGCTGAGTCCGATGAAAGACTCTAGAACAATTTGATTCTCATCTGTGTCATTGAAGTCGCGGACGAATATATCAAAAGTTCCAAAGAGAGAGGTTGGGTCTGTAGATGGAGTAAGGTTCCTGACAGAAATCTTGACCTTCGTGTTTGCATACTCACCGTCATCAAGAGCGTGGATCTTGAAGAGGTTGTAGCTTGCTCCACCAAAGTTCTGAGAGATTACCCATGGAGAGAAGGCTGTCTGGAATCTATCCTCAAATCCCTCATAGTTTGGAACCACAGTGGATCCAGAGTTTCTAGTGAGAGAAGAATTCAAGCAGAAAGCAATATCTTGATAGCTGCTTGGCTGAGAAAAAGATCCGATTGAAGTAAGGCCAGAACCAGTTGGAACTGCATACTGAGAATATACAGGATATTCTGTGTAGAGGACGTGTCCTGCAGTCTCTATCTTTGACATGTCAGTGTTGAAGAGGCTGCCAAAGTAGTTAGTCGACACTGGATCGAAAGAGGCTGTGATTATGTTCTTATGTGTGTCTGTAGAGAGATGTCCGCTCAAGAATAGAACAAATTCTTGCTTTCCAGAGCTTACATCCATAGTTCCAGTTGCAAAACCATATATCTGCGAAGGAACGCCAGTAGGAGGAAGACTGTTAGAGTACTCTCCTGAAGAAGAGAGAGAAGCAATGACTCCACTAGGAGTTAGTAGAACACCGCGTACAATCGGAACGGCCTTTGCTGAGGTCTGTATACCAGCTTCTGAGAAATATGTTGATCCTGCGGACTCTGACATATAGCATCCAATGAAGTGGGTCCTTCCATTGAAGTCTCCAACAGCATATGGATTAAAATCGAGATTTCCATCAGCCTGAACTTGTTCAGTTCCTACAACAAAACCTGCATTGTTTACACGCCCAGCATTGAGTCCAGAAGATACTCTCTTCTTTCCATCGCCTGCTCCAAGCACTCTAACGTATACTCCTGACTGAGTATTCTTCAGCCATTCATACATTGCAAGAGGGCCATACTTTTCTCCATCGGTTTCACCGAATTTGCTAGCAAAATCTTGATAATTTGCTACCACAACTGGAACGAAAGCAGGACCCCTATTAGAGGTGCCTATAACTCCTGCAGGAGTGCCAACGGGGCGTACGCTCGTTGGACCAGACAGGTCTATCTCTCTAAGTCCAACACCAGCGCTTTTATACGTCAGCTCAGCCATCTTTGAAGCTCCTATTAACCTAACTTCTAAATATCACACAAACTCAACGCCGGCATTCGTAATGATAAAGTCTATTGCAATGAACTCAATTGTCCTTGTTGGAACAATAATAATTTTGCCGTTGACTCTATTTGCATCAACATCTGCAGAGGTATTGTTTGTCTCGTCCATAATAACCCGGAAACGCTCTATTCCAGACTGGGCCTGGATAAGTGCAAGCTGTGGAACAACAGAGTTCACGAATTTCTGACGGGTTGTAACTGTGTTCTGTTCGAAGACCAGCTGGCGATTTGCGATGTCAGAGACAATCCTCTTCACTTCAAGGAGAAGTCTACGGACGTTGACTCTATCTAGAGCAGATTTAGCAAGCTGAAGCGTCTTCTGGCCAAAAATTACATATCCTGAATTTGGAAAAGATGTGATTGGATTTACTCTAGAATCCTGCATCACGTCTCTATCTGCGTTATTCAGCCTAACTTGTGTGTTAGTAACAAAATCAAGCGCAGCTCTGTTGAATCCTGCAGGTGCAAACCATGGATAAGAAACCTTATCATTGAATCCAATAGCTCCAAGTGCAGCAACAGAAGGAGCTACTTTGACTCTGCGGAAGTTGGTTGTATCCTCAAGGAAAATAT
>Ga0214921_10011343_pt1 | contig 10841 bp, 6 predicted proteins | sample LL1505_MetaG_FD_177992 | JGI IMG/M metagenome (GOLD analysis project Ga0214921, IMG submission 177992) | Freshwater microbial communities from Lake Lanier, Atlanta, Georgia, United States - LL-1505 | ecosystem: Environmental > Aquatic > Freshwater > Lake | place: USA: Georgia | collected 2015-05-28
ATTAACTCCGGATTTGGTTGGTCCAACTCTTACAGTTAACTCGGCAATCATTGGTCAGTCAGCTGACATGACCTTGGAGCACCTTAAGGATCAACGTCAGTCTACGATTATTTATAACTTAACCCAGCATTTAATTTTCACCAAATTCAGAGATAAGGGTGATGATGTTAAGATCAGTTTATTTGGTCAGTTAAAACGGATTGTTAAGCAATGGCTCGATAACCATCTTGTTTGTCGTGGTGGTACATACCCAGCGCAACTTCTCTACGTTCAGTTTGCAGATATAGCCTGTAATCGGATCGTTGCCGCTATTACCAGTTCCTATGTTGGAAAGCGTCCGATTAAGGCGATGCTGGATCCGAATGTGCCTTATGGCAGTACCCGATCGGTAAACTTCACGACGACTAAGACAGATTTATGGGAGACTAGGGTGGACCGCTGTCATATTAACTACGCAGTTTTAGATAGTAGCTGGGAAGGGGAGTTCTGTCGAGTAGCTGAGGCCCATCCCAAGGTTAAAGCCTATGTTAAAAATCATAATCTAGGTTTTGAAGTTCCTTACTTAATGGGGTCAGAGTCGCGTCAGTATCGTCCAGACTTTATTGTCCTCGTTGATGACGGACACGGGCCAGATGACCTACTCCACTTGGTTGTGGAGATTAAAGGTTATCGCGGTGAAGATGCGAAAGATAAAAAGTCTACCATGGAAACCTATTGGATACCTGGGGTGAATAACCTGAAGCAATATGGACGTTGGGCTTTTGCCGAATTTACCGAAATTTACGATATGGATAAAGATTTTAACGCTAAAATAGAAGAATCTTTCGAAGAAATTTTAAAATCAGCTAAACCCACCATCCAAATATAACTCAATTTATGGCTAAAGAAAAAAAGAAATCTGAGAAATCAGTCGAAGCTTTTAAGCACGATGATGCTACTCGGAAAAATATTCCGACCGCAGAATATCAATCGATGCACAAGGATACTACAGCTGCGAAAGAATTAAGATATCCACGAAATGCTGACCTTGATCCGCAACTCGTATGGCGCGGTAAGGACCAGCAAAATGGGTCTGATCTTGTGGTGCCAACTCCTGAACTATTTATTCAGGAGAAAGTTCATCCTAAGGCGCTTATTGATGATTTATTAAAAACAACTAAAGAGAAAGCACATCAGCAGGGCACGCTTGAAGCTGATCTTTTTGCAGATTTTGATGGTCTGCCTAAGGACGCAGATAAGACAGAGTTCTATCAGCATGATGCGAATTGGGCTAATCGTATGATTCTCGGTGACTCGCTTCAAGTCATGGCGTCACTGGCAGAGCGCGAAGGCCTTCGCGGCAAAGTCCAATGTATCTATTTCGACCCGCCCTACGGCATCAAGTTCAACAGCAACTTCCAGTGGTCTACTACAAGTCGTGATGTAAAGGATGGCAACGCTGGTCACATTACCCGCGAGCCTGAGCAGGTTAAGGCATTTCGTGATACTTGGCGAGACGGCATTCATAGTTATCTCACCTATTTGCGCGATAGACTAACAGTTGCACACGATCTTCTTTCTGATTCTGGATCTATTTTTGTTCAGATTGGTGATGAAAATGTACATCGTGTTCGTGTAGCTATGGATGAAGTCTTTGGTGAAGATAATTTTATTAATCTTATTACTGTCAAAAAATCAGGTAGTCAGACTTCAGGCTACTTACCAAATATATGTGATTACATAGTTTGGTTCTGTAAATCTAAAGAAAAATTTAAATACCGTAGTCTGTATATTGATAAACAAATCGGAATTGATGAAACTGAATTTACTAGTGTCATTAACTCCTCGGGTTTAGTGCGCGGACTTAGTTTAGACGAAAAACAAGGGAAAATATTACCACCTGATTGGCGTATTTTTAAGAGCACTGACCTTAATTCACGATCAGGGTCAATAAATACAACGCAGCCATTTGAATTCTCTGGTAAAACCTTTAAACCCCGAATCGGTGCTGGATGGCGTACTAATAATCTGGGTCTAACTAAGTTAATGAAATCAAATCGCTTAATAGCGACAGCATCATCACTTAGGTACTTACACTATTTCAATGACTTTGCATACTCATATATGAACAATATATGGAATGATATTCAAGGGGCAAATGATGTTGTATATGTCGTTCAGACTAACCCGAAGATTATTGAACGGTGTCTCCTGATGGCCACAGATCCAGGTGACCTTGTGCTTGATCCTACATGCGGGTCAGGAACGACTGCAGTCGTTGCCGAGCAGTGGGGACGGAGATGGATTACTGTAGATACCTCTCGTGTGGCTTTAGCATTAGCACGTTCACGAATTATGGGTGCAAAATATCCGTTCTATTTACTGGCTGACTCGCGTGATGGTCAAATCAAAGAATCAGAGCTCACACACACTATGCCGAGTGATAAGTCGACTCACGGCAACCTACGGCACGGTTTTGTTTATGAGCGGGTGTCGCATATCACACTAAAGTCTATAGCTAATAATTCAGAAATAGATGTAATTTATGAAAACTTCCAAAAGACTCTAGAGCCACTACGGGAGAAGATTAACTCATTACTCAAGAAGTCTTTGCAGGAATGGGAAATTCCTCGGGAGGCTGAATCAACTTGGTCAGCAGAAGCCAAAAAAATTCACACTGATTGGTGGCAGGCCCGAATCAGTCGCCAAAAAGAAATCGATGCCTCAATTGCAGCAAAGGCAGAATTCGAATTCTTATATGACAAACCCTATGAGGATAAGAAAAAGGTTCGTGTTGCTGGTCCTTTCACCGTCGAGAGTTTAACTCCGCACCGTATGTTAGGCGTGGATGAAAATGATAATCTCATTGATAATATTGTAGATGCTAAGCTTGGTTACACACCGAAGAAGAATTTTGCAGAATTAATTCTACAAAATCTAAAAGTCGCTGGCGTGCAGCAGGCTCACAAAGAGGATAAAATTAATTTCACCTCACTTCAGCCATGGCCAGGTAAATTGATCTGTGCAGCAGGTGTGTATAGTGAAGGCGATGTCGAGAAGCGTGCTGCGGTCTTCATCGGTCCTGAATTCGGTACTGTGCAGCGCAGTGACTTAGTTGAAGCAGCACGCGAGGCCACCGATGCTCGATTCGATGTTCTGATTGCCTGTGCGTTTAATTATGATGCACATACTACCGAGTTCTCAAAGTTAGCCAGTCTGCCTGTGCTCAAGGCGCGTATGAATGCCGATCTGCACATGGCCGAGGACCTGAAGAATACCGGTAAGGGTAATCTATTCGTTGTATTCGGTGAGCCTGATATCGATTTAATCAAGACCAAGGATGGAATGATTCAGGTTAAGGTTAACGGTGTTGACGTCTTTAAGCCTAGCCTCGGCAAAGTAGAGTCGAGTAACACAGATGAGATTGCCTGCTGGTTTATCGATACCGACTACAATGAAGAAAGCTTCTTTGTGCGTCACGCTTATTTCCTGGGCGCGAGTGATCCCTATAACTCTCTCAAGACTACTCTGAAGGCCGAAATTAATAAAGACGCCTGGGAGTCATTAAACAGTGATACATCACGACCATTCCCAAAGCCAAAATCCAAGAAGATTGCGGTTAAAGTAATTAATCACCTCGGTGATGAAGTGATGAAAGTATTTAAAGTAGATTAAGAATGTTCACCAATCTTTTCATTCACAAAGGCTTTCGTGACTCGCTCGATAAGTTCACGCAGAATGAACGTGGGTTAGTCGCTAAGACCATTGTTGAGTTGGAGTTGGATCCGAAGGGTAATGGTACCAATCTCCATCGTGTTGATAAAAAATGCCGAGATGAGAACTTCTGGGTGGTTCGGGTTAATCAAGACATCCGATTAATCATCCACATGAAGGATGGCCAAATTACACTACTGTATGCTGGTCATCATAATGATGCTTATAAATGGGCCGAGAGTCGCGTAATGAAGTTCGACGCTCGAAAACAAATCGCCAAGTTGGTTAACATCATCGAAGAAACCGTCACGATACCTAAACATTATTTTGCCGAAACTGTGGCTGTTAAACCATTTGCAGACTTAAGTGATATTGAAATTACAACCTGTGGTGGTGATCAAGAAAACTTCGCTGCAATTCGTAATGCGACTGAAGACTCCATTTTTGATCTAGGATTAGAACCGACAGTACTTGAATCGTTGATGAATACATTAACTGTTAAACCTGAGCTAGTTGGACAGGATTTAATTCAAACCATAACATTAGAGCAGACACGGGATCCGGAACTAGATTCAGAGCCAGAAGAAGTTTTTGTTTCTAATAGTGTTAGAAGCGAAATCTTTGCCGTTAGTTCTGAGGATGAGCTCAAACAGGTCTTACTCGGGCAATGGGACAAGTGGCAGGTCTTTCTTCATCCCGAACAAAAATCCATTGTGGAGGCTGATTATGAAGGTCCTATCCGCGTATCGGGATCTGCTGGTACGGGTAAGACGATTGTTGCACTACACCGAGCCAATTTCCTGCTTCGCAAAAATGAGGAAGCGCGGGTCCTATTGACGACGTTATCTCCGGCTTTAGCGGGTCATCTTCATAGTAATTTCAAACGACTCATTAACGACAAGCCAAGGTATGCTGAGCGGATTGAGATTACATCGCTCGATGATTACGCCTTAAGGCTCTACAAAATAAATTTCGGCGAGCCTGATTTGGTTACTAAGCCAGATATGATTAAACTCATCGTGAGCTCGATGAAACAGGTCAAAGAATGTAAATTTAACCAAAATCTAGTGATTAACGAATGGGAGAATGTGGTGGATGCGTTTCAGGTTAAATCGGCAGAAGTCTACGCAAACATCGAACGTCTAGGTCGTCGTACCCGCTTGGCTGAAACGCAACGTAAGATCATGTGGGAAATTATGGAGAAAGTAATTCATGAGCTGAAAGCTGTCGGCAAGATTACGATTAATGAAATGTACCTAAAGCTGACTCTTGCAGTACATGAAATGAAAACTAAACCGTTTGCTCATATTGTTGTGGATGAGGCTCAAGATTTGAGTGTCGCTCAACTTAAGTTCCTAGTTCAGCTGGGGGGTGGAGTTTGGCATCCTGGCGCCGGTTTACATGGAAGGGCACGAACAACTTTCCCCCAAAACAGTTTATTCTTCACGGGTGATTTAGGTCAGCGAATTTTCCAACAGCCTTTTTCTTGGAAGACGTTTGGAATTGATCTGAGAGGACGGACTAAAGTTCTGAAGATTAATTATCGTACCTCTCAACAAATACGAAAAGTTGCTGATAAACTTTTGGAGAGTACAATTACAGATGCAGATGGTCAACAGGTTGAACGAAATCATACCATTTCAGCATTTGGTGGTGAGCCACCCGTGATTAAAGGTTATCCTAATGAAGATGCAGAAAAGAATGCTGTTGTTGTATTTATCAAGGATCGTCTAGCCGCCGGAGTTAAGCCCCATGAAATGGCGATATTCGTAAGAAGTCAGGACGAGTTTAGCCGTGCGACAGCTGTTGCAGATATTTTGGGTGTATCGCATGTTATTTTAGATTCTAAATTAGCAACTCAGGTAGGTTCAATAAACATTGCTTCGATGCATACGGCGAAAGGACTGGAGTTTAAGGCGGTAGTTGTAATGGCTTGCGATGACACGATTGTCCCTTCGACCAATTATTTAGCCAATATAACTGACGAAGGTGACCTCAAAGAAGCCTATGAGTTAGAGCGTCACTTGCTTTATGTGGCCTGCACCCGCGCCCGAGATCATTTAATGATTACTGGGGTGAATCCCGTGTCCGAGTTTATTGACGATATTAGATAGCTATGCTTAACTTTCAGACCAAAGGATTGGTTCTCACTGACTTTAAAATCATTTGGCTAGATGTTGAGAGGCGTGAGAATGATGAGACGCCGGCGATGTCGACAGTTTTAATTAACGAGCAACTGAGAACCTATGTGCATGATCTGTCACTCGTGCCACCAGCCAAAGCTCGATCAGAAGGTGATATTACCTATATCGCATGGAGTGATCTAGTTGCCGACTTATTTGAAAAAACCAAATCCCCGAAGACTCTCATTGCGGCATACACTGAAGCTGAACTCGATTTACTGGTTCAAACTCTTCCAGCAAAGAAAGAACATTGGGAGAGGGTATACTTTAACGCCAATGCACGGAGATGGTTTCAGAAGTATCATCCTGATATCTATTATGATATTTTGGCTAAAGTTAAAAAGTCTGACCCTTATGCCAGGGTAGGTTTAAAGAATTTTCTGACACACAAGGCTGTCGGTTATAAGTATCCCGCCAACTTAAGAGGATTTAGTCCAGCAGCGCAGATTAATCGTCTTAGGGTACAGTTTATTCGCTATGGTGGAGTGTATAAAGACTACTCCGCTGGTTCCAAGCGGGCTTGGACTAACCTGGTGAAGTATAATCGGGAAGACGTAATCGGTATGCAGTGGCTAGCACAGCGTATGACATTAGGCTCTTAGGAATATCCTGCCGACTTTTTCCGTCTTACAAGTTCTTTATACCCTTTGGTTGCATCATTGAGATTACTGTAAGCTTTTTTGGATATCTTCGTTGGACTAATAGGGTGGGGTGTAATCCCACGATACAGTCGTTCAAGATCTGTAGTTTGAACCGTAATATTCTTACCTTTTTGGATGATTTCCCATCGTCGATATTTACATCGACGCTGACCTGTTTTAAGTACTTTTTGCAATCGTCTTATTTGTCTGTATAAAGACATCAAGTAGAACCATAGCAAATGTACGATAAATACAATTAGTTTATTAAGAATTGGTCGGCGCCCATTTCTTTAAATTGATCGGGTGAGTGGGTGAAGAGGATGACTTGGATGCCTTTATCGGCGGCATGATTGAGCATGCGGTACACCTTGTTAAGATTTTCTTGGTCGGTGTAGCTAAAGGTATCGTCAAAGAGGATAGGGAGCTGTCCACCGTGCGATGCACTTAGTACTTCAGCCATGGCTAGGCGTATGGAGGCAGAGAACTGTTCTTTGGCTCCTCCGCTCAACTGTGCAAAGTGAATTCTTGAATTCTGGCCTTTCATAGGACGGACCAGGACAGGTTCGGTAAATTCACCCTCACTCTGGGTCATATCGATGAATGCATCCTGTCCGAAGATGATTTTGGCATAATCATTAATTTTATCAAGAAGCGGGCCGGTGAACGCTTTATTGAGTTCGGTCTGAGTTTGTTCAAAGGTATCGCCAAGTAAGCGGATTGCTTCGGCGAGATTGTTTTCACGATCAAAGTCGGTCTGTGCCGACTCGAGTTTAGCCCGTGCGCTTTCGAGTGCAACCTTAGGGTCTCCCGCTGCAAGGAGGCTAACCTTACCCCGATTAGTGTTGGAGGCTGCCTGTGCTTCAATGAGCGCATCTATCGATTTTTCTAAGCTAACTTTCTTCATCTTGATTTCACTACGAACCTGCTCAGGTGAAAGCTTTTTAAGTTCATCCGCCTGCATAGTGTAACGTTGCTCTAATTGTGCCTTGGAAGTTTCTCGAGCGGAAATCTTTTCTTCCAGTCCTGATAAATCAGTATGAACAAGAAGAATACCTTTCATCTTCACTTCTTCTATTTCAATTTTGGACTTAATTCCTGAAACTTCCTTTAATTTTTCACGTTCGTTGGATTCAGCTTCATCAAATAGTTTCTTGGCTGAATCATTGTAGTCGCCTTTCAGTTTTGCGTTTTGAATAGCATCTGAAACCGCCGTTGCGAGCTCAGCCTTATTTACAATCAATGCTGCTTCGTCTTCAATTTTAATATCTTTGGTGTCGGGATACTTAGCGATATACTGTATTAATTCATTACCTAACTCTTGTAGTTTAGTTTTAATTTCATCCGTCGAGATTTTGCCGCGTTTCTGGGTTAGGAGGAGAATTTCTCTATTAATACTTTCAATCTTACTTATATTGGCTTCCGCTTCAGCAAGAGTTTGGATTCCGAACTTACGGAATTCGGCCTCAACTTTTCTAATCTCATTCGTTAATTTTTCACGCTGGGTAGTAATATCACCGTTTTTGGGAGAAATTCTGAGGGTGGTGTCTTTACCGATTTGAATCAGAGTACTATCAACGATGATTTCACTTTTACCTTCGGCTAGCAGGTTACTGCCGAGGAGAACTTGAGTACTAGATTTTTCGACGAGAACACTGACACCCATGGCCTCAAGGCTAGCTTTGATTTTGCTTACTTCGTCGGTTAATTTAGCCAGAGCTGTAATTTGTTCCCGAGTAATGGCAGGGATGCCGGCAAGATCCCGCTGATGTTGGGCAATTTGGTTATCAATTTCTGTCGTAATTTTGAGATGATCTTTGAGGGTATTTTCTTTCTTAATTAGTTCGATTTTATCGATACTAGATTGAACAAAAGTTGCCTTCTTTTGTAATTCATCTCGATCGGCGTAGGCCTTAATGGCAGCTTGATTAGCGGCCAGGTGAGTATTTTTACGATTAGTTGTTTCTTGGCTCAAGGTTTGAAGGTTGGCTTCAAATCCTTTAATACTATTCTTCAGTTCTGAAACAGATTTTAGAATATCTTGGATTTCGTTTTTCTGGCTTTTAAGTAAGAGGAGCTCAGCATCTAAATTCTTAATGTCTGATTTAATGGGTAAAATATCTCTTTCGATGACTTCGATTCTCTGAAGCTCCGACTCGCGTTTTGCAAGGTCGTCCTTTAATTTTGCCTGAAGGGCTTTTTCGGCGCTAATTTTCTCTTCGGCAATTCGGATAGACTCTAGTATATTTTGGGTTTCTTCGTATTTGTTTTTATCATTTTCATACTTAACTTTAGCTTCTTTTAAACGGGCCAATGCTTGGGCAGCCAGACTGTCTATTTGTAGTCCTTTGGTGTTAAATATTTGATCACGTCTGCGTATGAAACCTTTAGCAATTTGTTGATCTTTGGGTGACTGCAGTACCGCTGAACCACCAATACGCTGCATTTCAGATAGCAGATCTTGATGCGGGTAAAGCCCATTAGTGACCGGATTATCCATGTTCTTGTCCTGCCAAGACCATAGGTGTGCCCACTGAGTTATGATTTCGCCCTTTTTGACATCAAGTTTAGTGCGGATGACCTTGGAAAGTTCTTCTTCCGCTTCGTCGTCGGTGTAGACGTGTTGATTTTCTATGCTAAACTTGGACATTTCATCTTCAAGATAACGTTTAATAAGGACATAGGTTTTTCCTTCCTGTTCGAATTTCAGTTCTATCATGGGTTGACCTCCGAAATTGGACTGCATTTTTCTGTATATTTCGGTTTTACCCTTTGATTTTAAAAAGAGTACACGGTGAATGGCTTCAGCAATGGTTGATTTACCGCATTCATTTCTTCCGCCGATGACCTGTAGTCTCGGAGAGAATTTAACTTCGATTTCTCGGTGGATACGATAATTCTTAATGGTAAGACTGATGAGGCGCATGGCTTAAGATTGGTAAGTTGAGTAAAGCTCGCGTAGGGCGATGCGGGCTCGACTGGATTCAGTTGGGTTATTGACTAGCTGTACGAGTTTTTTTGCCACTGCTGCGATTAGGGGATTTTGTGCGTCGTTACACAGTGCACTAATTTCTTCATCGGTTGGGGCAATGGTCGTCTCATTTTTAAGTTTTAGGCGTATGCTCCGTGCTTCGATGCGTTCGATAAGTTTTTCAAGTTCGTGGGAGGCAGAAATACCGAGTGAACCTTTGAGGTGAATTCTGATAAGGACTTTATCGGTGGATGCTAAATGCGCATCTACTATTTTGGACTCTAGTTGTGCGACCTCATCGTCGTGGGTAAATTGATGTTCAAAGGAAACCCAATTAAGAATGGAGGTTCTTGTTTTAGTGATAACAGGTTTTTGTCCTCTGGAGGCTACCACTTCGAGAATATTGCCTGGGTCATTGTTTTCACCTTTGGGGAAACGATCGATTTCAGGTGTGCCTGAGTACCATGCTTTGTCGGTTACGCTAGTGGTGCCATGCCAGTCACCCAATGCAATGTAATCAAAATCATCGGCTGCGATACGTTTCACGTCTATCAGGTTAGATTCGCCTGGGGCATCATCTTCTTCGTCGGACGAAGACCCAAAGCCTTGAACCGTACCGTGCGCTAAAATGATGCGTGTTTTAGATGCGTGCTCAGTCGGGTGTACACTGGGGTCGCGAAGCCATGCCGTAAGATCGGAGGTATCACTTCGTCGGAGAAGAGGGCAGGGATAGATAACCACGTCACCGTGGATGACGAGGTCTCTGCTAAGAATGATTTTAACGTGAGGAGCTAGACGTTTCATTTCATCCTGAAGAAAATTATTTTCCCAGAGACTGGCAGGGCCACCGTGATCGTGATTTCCGGGAATAATGAAGACTGGGACTTTCCACTTTCCCATATAATCGAAAGCCTTGGAGATATTGGGATTGGAGGGGGTGGTCGAATCGAACAGATCGCCGGCTACGAGAACGAATTCAGCCTGATGCGCTTTGATGCGTTCGCCGATTTTTTCGAGCACATTGAATCTGGCTTGTGAGGCCTGACTCTTTTTATCTCCCTCAGTGCTGATACGTTCGTAAGGTTTCCCGAGCTGCCAGTCAGCCGTATGAATAAATCGTGTAGCCATGAGAGGACACTGACATTCGAGCTAATTCTTAGCCAGTTAAATTTGATAATTTTATCTTAGAAACTACAAGAATTATGGAATCACTCGGAAAGTTGTAATCCTTCTAAAACTCGCGATTGGAGGTTTGTGAGGATGTATGACAGTTATGACATTCGCATGAATTGCGGATGGGGAATTGGGAAAATAGTTTGGGTGAATCATGAATATATTCTCTGATTCGAACGACGA
>Ga0214921_10011344_pt1 | contig 10841 bp, 11 predicted proteins | sample LL1505_MetaG_FD_177992 | JGI IMG/M metagenome (GOLD analysis project Ga0214921, IMG submission 177992) | Freshwater microbial communities from Lake Lanier, Atlanta, Georgia, United States - LL-1505 | ecosystem: Environmental > Aquatic > Freshwater > Lake | place: USA: Georgia | collected...
TGCCGCAGTTGGCGCAGTCTCCGTCCGAATGATTTAGCGGCTTTTTTCTCTATTCTCATTCCGCTTACTTTCGTGCGGAACAAGGTTTTTGGTCGACCAGCTATAGCTTGCTAGAGGTAGCCAAAACAGTCTGGTTTTCCAGTATTGCCAATTTACATTTTTCAGTATATTTTGTTGTCTATTGGTTACTGGAAGCCTTGCTTAAATGCCACGCACATTACCAGTTCTAGTAGTTGACGATACTGAGATATGCCGCATGGGCACAGCCCTCATGCTTGATCAGTTGGGGTTCAGCTGTGAGCTTGCGCACAATGGATTTGACGCCCTGGACAAGTTCAAACCGGGCAAATATGCGGCTATCATCATGGACTACGAGATGCAAGGCATGACTGGTGCTGAGTGCACAAGCACAATTAGAAGGCTGGAAAGTGCCAACGGGCGTAGGCTGCCGGTAATTGGCATGACATCGAATGACAGCCGGGAAGTGAGAGAAAAATGCTTGTCTGGTGGCATGGATGCAGTGCTGACAAAAGACTGCCGAACAAAGGATTTACTGGATATTCTGGAACCCTTGCTATTACAGGGTCTTAAAGCCTGAGCGTCTCATAAGGGAGCTTATGTTTCATTGCTCATTTTACTAGAACGGCTATTTATGCCGGTTTCCGAAGGTTGATTAATCAGCGCCTACTTTTGGGGTACTCGATCTGGCTGGATCTCGTCACATTTCGCTCAAGCGCCTCTCGCTGTCCTTTGCTGATTTATGTCAATCGCCTGCCCCGGCAAATCCCGACGGGACCGCAAATACGCAATGACGGTTTCCGCTAACTTCTCATAGCTTGTGTCTAACGGTAAGTAGCAATCAATATCCCTATCAGCTTTTCGATCCCATGTCCCATCAGCCTTTCTAGGCTGAGATTCAATCCTAAAACCGGTGTCCAGTCTGACAACACTAACAAAGACTGTCTTCCTTTCTAAGTCTTGCTGAGTTGAAACATGCAGATGCGGTGACATAACCAAATCTTTTGGCGGCATGTGCTCAGCAGCAATCACTTCATTTGGCTTGAATAGGCTTTTTCTAAGTGCTTCGGCTAACTCGCTTACTTCAAAAGCATTAAAGCGCAACACTGGTTCCTTGGAAATAAAATAGCCAGCATCAGTATCCATCTGAGTTGGCATATATGCAGCATCAGCAGCAACATAAAAACCAGTGACAGCTAAAAGAGACGGTTTGTTTGTTTTCATCGTAATGCCGTTACCTTTATTTTCGTGTCTGAACCTCTGGATTCAAGCTCCCTTGCGAATTTCTCAATCACGTTTTTTTGCGCATTTGTTAAGGCACCATCGGGAATACCAAGATGTAAGAGCTTACCCTTGATTCTTTCTGAGCGTATGTCAATGTTCTGAATGATACCTCTTGTTCCATCGTAGGCTTCTAACTCTCTGACATAACCGCCTACGCGCTCCTCAAACTTCTCCATATTCTGATAGGTAGGCGCTCTTAGTTCGATTGACTTAATGCTTGTTACTATGCCTTTATCAACAGACCATCCATCAATGGCGGGAAAATTGTTTGGCAAAGCTTCACCGATAGCCATAAATTTGGCTTTTAGTGTACTCTCAACTTTCCAGCCGGTTACGAAATTAGCCCCTGTCCAATGCTTGTCTGTTGCATGATGAATTACATTGCTTACTTCCAGATTTTTTAAATTCTCAAACTTTATGAGCGCTCCATCCTTTCCTGGCAGTAGCTTAGATGCTTTTGCCGTTCCACTTGCCATATCATCAGACTGAGACATTAGCATGTGTGTTGGCATTTTTTCCACCGGAGCACCACCAGGGACGGCTAATCGTCTGTCATTAGCAAAGCCTTTAAACAATTCTCTGATAGCCTCTATCGCCTTCCTTTCGGCTTCTGGATTTCTTGGAAGTGACTCTAAGCCCTCCTTCAGAAACTCCATGAAAGCCCCCGGCTTCCTCAGTTTGTTTGCTTCTACTGCACCGGCAGTCAGACCAAACCCGGCGCTTACTTCCGCTACTATCGCCATCTGGTCCGCTGGGCTCTGTCTGTCATACCAGCTATTCAGACCCTCTGATATGTGTTTCAGAGGCAAGCTGTAATCTCCGCTTTTGCTCACCTGGTCTGCATATCCAATCACGCCGGCAGTAATACTGACGCCGGCAACAACCAACACTCCTAACGCTTCGCCTGCCTCTGCGGCCTGCTTTCTCGCTTTCTCTGGATTTATTACTAAGTCCCGGTCATACTCCAATAGCCCTACTACCAGCTTGACACCGGCTAGAACCGTGTCACGGGTGCTTTCACCTGTTCGCCTTAGTATCTCGCCTGATGTCTCCTTTATCGACGCCTGAGCGGCTCCTGGACCTGCCTCAAATGCCTTTGCTAGCATATGTAAGTCTTCCGGCGTAAGTCTCCTTACTCCCTCTATTTCCCTCTCTGGGTACTGCACTTGCCCTTTCAGTGCCTCTTTCGGACCATTCGACACTTCATGAACGCCACAATCTTCTTGCTCTGCTAGCAGCCGCCTTCGGTCCAGGCGCTCTAATTCTTCCTTGGTCTGCGGCGCTGCCTGTACTAACTGCTCTCTCGCTAGTTGCCTGTGCGCGTCTCTTTCCGGTCCTGGCTCTAACTTGGTCGTCCAGTCATAGTGCGCTTTTACTGGTGCTAATACCGGGTTCTTTTCTGCTTGCCTGGATATTATTGTGCCTGTGCTTGTTTGATTTTGATTCTCCTCTACGGGCTTCAGCTGTGCCTTTACTTGGTCTCCCGGTCGAAAGATCACAGCCGCCTTCTTCAACACGTTTTCTATTTCTTGGTCCCGTATTGGTCCAGCCGGTAGCCTTTCCGCCCTCTCTATCTCCGGTACAAAAGACCGCGCCCATATATCGCCGCCTTGTGCCTTGCCTCTCAGAAAGTCTGCTGTTAGTGGCTCTGGCTCATTCTTCTTGCTTTGAAGCTTCTCTTTTACCTCTTGCATTTCTCTAGCCGCTAACAGGTCATAGCCGCCGCCGTCCTTGAAAGCAACAAGCTCTATGCTCTCGTTTTGGTCGCCTCCGGCGCTCCCATTGTGCGCATTTCTGTTCAGCGCCTGGACCGCCTTAACATCAGACGCCCCGGCATGTCTTGCTGCCTGGGCGTCTGGTTGCGCTTGCAATATCTGTCTCTCGGTGCTGACTAGCTGCCTTTCTCCCTTCTCGTCAATGTCAGCCATACGGCACACCTCTACCAAGATTGCCCTATTATTCCCCTCCACGACCGATAAAAAACCGCCCCTCACCGCTGCCTCATTTCGGCTCTGCCTGCTCGTCCGTTGGCTTCACGCCCAATGCCCTGAACCATGATTCTTGCGCGATTTTCACTGACGCACTGCCAAACCTGTCTATTAATGCCTCTTTTGCCTCTGTGTCCAACACCTTGCCCTCTATCATCAGGCTCTGCATGTCCATGGCATAACTCGTCATTAGTTCGCCGTAGTATCGGGCTCTTGTCGATTCCGTGTGCAATGCAGCAAGCACCGATCCGAACCCTTGCAGGTACTCTATCACTAGCTCATTGCCCGCCTGGTCTGGCTTCTTCAGCCCTTGCAAGATAAGCTCTCTTGCCACGTCTGACACTTTTTGCTTACGGTCCTGGGCAAGCTTCTCTAGCTCTGCTAGCGCCTCTTCTGGTACTCGTATGCTCAGATTCTTAAACGCCATCCCTTACCACCTTCCCCATGAGTCACGCTCAAATGGGCTTCTGTCCTTCTCTCTCTTGCGTTCTTCTTCCTTTTCTCTTTCCTTGTCTTTGCGCTTCTTGTTCTCTTCTATCGCCTTCTCTATTTTCTCGCGCTGCTCTCTGTCTCGTTCTTCTTGCGCCTTGGCTATATCCCACGGCATCTTTACCCCTTCCAGCTTGCGCGATATTTCCCGCTCATCGAGGTTCTTTTTAGCCTCTTCTAGCCCGTCTCGCTGCTCTTTTGTGAAATCTCTGTTTCTGTCATCGAGTGTTATTGACCTTACTACCATGTTCGCTAAGGACGCTCCCTGCATGAATAGACCAACTACAGGATTTCTCATTACCTGCTCTTGCACTGGGTCTATTACTCTGCCGCCTTCTTGTGCCTTCAGGTCTGCTGCCGTTTTGCTGCGCTCTGTGTTTTTCCTTGCATTCTGGATACCTTTGTCCAGATAGCCGCTAAAGCGCTCCCTGTCTTTGTTCTCTATCCAGCCTCTAAGTTTCTGATAGTCATCGAACGGTAGCCGCTCGTTATTCTCTCTAAGCTCTCGACTAAACCCTGTCAGCTTTTCGTAACTGTCCCCTTTGTTGTATTTCTTGCCTTCGTAATCTATTGGGCTATGGCGGTCCTTGTCCTTAGCCGGTTTTGCTTCCGGCTGGCGCTCCTGGTCCCTCTCCTTGTCCTTTATCCAACCTGACAGCCTGCGGTAATCTTCCTTCGGTATGCGCTCGTCAATGTTGTCCCACAGGTATTGGTTCAGTTCCCGTAATTCCTTGAGGTTGTTGGCTTTTGACCATTCGCGACCCGCTGCCTCTAACGTGTCCTGGTGATAGGGGCGCTCGGCTTTTTCGTAGCCTGGCTCCCTCCCTTTCTCCTTCTGGTCCTGCTTTTCACGCCATTCTTTGTAAGGCTCTAGCTGCTCTCTAATTATCTTTTTGTGCATCCATGGAAGCTCTAAACCTTCCCTTATTCGCTCTTCCTTGGCTAGTTCCCGCTCTTTTGTTCTCTCTGCTATGCGCTCCTTTTCTCTGTCGGCTCTGTCCTTCCTGGACCTCTCTAACTCCCTTGGGTGCCATCTTTCCAGGTATCTATCGCCGTGCTCTTTTGCTTTCTCAATATCATTGAGCCCTATCTTAACCTCTGTCCCATTGCGGTCTTTGCCTAATACAACTACGTGGATATGGTGGTGATCGGTGTTGTTGTGCTCCACTCCGAACCACCTCAAATCCCGCCCCATGTCTTGCCCTAGCTTACTCATCACCTCACGGGTAAATGCCTTCTTGTCCTGCGGGTTTATCTCCGGTGCTAAGGTCAGCTTATGCACTACAACCCGGCTATCTCCTAGCTCTTTGATGGCTTTCTTCATTTCCTTAGCGTCTAGCCGGTCCTCTTGTTCGTTGAACAAGTCCCGCCCGCCTCGCTCTTTGTCCGGTCCTGGGCGCTGCTGGATGTATTTGACATGAGCCAGGGCTTTGCCGATAGATACGACATTCCCGCCTCTATTGCGCCCTGGTATGTACCTGTGTTTGATTACTACCATGGCTTGCTACTCTGCTAGAAACTCGGCGGGGCAGTCGTGGTCCTTGTCTGCCGGTAGCTCATACCCGCCTTTCCATTTCTCTATTAATTCCTGGTCCCTCTCAAGGCTCTCTGGGCAATGCTTCATAGCCTCATCTAGCGTATCGAATATTTCCTCATAGCCTGGCTTCAAGTACACCGCATAGCCTCCCGCCAGCCATAGCACTTGATGTTCGCCCTTGCTGAATGCATTTGCTACTTTCAGTTTCATGACGCTTTCACCTTCTGCGTGGCTTCTACTGTGCGTTTCATTCCCTCTACTAGCTCTCTCTCGTCTTTCTCTACTGCCTTCGCCATCTTCTGCTTGGCTGATGTCAGCGCCGAATCAAAGGCAGCCTTGCCCTCTTTTGTGCTCGCCATGTTGGCATAAGTCAGCTCAAACAAGGTGCCGATCAACCGTCCTTGCCTGGCTAACATCGCGCACACACGGTTAGTCATCGCCTCTATCGAGCCGGTGATCATGCTGTCTCTTGGCTCATTCCGCAGTTCGTCCCTGTTCGCCAGATACCACAAGACCGCCTCCCTCACTATCTCTGCCTTGGTTACTCCGTCCTCTTTTGCCAGGTCGTCCACTCGTTTGAAGTCTTCGCGGCTTAGCTTGGTCTCCACACGGGGCTTGTATTGCTGCTTTTCCGTCGTTTTTTGGTCGTCCATTTCAGCCAACGCCTCCATACCTATTAATAGTACTTCTATCATTATATAGCCAGTTATTTTAGTTTGTTATTGGCAGACAGCCAATGCGTATACGCTGCGTTGCTGAGCATCTTACAGATGCCAGCCAACGCTTTCATCTTGCCTTACGTTTGTACCGGTGCAAGGGACAAATCGTGCCCTGCATTGGTACTCTGTTGGGCGTATACGTTTTTACTCATGATTGGATGATAGCATGCCCTACCACCCAATGCCGTGCGGCACATTTCGCATACGCTCGGTCAGTATTGCCTTTTGGGCACCGCACACTATTTAGCTGCTAGCACCATTAACGGCATTGCTTTTGTGATAAGTGTCTATCCATCAGGTGTTAACCAATTAACTACCTGTGCCCTGTGAAGCATGGTCAAGCCCGCTATTGCTTACCAGTACGACGTATACGCTGTCTGTGACGAGTGCCATACATCTATTACTTGTTTTGCCTCTAGGCTGGAAAGGCTTACAGTAGAAGTGTTAACAAGGATATGCCAATATAGCCAACTAGCGCTTACGCCTATTGGCTCTAGGTTTGTGTTACTTTTCACCGGTTTTCGAGCCCATTTAGGACCGCTATGGCTCACCCACTAGGCGTATACGTTTTACGGCTTAGGATTCTTTACTGCCTTCTCGTCGGTGCCGAATTTCGCCATAAGCTGCTTGTTCTGGTCTTTTAGCGCTTCGGTCAGCCCTTTCAACTCGGCAGCGGCTTTCATGGCGTTGTCGCGATCTGACTGCAGAGCTTTGAGCTGGTCCCTCAGTTCATCCGCTCGCGCCCGCTCCGTTGCCGCTTCTGTCTCTAACTTGGCGTTCTCGGCTTTCTGCTCAGCGGCGATTTTCTGCAAACCCTCGATCACGTCGGCGTCGGCTTCCCTGTCTGCCTCTAGCTTTGCTATTGCCTCAAGGGCTCCGTGAAACTGCCGGATTGCTGCGTTCACTTCCTCGGTTGCTTTTTCCCGCATAACCATGGTTTCGCGGGCGGCTTCCTCGGCTGCAACCCGCCAGGCTGTCGCAAAAGCTGTCTTTACTGGTTCCGGCTGTTCGACCTGGACGATTGGATTCTTGACCGGCTTCGACTCTTTCCAAGCATCGAGGTACTTGTAAATCGTGGTCAGACTGCCTCTTCCAAGCGCCGCTAGCATCGACAAAGCGGTGACCTCTTTGCCCTCAGCTTCGAGCCGGTTGGCGGTCTCGAATACCTCATCACGGTCAATTCCCACTGCTCTAACCATTTTCGGCACCTCTCCGGCGTTTACCCTGTAATTATAGCATGTAATGCTGTAATCATATTACGTAATTACCTCATTATTATTACACTTTTCCGCAGAGAGTGTATATATCGCCAGCAAGCCCGCCAAGGAGCCCAAAGACCCCCGACGGCTACAAGGACCTCCGACAACACAAAAACCGGTCTTAAATCGCCTCCCAGATGGCGCTATTTTCAAACAATGACCAGGGTGGCATTTGCGGTCGGCGGTACTTGCTTATCTCTTTGCAGCCGCCCACAGCAAAATAGCGCACCCTGCGATCGATCACAAGGTAACGAGTTGGCACCAAATACGGTGGTACTAGATGGTTGCTGTAAGATTGTGAGCTAGAAGCTCCATAAAAAAATTCGCCGAGGAATACCGGAGCGAACGAAGTGAGTGAGGATATGCCGCAGGCGTTCCGCTAAACATGCGGTTGCGCAGCAACTGCGCCAGTGATTGACCCCGTAGCTAAACTTGGAGTGAGAGGCGGCGACAAAGCACTCAGGGACTTGGTTGCTGTTGAGTTGTTCGCCGTCGCTCCGGAAAGTTTAAAAGCGTAGGGAGTCAATCACCATGGTTCTAAAAAATCGGGCGTTAGCCCGTACCTCTTTGCAGCTAGTTTGCGCTAGAACGTTTTTTGTTAGTCCTTGATATAGTCTTTGAGAGCGTCCCGAAACGTAAGCCCTGACTTACATAGCGGTTGCCAAGCGTGGGCCAAACATCGCAAAAGCGTAGGCCAAACATCGCACTTTGTGGGCCAAACATCGCACTTGACAAGATTTTGTGGGCCAAACATCGCAGACAAAAATGTGGACTTTACGGGTTGCGAAGAGGGATCAGTTTTTCAAGACAAAGCCGTTTTGCCTCATCTACGGTTAGTCCAAGAGCCTTAATCCTGGCTTCACCAACAGGCAATCCACCAGCAAAGGCAGCCAGAGCCGGAATCAATGGATCGTGTGGCGCAAGAACTGGTTCAGGAATCAAAAGTTGCTTTGGTTTACTTTCTTTCTTCTTCGCTTTGCCACTTCTTCTACGAAGTTGCTCACCTTTCCACACATGACCAGGGCGATAAACAATGCGCCAACCATCCCATCTGAAATCACTGATGTAGCCGAGCTTTAGTAACTCTTCGTGAGCTTCTTTCAATTGATGTTTTGCATATCTTAGTTCTGACTGCCTCTTAATGCCCAGATGCACCGAAAGCCAGTCATAATCAACTATCCAGCAATCTTCACCATCTTTAGCTTCAACATAAAATCGATAAGACAGGTGTGTATAAAGCTGCTTAGCAATGTTGGATTGCAATGCTCTAATGCAGTCCAAATCAACAACCATGACATAACCGGTATTCAGATTTCGCAAAATGGATTCATCAAACATGACAAAGTTTTCTTCATGCTTATTACCGTTTCCATCGTCTTCTCCTGCGAATCCAACACCTTTCAGCAATCGAAAAGATAGACTGAGGTAGCGGTGTTTCTTATTATCAAAAAATGTCTCTTCGCAGTCAGCTAGTGTGTTTTTAAGACGTTTAAAACTTTCCTTTATGGCTGCAAGATTTTGCCCGCTACCAGCTATACCCATTCTTTCTGCAAAACTACGTAGTGTTCCAATTGGCATGATTTCAGGCACTTCAAGTCGTTTTGAAAAATATTGCTCGTTGACCAGCTCGTAAATAACGATGGTAACATCACGATCAAATGGTCCAGGCAAGCCATATTTAAAGTGGGGCTGAACAGTCCAGCCTCTTACAACAGCCTTACCATTCTCTACAGCCGAATAACTATACTCTATCGGTTTGAAGCGGTCAGCATGCCGATCCATAAGGAAAAACGGCTTTAACAGCAAATGCATTTCTGGTTTTGAAAGCCGAGGCGCTTGAAAGAAATCCTGCAACCCATCTAAGTTTAGCTGGGTATTGTTGGTAACTAATGCAAGCTGCTGGTTTCTTTTCGCCTTCATTCGCTTCGTTCTTCTAGATTGAACTGCTGAGCCTTTTGACCTTTGTATATAACCATTTAGTCGAGCCATCTTCAACTAGGCTAGTTCTATATGCGGTGCATATCAAGGGCTAGACAAATCCCGCAACCGCCAACATAATCACCGTTAACAGCTAAAGAGGATTGGATGTGCAAGAGCCTGTTTCGGAAACCAAGAGGACACCAGTAGACATTGATGGTCTTGAACAGGTCTTTGAGGTTGATTGTGAGCCAATCAAGCAGAGTGCTAGCACAGTGCTTGCGGGGTTCGATCACCGTGCTAAGCAGGGTATCAAGCAGGGTGCTGGAATGTCACTCAAAGCGGCTGCTATTCACTATCGGCTAGCTCTGAGTACCTTGCGAGCAAAAATCAAACGTGGGGAAATTCCTGCCGAAAAAATTGAGGGGGCTAATGGTCCTGAGTGGCGGGTATTTACCTCCAGCTCAGTCATTAGCAACCCAATCGAGTACGGTGCTAAGCAGGGTGCCGAGCACGGTGCTGACACCCTGCTAGGTGAATATCAATCAAAAGGGGATGAAAGTGTAAATCGGCTATTGGAGATGGTTGACAAACAAGCTGTTAAATTAGAAGTGGCTTCAGGGCAGATAGGGTATCTTTCAGCGCAGATAGAAAGCTATCAAACTCAGGTCAGGCTACTGCCGGACCTGGAAGCGCAAGCAAGTAAAGCAAAAGACCAGGCACACGAGCTTGAACAAGCTATGGCAGAATTAGAGAAGATAAAAGGCTCATGGTGGTATAGATTGAGCCGGTTTCTAAGCGGTTCAAATAGCTAGGTCAAAGCCCTTGAAACAGCTCACCTAAAGTGATGCCTAATGCGGCTGCCAGCCTGGATATGTAGTGAATAGAGACGTTGTTTTCTCCGCGCTCGATCTCACCGATATAATTTTTTGAGATGTCGGCACGAGTGGAAAGCTCTTCCTGAGACCATCCGCGCTCTTGCCGCAGTTGGCGCAGTCTCCGTCCGAATGATTTAGCGGCTTTTTTCTCTATTCTCATTCCGCTTACTTTCGTGCGGAACAAGGTTTTTGGTCGACCAGCTATAGCTTGTCGGAGGCAGCCAAAACAGTCTGGTTTTCCAGTATTGCCAATTTAGATTTTTCAGTCTATCTTGTTGTCTATCAGTTACAGGAAGCCTTGCCTATATGCCCAGCACATTGCCAGTTCTAGTAGTTGACGATACCGAAATATGCCGCATGGGCACAGCGCTCATGCTTGATCAGTTGGGGTTCTGTTGTGAACTTGCGCACAATGGTTTTGACGCGCTGGACAAGCTCAAAGCAGGTAGGTATGCGGCTGTCATCATGGACTACGAGATGCAGGGCATGACGGGTGCGGAGTGTACAAGCGAGATTAGAAGGCTGGAAACTGCCAACGGGCGCAGGCTGCCGGTAATTGGCATGACATCGAATGACAGTCATGAAGTGAGAGACAAATGCTTGTCTGGTGGTATGGATGCAGTGCTGACAAAAGACTGTCGAACAAAGGATTTGCTGGATATTCTGGAACCCTTGCTATTACAGGGTTCTAATACCTGAGCGTCTCATAAGGGAGCTTATGTTTCATTGGTCAATTAATTAGATTAGCTATT
>Ga0214921_10011345_pt1 | contig 10841 bp, 8 predicted proteins | sample LL1505_MetaG_FD_177992 | JGI IMG/M metagenome (GOLD analysis project Ga0214921, IMG submission 177992) | Freshwater microbial communities from Lake Lanier, Atlanta, Georgia, United States - LL-1505 | ecosystem: Environmental > Aquatic > Freshwater > Lake | place: USA: Georgia | collected 2015-05-28
CAGGTCAGTGGCCTGCAGGTGAGCTCATCCAAAGTTGAACTCATGACCTTAGATGCAGGTTCTGACTTTGAACGCGATTGGCTTGGTCCTGCACGTCTTGCGCAAAAAGAAACGTTGTGGGTATCTGAAGACGATGCGCTTAAATGGGCCAGAGCCTGTCTTATGGCATTGGAGTCAGTCCACCGGCTCGGCTTGGTGCATGGCGATTTGAAGTCAGACAATATCTGCGTCACTTCTTTACAAAGAACGGGCAGCAGTGGCAAGCGCATAGATCTCAGCAGTATTCGTTTGATTGACTTTGCCTATTCTATTTTCCGTGACGCACCGCTGCAGTTTGTGTTGCCAACAGACCCCATCAAATTGGACTATTTGCCCGAATTTTTCAAGTCTGCATTAGTCAAAGCTCAAGCGCAAAACAATGTCAGTCCATTGAACGCAGTTGCTTGCGCAAATATCGATATCTACAGTCTTAGCTGCCTGCTTGAAAAAACCGTCTTTCACGACCTGGCAAGTCAGTGGAAAGACTGGACCCATTTTCTAGAGATGTGTAGACGAGAAGGGCAGTCGCGAAGCGTGAATTCTTTTTTCAAGGCGCGGACAAATTTTGAAGCGCCAACGCAAAAGTTGCTTAAAACTGTGGAAACCATTTTAAAAAAACGAAATGTGCCGCAAGACGAATGGGTGTGGGCAGATACGGCCATCGTTGCTTCAGTCAGCCCTACGCCCCTTATCAGCACATCAGTGCAAGAAGTGGTACTGACACCCTTGGTTCAGGGCCATGACATGCAAATGCCTAAACCTGCTTCGCCTTATGGCTTGACTTATGCTTGGGTTTATGGGTATCTCATGCTGATAGCGACACTTTGGGCGATCGACAGTGCATACACCAAATATGGTTTGACACTGTCTGATGTTGGTTACTATTTAGCGCTTCTTTCCATGCCGATTTTTTCATGGCTCAGTATCGTGATCATCAAAGGTTTGATCAAAAAACAGCCCCCAATTGGGGGTGCTTGGCGTACCTCAGTTCTGCTGTTGTTTTCAATAGAAATTTATTTCGGCTTTACCCTTCCCATCAGTGAAGAATTGTTTCTTCAGATTTTCTTGTCCCTGCTCATGGCTTTATGTTTATGGGCGGTCAACAGAAAAAGCATTACTCAAAAGGTTGTTTGACCATGTCTAAATTATTAGAAACTACCTTGGAAATTGTTCAAGAATTTGCAAAAAAATATTTACCCCCTATTTTTTCGCTTATACAAAGAGTGTTGGACCTTAAGGCTTTTTCACTTTCATTTTTTGCACATTATTCAAGGCGATTCGGCTTTAGAGCGATTGTTTTAACTGGTGTGTTTGCTTCCGTGTACGCGGGTTATCTTTTTGCTGTTGATACCTTGGCACCTGGGGCGCCTAAGGCCAGTCATGATGTCATTTTAAAAACGCGGTTCTCCAGCCCCAAGCCTTCACCCAACATCATTATTTTGGACATCGACGAGAGAACCTTGGCCTCTTTGTCTGAAAAGCACGGTCGTTGGCCTTGGTCACGCGATGTGTTGGCTGACGGTGTTCAAAAGGTCATGGACAGTGGCGCAAAAGCAGTCATGTTCAATGTCATGCTTTCGGATCCAGACAAAAACAACAAAGATGCAGATGCTGTGATGGATGTCACTGCGCAGATGAATCCCCCGATTGCTTTTCCATTGATTCGTCTTAATCCCCAAAATGATGCACAAAGCGCATTGAAGGTGATGCAAATTCCTGGCGCAACCTTAGGTGATCAGCACCAAGCCAACACCACCATTGCCGTTATTTTGCCCATGTTTGGCAGCATGCACGACAGGCTGGGTATCGCCAATCAACTGCCAGATTCTGATGGCATTGTGCGCAAATACCCCCTCAGATGGGAAGAAAAAACTTACTTACTCCCTTCCATGGTTCAACGAACCGCTGAACTGGGTGGGGCGCAACTGGATGGTGTACCCAACCTCATGTCGCTCAACTGGCGTAACAAGCAAGGCCGTTATCAACGGTTCTCTTTCAGTGATTTGCTTTTAGATAAGCTCAAGCCCGATCAAGTAGCGCAATTGAAGAACGCCTACATTGTCTTGAGTTTGTCGGCTCCTGGTCTGGGTCAAACCAAACCGACCTCCGTGCAGTCGATTGAAGATGATGGCGAAATACTTGCCACTGCGCTTGACGATGCAATACATAGAACCTATTTGCGAACAACACCCTCGTGGGTTGTACTTTTGCTCAATCTCCTCATCATATGGGCCTTGGTCTGGCTAAGCATTCGTCCGTTTAAAAACACCTGGTTCAATCGAATATTTATCGGTGTTCAATCAGGTTTGGGAGGCATCACTTTATTGTCAGCCAGCTATACCAATTACATGATTGATTTGTCTGACAGCATGTCATTTGGATTGAGTGTTTTTGCTGTGATTAAATTAATTCAAAGCATGGACGATCGTTGGTCTCGAGCCAAGCCTGGCTTTCGAAAAACACTGAAAAAATCCGATAACAGTGATATTTTGATACTTAGCTATTTGCATGACCAATTGGGGGAAATTGATGGCAAAGCGCTGCAAAAAGCATTGGAAAAAATTGTAGGACTCAACCACCTTATTCGAATAGATGACTTGTTTGCAGGAGAAAGTTTTTTAAGCTCCCCTGTCAAGAGAGTCAAATTTTTGGTGGTTGGCGTCATACCCAGTAAGCAATCAGCTGTGGAGCTGCTACTTGAAAAAGAGGAATACGCTGTGGTGGATCAGGTTAGCTATTCCCCCACCCACCACTGGAACCCAGAAGATAAGAAATTTAGTTCGGAATTATCAGGGTTGGTTTTAGAAAGTGGTGCCCGATTGCTGCAAGCTGATTGGCAAAAAAACCAATGAACCCCACGCCTCATCGTGCGGATTTAACCTCTAGCCAAGCTTTACCAGCTGAACTGCGCAATCCCACTTTAAGTTTCAGTGTGTGCAGCTTCACGGGCGTGGGCCATACCATCAATCAAGACAGTCACGCATCCAGAGATGGTCTCGCTTATGTTGTTGCTGATGGCGTGGGAGGTGGTGCTTGGGGTGAAATTGCGAGTGCCAGTTTATGCAGTCAGTTGGTTTTGCTCGATCAGGTTAATGAGCGAATGGTGGATTTGGCTTTTGCCAAGGCAGATGCGTCGATAGCGAACAAGCTTCAAGAGCTTGGTACGGGACCAGGTGCCTCTGTCGGTATAGGCTTATGGCCTTGCGCCAATGCTTCCCAAGAATGGTTGGTCAGTTGGGTGGGAGATTGCCGCATGCTGCATTTGCAGCAAGACTGCGGACAGTGGAAAAACAAGTGGTTGTCAAAGGACCAAACCTATCTCAATCTAAAGCTCAATCCTCCAGCAGGCATCGCTGTTGATTCCCCTGCCAATATGGTGGGTTGTGGCATGGGTTTTCCAGTGTCACACCATCGATTCCAATGGTCTGAAGGTGAGCGGGTGATACTGGCGTCAGACGGTTTTTGGGGTGCAGTTGATTTATCTGTTATCGACCATGAGTTATCCCATGGCTTGCATTTTTTTTCAGCCGATATGGCGCAAAAGCTTTGCCAATTGGCGCAATCCAGTGGCAGTCAAGATGACATCACTGTGATGGTGATTGAGCGAAGCGCAAACTGATCATGCATTTTTTTCAGATGCGGAAAAAGTTAATCCTTGAGTTTTTCTTGTTCTTGATGGCTTTGCTATGGGCACTTTTCCTCTCATTCAAACTGCAAGCCACTGCCGATCAAGGCATGAACCGTTGGCAAGCAGATGCCAAGTGGCTTTATTCTTCAGATGAAAACCCATTAAGCAATTTGTCGTCTTTGTTTGATTTCTCGCTTGTTCAAAATAAGGCGACAACACCCGACAAATTGGACGTTTGGCAAACGGAAGTGGCCGCTCGATTGTCAACTTGGACAGATCTGTTCCAAGCAGATATTGAGTTGCTCTCTCAAAGCCCTTTTGTATCCGAAAAAGAACTGGCAGCTGCTGCTAAGCGACTCACGCAGTGGGAGCGGTGGCAGCAAAGCGTGCTTTCGCAACAAACAAATACGACTGAAACAAGCAAGGCTATTTTGCTTGGGCAAGCTGATCTTGCCATGGAGGGAAAAGGGAGCAATGATGGGGCAGCTGCGATCCGTCAAAGAAACAAGTTGTCCGAAACAGCTATCAAGGCCACTTCTCTTTCACGCATCGTGTCAAATCTTCCTATTTATGTTTTTCTACATTGGTTATTTACCTATTTGGGTTTATGGCTTGTGCGAACCCGTGCAATGTCATTTCCCAAACGTTTGGGGCCTGAGAGATTCAAAGCATTCAATCTGAGTATTGCGCCAGGGTGGTGGTTTTTCACTTCCACAGGATGGTTGTTGGTGGTTGATCAATCTTTGAATTTTCATGACCGCGTGCGGTTTTTGGCACTTGAACAATGGTGGACATGGTGCTTTGCTTCACTGTTCCTGTTGCTTGGCTTGTTATTCTCATTTTTTTGTAACCATTGGGTTGCCAAGGTCAATGCTTTACTTTGGATTCGAGGGAAAGGTCTTTCTGGCTTAGCTAAAAACAGTTTTGCGGCATTGGCTGTGGTTCTTTTGTATTTTTTAGCAAAACAACTTAATGTTCCTTCATACCTCAGCGGCGAATCGATCAAAATAATTTTTATCTTTTGTGTTGCGGGTTGGTGCCTTTGGAGGATGCCTCTTGCCACACAGTTGTGGCATGAGGGACAAATCAAAAGCGCAATGCATTTATTTTGGGGCTTGATTTTTTTGCTCTTGATAGCTGCATTGGTTGCTGGGGTCACATCCGATAAAGGTACTTGGTTGGTACTTGCAATAGCCAGTGTGGTTTTGATGTCTGGCGTCATAGGTTGGACAACTGGGTTTGCTCTTTTGATGTTTGGGTTTGTTTTGATCTTTCTTATGGGCGAGCAGATTAATGTAGTGGGTGACCGTTTGCAAGCTTGGAGAAATGCATTCACCGCTGAACACGACGATATGTCGAGGTTGCTGTGGTTTCAACTTGAAGCCTCTCGTCATCAGTTTGGCTGGGGTGTTGGACAAGCCCCATGGTGTGCTGGCGAACGATTGGACCAATGCTTGGGTCTGCCATTGCAATTGCAAAGCGACTACACCATGACGGCATTCATCGGCTGGTTTGGACCCTGGGGTGCGTGGGCTTTTGTGATCTTGTATTCCGTTTATGTGTATTTTTGGCTTGCTGGTGCGGCCAAGCGAAGCAACTCAGAGTTAATGCCTTCTCTCTTGATCAGCGCCAAAGGCGTTAGCCAAGCGATAGGGACGCAAGTATTTTTTGTGAGCGGTTTGCTGATCTTGATTCAATCTTGGATCACAGTTGCTGGAAATTTGTCATGGATACCCTTAACGGGCATTACCTGGCCGATGATCAGTTTTGGAAAAACAAGCCTTTGGCTAACAAGTGCAGTGATTGGCATTTGGGGAATCAGGAAAAATTATGCTTGAAAGAGCGCAATTTTCTTTGACTCGGGCTGGTGTCATGGCAGGTCTGTGTGCGCTGGTTTTCTTGTCTGCTGGACTATTGTCAAAGTCGCCCGAAGAACATCAATATTTTTCAACTACCCATTTCAATGAAAGAAATTTTCAAAGGGCGCAAACAGTTCTTCGGTTTATTGCACCTGCAGATCAATTACCTGCAAAACATACCTTAGCCTATCGCCATCGTTGTGAAGCTCATACCAGTAGCAACTCTCAATGGTCTCGATCATTGGATCTTTTAGGCTTGCAACTCAAGCAACTTCATGAAGAGCAGTTTTTGCGTCAGCTGTATGCGCTTGATATTCACGGCTTATTGGCAGATAAGCAAACCGCTTATTTGTCCTGCAAGGAAATCTTAGCTTCTGTCCAATGGTTGACGCGCGAAGGACAGTACCAAGGAAGTCAGTTTTGGTATGGACTTGCTTGGCGTGAGCGCTCAGCCAAAGCTTATGCTGAAATATTTCAAGACAACCCATGGGTAGCTCTTCCTAAATCCATGGTGACAAGCCGTTCTCCTTGGGGCGGACTGAGCGGCTGTGTTTTTTGGCGTGATGCGCTTACTGGAAAACTTTTATATCTTGGTGCCGCACAAAATCCCACGACTGTGTTTTGTCTTCAACAAGCCAAGCAACAAAACAATGGGGTTGAGCCTCAAGCTTTGGCATCAGCAATTCAGTTACCCAGTTTGCCGTTGATCACCCAATCTTTGGCCCCGTGGCGTCAACCTCAACATTCAAAACACGATCAATTCATTGACAAACCGCACGTCGCTCAAGTTCGCGCAGAAGATGTCCCCGTCGGTTTACACGTACAACTGACACTGGATCCGAGGTGGCAAAACGCCTTGCAAGATTTGACAGCTTGCTACACAAATGCAAGCGCAAAACCTTGCGATCAAGTGATGACCAAGGGTGACTCTCGGTATGAGAATGCCAGAGTGAGAAAGGCCGGATTGGTGGTGCTGGATGTACCCACTGGCGCTGTTTTGGCTGCTGTCAGCTCAGACAGTCCCTGCAGCTTGCATGATTCCCAACGAAAAGGTTTGAGACCCTCAGGTTGCCCTGGTGTTCCTGAGGAAAGTGTGTATAGACCAAAATGGCCCAAGGAAGTTGATAACCACGCATTCTTTACACAAGCCCAGCCGGGTTCTTTGGTCAAGCCATTGCTTATGGCTGGTATTTTGTCCTCTGGCGCAAATTACCCAGGACTTGAATCCGCTTTGCAACGCTCAGACTCTCAACAATTTTTGGATGCTTGGCTATGCCGAAAGCAACTCGGTGCCGGAAAGTTCAGTTCAGATTGTGATCGACCAGAACGAACACAGGCTATTGCACACGCATGGGGATGGAACCATCATTGTCAAAAAAAATCGAGCGCATCTGCGGCTAAGCTTTGTGGTCAGCGTGATATTTTGACGGGCCTTGACATGGACCTGTCGATGTATGCACAACCCCTGTTACCTGTTCTGAGCGGTTACACCTTGGTTACCGCACAAACTACAGGCGACAAAAAAAATACATATGCTGAAATGCAATGGCCTAAAAACATGCCGACAGCAGAGGAGCGATCGCTTTGCGCAGAATCCGGGAAAACAGGATACACCCGTTGCAAAGGACCAAATTTGGGTTTAATCAGTGAAGGTTATGGACAAGGAAATACCTTGACAACGCCTGTTGGGATGGCAGGCATATTGGCTAGTCTGGCAAATTCAGCTGATGCAAGCACACTGCGGCATCCGCATATTTTGACTAAAGTTTTTCGTAATGACAGTACGCTCCCTTTGGTTTCTGAAAATCAAATGGAAGGAACCCAGAGTTCGTCTGCAACTTTGGTCAAGCCTGAGATAGCTCAAAAAATCATTTCAGCCATGATGTTGACCCATCGAAAAACAGGGACAGCTTTTACTGCTTGCAGCGATGTTTGGGACGCCAAGTCATGCCAGGGCGATTTAGGCATCGCTGGAAAAACTGGCACACCCGGTGACGCCGATGACCGCAGTTTGAAGCAACTTCAACAGAATATGAAGGACAGACAAACTTGCTTTTCCCGCAAGGAATCTGGCTGCGATATTCGCCATCCCTTGCCGCGTCCAAGGTATCGCTGGTACGGCGCATTGTTTAAACAAGCCAGTTCAGACAAGTTCGACAAGGTCGTGGTCGTATTGATTCAGAGCAATTGGCGAAAATCCGATGGTCGATTTGCGGATGATCAAAATGCGGCGACAGAGATTGGTTTGCGGGCAATTAAATTTCTTCGTCACAGCGAGGAGGAACGGTGAAACACATGGAAGTGAAGTGGCTAGATCCATTGCCTTGGCCTCAAGTTTGGACCGCCATGAGTTGGGAAATCGCATGCTGGGTGGGTAATCAACCCTTGGTTGCTGGGGTGAAAGTTGTGTGGAATGAAGACCTGCTCAAGCAGCAAGTGAGTACCAAAAACTTCTTTGCTATGACCACTGAGCTTCGATCAGCATTAGAAGGCCAGTTAGCCGACCGCTTTGAATGGCAGGTGACACCCAATGAGGCAGACAAAAAACACCAACTTTTTTTATATACATCTGCAAGTATTGGAGGGATTTTTGAGTGAAACAATTTTGGACTCCTTTGGCGCGTGTGTTTGGTATGGTGGACGCAGGTGTTGCGGCCAAAGATCTTCAACAATCGACTGTGCATCCACCTTCTTGGGTTATCGATGCAACACAATGGCCGGATCTTTTCAACGCACTTAGAACATTCGCGCAAGAAGTCTGGTGCCATCGAAGTCAACGCCATGCAGAGGTGAACCCAAGCGAGACCTTGTCCGTTCGGGAATTGCGTCTTCAAGCGTGCTCAGAGCAAATGGACAAACAACTTCAGGATTGGTTTGGTGAAACCCAGATACCCCATTTGATTCAGTGGATGATCCGTGGACCTTTCAACACAGATGAAATTCGTTCTAACGTCAATTTTCAGGATTTCGACAGCATGGTAGTTATTCCATTTGTAAAAGTGGATAAGGAAAACGCTGTCAGCCCGTATCTTGTTCAGACGGATGTTGTGATGAGTGATGAAAATTTTCTCATTCAAGATAAATGCGAATGGGTATTAACGGAACAATTGAAAATTCCTCCTGCAGAATCTACGCCCATCGATGTTTTGATTGAAGACAGTTTTGGTGAGCGCCATCTTCAAGTTCGCTATGCCAAATTGATCCTTGGTGCTGAAAAGACAGTGCGTTTTCCCAATGGCGATGAAGTGGAGCTCAAAGACCAGTCTGCGCTTAACTGGCACGGTGAAACGGTTTGGTTCTTGAATGTCAACGCTCGGCACATGTCAGGTATGCATATATTGGTCAATTTGACGCCAGCTGGATTTGAAGTTCAGGATTTGTATTCAACCAATGGAAGCTATATTGAAGATCAGCGCTTGCCCACCCATCCCGTTCTGCTACATGGGGACAAGATTGTTTTGACCTTAGGTGGACTATTGGGTGATCAAGCAGAAAACTCCGCCCGAGTTCACTTGAAAATCGCAAATCAAAGCTTGTACCCATCACAAAATACCAAAACCCCTCTTCGAGTTTCACCGCCTTCAAACAAAGCCCTCTTTGAATTGGTGGCGGCTGATGGTATGGATCAGCAAATCATCAGCATAGATCGCTTTCCATTTTTGATTGGCAGAGATTTGGATTGCCAATGGACTGTGCCTGCACAGAATGTCATGGTTTCGAGACGGCATCTGATGGTTCACAGTGCTGATTTTCATCTGGGGCGCATACAAATTCAGGATATCAGTCGCTATGGCTTGACTTTGCTTGGCAACGAAAAAATTGGACCCGAGCCCGTTTGGATGGCCATTGGAGAAACGCTAACCTTAGGGAAAACGGATGAATATCAAGGCTTTGTCTTCTCTCTAAGGCTTGCTTCACAAACCCATCTGTAGTTATTTCAAAGGTGGAATGCGGCCAATACGCCAAGTACAACTCCCGTGCTACCAACCACATACATGGCTTTTTTGAGCCACCTGTTTTGCGATAAAAGCGAGATGGCAGCGAGCGCAATCGATACTTGAAGCAATGTTGTTGCTTGGGCCCACCTATGGTGCAAATGCATAGCATGGTTGGATTTTTCATTCCACAACTTTGCTTCGTTTTCTAATTTTTCAGCTTCTGCTTTGATGGCGGTTTTTTCATTTTCATATCGTTGGTATTGTTCAGCATAGGGGCCTGATTCTTTTTTACCCAGCAATGTCATGGCAAATTCACTCAGGTTTTGTTTATTGCTTTTTGCCTGATAAAAATTCCACTGGCTGGCGGCCTCTGTCTTGGTAATGGCTTCATTGTTTTTGTAAACACTTGCATTCACCAGGGTGGTGTTGTCCATATACCCAAATAAAGCGCCTATGGTTGCTATCACTGCAGTGAACATGGCTATCTGGTTGTTCATTGGATTGCCTGAATGCGATGCTTCGTGGTGTACTGCCTCCAACTCATGTTCATGCGGTCCGTGTACGTGAAATCCATGCTTAGACATTTTCAAGTTCCTGTAAAAATTGATAAATTTATCATTCCTTCTATAGTAGTTTGGTACTGTTTGCCAGCGAAGAGTCCCTCAGAAGCCAATTAAGTTACAATGTCGCAAAGAAAGACAACGGGCGGAATCCCAACCGCCCGTTTTTTTTGGTCGGACGAAAAGCGGTGGCATTGCAAAACATCATTGAACAAACGGTTGTCGGTCTGGGTTACCAGTTGGTAGACATTGAGCGCTCAGCCGGTGGTTTGTTGCGCATCACCATCGACAAAATCTGGGTAGCGGCAGAAGTGGATCAATTTATCCAAGTGGAAGATTGCGAAAAAGTTACCCGCCAGTTGCAATTTGTTTTAGAAGTTGAGCAAACGGCCTACAGCCGCTTGGAAGTGTCCTCGCCGGGCATTGACAGGCCGCTGAAAACCGAGGCTGATTTGGCCCGTTTTTGTGGCGAGGTGATTGATATCACGCTCAAAGCACCTATGGGTGCAGCTGCAGCAGGATTAGTTTCGGCCAACCGAAAGAAATTTCGGGGTGTATTGGAAGTGACCGATACGCCCCAGACCTGGCAAATCACATGGCGTGATGAGCCTGTCAGCAAACCCGGAATGCGAGTTGCCAAGGTCAAAAAAGATTTGCCGGTTCAGGCTTTGCAGTTCACTTTGAGTGAATTGCGTGAAGCCCGACTGGCACCGATTGTGGATTTCAAAGGCCGTAGGCCTGCAGAGAAGAGGAGTAACTGATCATGAATCGCGAAATGCTCATGTTGGTAGACGCCATCTCGCGCGAGAAAAATGTC
>Ga0214921_10011346_pt1 | contig 10840 bp, 11 predicted proteins | sample LL1505_MetaG_FD_177992 | JGI IMG/M metagenome (GOLD analysis project Ga0214921, IMG submission 177992) | Freshwater microbial communities from Lake Lanier, Atlanta, Georgia, United States - LL-1505 | ecosystem: Environmental > Aquatic > Freshwater > Lake | place: USA: Georgia | collected...
AAATATTGTTTAATATTTGTACATTTTTATTTATTTATATTTTAATTGATAAAATAAAAACTTATATATTTTCATAATTTTAATCAAAATTTAAATATAATATTTTATTAAATTTAAGTTTTATTAATAAATAATTATATTTTTTTATAGTTATTGTTATAATTTATATTTATTACAAATAAAGCTATAAAACCAAAAAAATAATATATATTTTTAATTGTATTTTATAAAAAAATTATTTTTATTTTATCAATAATTTACTGATATTGAATTATGAAATAGCTTAATTTATTTAAAATATTTTCCACCAAAAATGGTTTTTTAATTTGTCTGTAAACATTCTTAAAGAGTGTTATAAAGCAGATAGACTCAAAAGAGTTATTTTATATGAAAGTTGATTAAAACTGGTTTTTTAAAAATTTACCACAATTTTAAAATGGACTGACTATAATGTCCTTTTTTGTAAACTAAAAATTTAGAAATAAATTTTTAATATAAAAAAAATGACAACTAAAATGATATAAATTCTATCTGTAATAGCAAAGTATGTTTAAAATAGTCTGACGATGGATAATGTATTCTCTAAATTAGATTTAGTTAGAGCCATAAATGAATATACAGATTTAATAAATTTATGTAGTACATGTTTATTGTTTTTAGAATTAAAAAAATATATATATCATAAGTTTAATAAAAAATATTCATTAATGTATTATGATAATATTTTATTTAGAAATAAAATTTTAAGTAAAATATTATATATAAACAAACAATTACATCTAAATTTAAATTGCAATCAAAATATTACAGATGTAAGTATACTAAGTAATCTTTATTCTTTAGATTTAAGACAATGTCCTAATATTATAGATGTAAGTGCATTAAAAAATCTTTATTATTTAAATTTAGCATCTTGTAATAATATTAAAGATGTTAGTGCATTACAAAATATTTATTTTTTGAATTTAAGTTATTGTGTAAATATTACAGATGTAAGTGCATTAGGTAATGTTCATACTTTACATTTAGCAGGTTGTATAAATATTACAGATGTTAGTGCATTAGGTTATGTTCATACTTTAAATTTAATTGGTTGTATAAATATTACAGATGTTAGTGCATTAAAACATGTTCATACTTTATATTTAAATAATTGTAAAAATATCAAAAATGTAAGTGCATTAGGAAATATTTATACTTTGGATTTAAGCTATTGTACGAATATTACAGATGTAAGTGCATTAGGTAATGTTCATACTTTATTTTTAAGAGGTTGTATTGGTATAACAGATGTTAGTGCATTAAGCAATGTTTATATATTAGACTTAAGTTTTTGTATAAATATTAGAGATCTAAGTGCATTATATAATGTTCATACTTTAAATTTAACTTGTTGTAATATTAGAGCACTATAGTCATCATACTTTAGAATTCTACTAGATATATTTTTATAAAAATATATCTAGTAGAATTCTAAATTGCGATGACTATATTGTATTATTTTTCAATTAAATAACGATTTGAAAATAAATTATCTTGTTTTACATAATTTCCATTGTTTGATAATAAATATTCAACTACATAAATGTATTTACCTTTATAATTATCATCATTGTATAACCTTTCAATTAGTCTACCTACAAATATAAGTGCTTCTTCAAATTTGTCTGCCATAATTCCATTATCATTATCATCAGGTTCTCCAATGGTAATTAAATAAGCGGTTTTATTTATTGACATTATATAAGTTATATATTTATTATGTTTTTAAGTTCTTTTATTTACATAAAAATACGAAGAGCATTATATCCAAAGATTAAAAAATTGAAAAATATTTTAAATAGATAATTTAAATGTTTATTTAAAATATTTTACAATGTATAAATTAAGAGATTGGATAGATATAAATAAGATATATTGGAAATATTTATCAGAAAATCCAAATGCTATAGATCTTTTAGAAAAAAATAATGATAAAATAGATTGGTTTGGATTATCTTTTAATCAAAATGCATTACATCTTATATCTAAGAATATGGATAATATAAATTGGATTATGTTATCAAAAAATTCAAATGCTATCCATCTTTTAGAAAAGAATAATGATAAAATACGTTGGTATTGGTTATCACAAAATCCAAATGCTATACATCTTTTATCTAAAAATTTAGATAAAATAGATTGGGACAGATTATCATTAAATCCAAATGCTATGATGCTTTTAGAAACAAATATGGATAAAATAAATTGGATTATGTTATCAAGAAATCCAAATGCTATAATGCTTTTAGAAAAGAATATGGATAAAATAAATTGGGATTATTTATCATTAAATCCAAATGCTATACATCTTTTAGAAAAGAATCTTGATAAAATAAATTGGGATTATTTGTCAATAAATCCAAATGCTATTCATATTCTGTCTAAGAATGATGATAAAATAAATTGGATTAACTTATCAAAAAATCCAAATGCTATACATATTTTATCTAAAAATATGGATAAAATAAATTGGTATGGATTATCAAAAAATCCATCTATTTTTGAATATGATTATGAAGCATTAGAAAAAAGATCTAATATATATAAAGAAGAATTAATAAAAAAAGCATTACATCCGTCAATAATCAAACGATATTTAAATCATCCTGATTTAAAAGATAAAGATCTTGATTATATTCTTGATAATTGTATTTAACATATTTTAAATAGATATTTAAAATATGTTCATTTTATAAAAAAAATGAAAAATAAAAGATGTAAATATTTAATTTGTAAATATTTTCATTATATCAAATATGATATATAAATTAAGAAGTTGGATAGATATAAATAAAATAAATTGGGATTATTTATCACATAATCCAAATGCGATACATCTTTTAGAAAAAAATCTTGATAAAATAAATTGGCTTCAATTATCACGAAATCCAAATGCTATAATGCTTTTAGAAAAAAATATTGATAAAATAGAATGGGGGGTGGTTATCGTTAAACGAAAATGCAATATATATGATGTCTAAGAATCTTAATAAAATAAATTGGACATGGTTATCAGAAAATTCAAATGCGATACATCTTTTAGAAAAGAATATTAATAAAATACGTTGGTATTTGTTATCTTTAAATCCAAATGCTATAGATCTTTTAGAAAAAAATATGGATAAAATAAATTGGATTAATTTATCAACTAATCCAAATGCTATCATAATTTTAGAAAAAAATTATGATAAAATAGATTGGTTTTCATTATCAGCAAATCCAAATGCTATACATATTCTATCTAAAAATATAGATAAAATATGGTGGCATGTATTATCATGTAATCCAAATGCTATAATGCTTTTAGAAAATAATCACGATAAAATAGATTGGAATAACTTATCACGAAATCCAAATGCTATACATATTCTGTCTAAGAATATTGATAAAATAAATTGGAAGAACTTATCAAAAAATCCAAATGCTATACATATTCTGTCTAAGAATAAGGATAAAATAGACTGGAATTTTTTATCTGAAAATCCTTCTATTTTTGAATTAGATTACGAAGCATTAGAAAAAAGATGTAATATATATAAAGAAGAATTAATAAAAAAAGCATTACATCCGTCAATAATCAAACGATATTTAAATCATCCTGATTTAAAAGACAAAGATCTGGATTATATTCTTGATAATTGTTTTTAATAAATTTTTAATAAAAAAAAATTGAAAAATATTTATAATAGATATTTGAATTAAAATGCATTTAAAAAATGTATAAATTAAAAAATATGAATTGGAATTGGTTATCATTAAATCAAAATTCTATCTATACTTTGAAAGAAAATATAGATTGCAAGAAATTATTATTCAATCAAAATTCTATACATCTTATGGAAGAAAATATAGATTGGAAAAGATTATCGTTAAATCCAAATGCTATACATATTTTATCTAAAAATAATGATAAAATAGATTGGAATAGCTTATCTGCAAATCCAAATGCTATTGATCTTTTAGAAAAAAATATTGATAAAATAAATTGGACTGAATTATCTATAAATCCAAATGCGATACATCTTTTAGTTAAGAATAATGATAAAATAGATTGGCATTTGTTATCATATAATCCAAATGCAATAGATATTCTTTCTAAGAATATTGATAAAATAAATTGGTATGGATTATCACAAAATCCAAATGCAATAGAACTTTTAGAAAAGAATATGAATAAAATAGATTGGTTTCGATTATCAGAAAATCCAAATGCAATACAACTTTTAGAAAAAAATTATGATAATATTTATTGGTTTGGATTATCTAATAATCCAAATGCTATTCATATTTTATCTAAGAATATGGATAAAATAAATTGGAGGATGTTATCAAAAAATACGAATGCAATACATTTAATTTCTAAAAATATGGATAAAATAAATTGGAATAACTTATCTGCAAATCCAAATGCTATACATATTTTAGAAAAGAATTTATATAAAATAAATTGGTTTTGGTTATCAAGAAATCCAAATGCTATACATCTTTTAGAAAAAAATCTTGATAAAATAGATTGGAATGGTTTATCTACAAATCCAAATGCTATACATCTTTTAGAAAAATATATATATAAAATAAATTGGTATTGGTTATCAAGAAATCCGTCTGTTTTTAATTTGAGCTATAAAGCATTCGAAAAAAGATGTAATATATATAAAGAAGAATTAATAAAAAAAGCATTACATCCATCCGTTATTATACGATATTCGAATCATCCTAATTTAAAAGATAAAGATATTTGTTATATTATTGATAATTGTTTTTAAGTGAGGAAACCTAGGTTTCCTATTTTTTAAGTATTTTACACCTGAAATTGTTTTAAAATTCTATGTTAAAGCATTGTAAATAGATATTTTTTATAATAAAATTGAAAAATATTTTAAATAAATATTTTAAATATATATTTAAAATATAATGCAATGTATAAATTAAGAGATTGGGTGGATATAAATAAAATAAATTGGCTTTGGTTATCACTAAATCCAAATGCTGTACATCTTTTAGAAAAAAATCCAGATAAAATAATTTGGACTATGTTATCGCAAAATCCAAATGCTATTTTTCTTTTAGAAAAGAATATAAATAAAATAGATTGGATGAGTTTATCCGAAAATCCGAATGCAATAATGCTTTTAGAAAAGAATAATGATAAAATAGATTGGAAAGGATTATCACAAAATCCAAATGCCATACATCTTTTAGAAAAGAATAATGATAAAATAGATTGGATCCAATTATCTGAAAATCCAAATGCTATAGATCTTTTAGAAAAAAATATGGATAAAATAGATTGGGAAAATTTATCCAATAATCCAAATGCTATCCATCTTTTAGAAAAGAATATGGATAAAATAGATTGGACTACATTATCATATAATATAAATGCTATCCATCTTTTAGAAAAGAATATGGATAAAATAGATTGGACTTTATTATCACAAAATCCAAATGCGATAGATATTCTGTCTAAGAATAATGATAAAATAGATTGGAATAGCTTATCATGTAATCCAAATGCTATTGATCTTTTAGAAAAGAATAATGATAAAATAAATTGGTTTTGGTTATCAAGAAATCAAAATGCTATACATCTTTTAGAAAATAATGATGATAAAATAGATTGGTATTTATTATCAAGAAATCCAAATGCTATACATATTCTATCTAAGAATACAGATAAAATAGCTTGGAATACATTTTCATTAAATCCATCTATTTTTGAACTTGATTATGAAGCATTAGAAAAAAGATGTAATATATATAAAGAAGAATTAATAAAAAAAGCATTACATCCTTCAATAATCAAACGATATTTAAATCATCCTGATTTAATAGATAAAGATCTTGAATATATTCTTGATAATTGTTTTTAAGAAATAGGAAACCTTCCTATTTTATAAGTATTTTAAATAGATGTTTATAAATTTTTTCGTAAATAAAATTGATTAAAAATGTTTTATTTAAAATATATTGCAATGTATAAATTAAGAGATTGGGTGGATATAAATAAAATAGATTGGATAACATTATCTTAGAAAAAAATATTGATAAAATAGATTGGAGTAACTTATCATTTAATCCAAATGCTGTACATCTTTTAGAAAAAAATATGGATAAAATAAATTGGCGTGGATTATCATATAATCCAAATGGAATACATCTTTTAAAAAAAAATATGGATAAAATAGTACCAAGTTGGATTTCATGTAATCCATATGCATTAGATCTTTTGGAAAAAAATATGGATAAAATAGATTGGGATGCATTATCATGTAATCCATATGCTATTCATATTCTAGAAAAAAATCTTGATAAAATAAATTGGTATAACTTATCACAAAATCCAAATGCGATAGATATTCTTTCTAAAAATATGGATAAAATAAATTGGTTTTCATTATCAGACAATCCAAATGCTATAGATCTTTTAGAAAAGAATTATGATAAAATAAGTTGGTATATGTTATCAGATAATCCAAATGCTATCCATCTTTTAGAAAAAAATATAAATTATATAGATTGGAATAAATTATCAGATAATCCGAATGCTATACATATTTTGTCTAAGAATATAGATAAAATACGTTGGAATGTATTATCAAACAATCCAAATGCATTAGACCTTTTAGAAAAAAATTTAGATAATATAGTTTGGCATGTATTATCATATCGTCCAGATGCTTTTCATATTCTATCTAAGAATATAGATAAAATAGATTGGACTGGATTTTCTGGTAATCCCGCTATTTTTGAATTAGACTACGAAGCCTTAGAAAAAAGATGTAATATATATAAAGAAGAATTAATAAAAAAAGCATTACATCCTTTCATCATTACACGATATTTAAATCATCCTGATTTAAAAGGTAAAGATCTTGAATATATTCTTGATAATTGTTTTTAAGCAAGGAAACCTAGGTTTCCTATGCGTACCTTTTAAAATTTTTATATAACAACATATAAATTTAATTGTATAAGTTGCTTCATAATCCAGAATCAATAATTTATTTATAATGAAATTTTGTATAATAATGAAAGATTAAATAAGAGCAGAAGATATGATAATAAATGATATTAAAAATAAGTTTGTTGATTGGAGTATGAATAAACAAGTAATAAAAGGAATATCACCACATTAAAAATAAATGAATATAAAACAAAGAATATGAAAGATATTGTATTCAGTTATATAAAAACTAATTATAGACCTAAATCATTGTATTAGGTACCAAAATATGTAAGTGTTATAAAAAAGATAGACTCGAAAGAGTTATTTATGTCAGAATGAATTAAAACGGGTTTTTTAAAAATTTACCACAATTTTAAACTGAACTGAAAGAATATTCTCTTTTTCAGGTTAAGTTACTTCTTATGAGATGATAAAAACATGTTTATAGTTATCATAATGGTGAAAAAATAATTATAATATGAAACATATTATTTTATTGTTTTATTATTTAATTTTTTAATGAAATTTATTGAATAAGTAAATAGAATAATTGGTGTAAATATTCCACATAATAAGCCTACATATGCACCACAAATTCCACAATAAAATAAGACTAAACTTTTTACGAAAATACCATCAAAACTATCATCAACTGTAATATTAGTTTCATAGACTGCATAGAACGAACCACTAATTCCTGAACCAATAATCCAATAATAATAAATATCTTTTAATTTTAGATTACTATTTTTAATATTTATAGAACAATGCCTTTTTATTGATATCTGTTTAAAATTATTTAATAAAATTAATTTATGACGGTATTGTAAATGACGTAAAAACATATTTAAATAATTTATTTAATGTTATTTTATATCATGTCGTTTTTATAATCATTTTTTTTTATAAGAAACCTAGGTTTCCTACACATACCTTTTACATTTAGAATTTGTTTAAACATTCCTTTAAGAATATAATAAAATGGTATATCTAAAATAAAAAATGAAAAATATTCTAATTAGATATTTTATAGTGATATTATAACTATTTTAGAATGTATAAATTAAGAGATTGGGTAGATATAAATAAATTAAAGTGGGATTGTTTATCCGATAATCCAAATGCGATACATCTTTTAGAAAAAAATTACGATAAAATAAATTGGTATTTCTTATCACTAAATCCAAATGCAGTACATATTCTGTCTAAGAATATGGATAAAATAAACTGGTATTTTTTATCAAAAAATCTAAATGCAATACATATACTGTCTAAGAATATGGATAAAATAAACTGGGATGGGTTATCAAGTAATCCAAATGCTATACATCTTTTAGAAAAAAATTACGATAAAATAAATTGGGATGGATTATCAAGTAATCCAAATGCTATACATCTTTTAGAAAAAAATATAAATAATTATCTATTTCAATTTATTTTATCATTCTTTTTTTCTAAAAATATAAATATAAATTGGAGAAGATTATCAAGTAATCCAAATGCTATAGATATTTTGTCTAAGAATAATGATAAAATAAATTGGGATTATTTATCACTAAATCCAAATGCTATAGATATTTTGTCTAAGAATAATGATAAAATAAATTGGACAAACTTATCAAAAAATCCAAATGCTATACCTATTTTAGAAAAAAATATTGATAAAATAAATTGGAAATTTTTATCAAATAATGAAAATGCAATACCTCTTCTAGAAAAAAATATGGATAAAATACATTGGGATGAATTATCTACAAATCCAAATGCGATACATATTCTAGAAAAAAATATGAATAAAATACATTGGTATTGGTTTTCAATAAATCCATCTATTTTTGAATTAGATTATGAAGAATTGGAAAAAAGATGTAATATATATAAAGAAGAATTAATAAAAAAAGCATTACATCCTTCCGTCATTACACGTTATTTAAATCATCCTGATTTAAAAGGTAAAGATCTTGAATATATTCTTGATAATTGTTTTTAAGTAAGGAACCTAGGTTTCCTATGTGTACCTTATAAAAAAAATGAAAAATATTATATATTATAAATAGATATTTTAAATAGATATTATAACTATTTCCAAAAATGTATAAATTAAGAGATTGGATAGATATAAATAAATTAAATTGGAATTGTTTATCTAAAAATCCGGATGCTATCCATCTTTTGCAAAAAAATAATGATAAAATATGTTGGGATCGATTATCTGGAAATCCAAATGCTATGATGCTTTTAGAAAAGAATAATGATAAAATAGATTGGTTTTGGTTATCAAGAAATCCAAATGCTATACATATTCTATCTAAGAATAATAATAAAATAGATTGGTTTAGATTATCACTTAATCCAAATGCTATTGATCTTTTAGAAAAAAATAATGATAAAATAGAATGGAGATGTTTATCTTTTAATCCAAATGCTATGATGCTTTTAGAAAAGAATTATGATAAAATAGATTGGGGTTGGTTATCATTAAATCCGAATGCTATACATCTTTTAGAAAAGAATATGAATAAAATAGATTGGCAAAGATTATCACATAATCCAAATGCAATACATCTTTTAGAAAAAAATATGGATAAAATAAATTGGCTCGGATTATCATGTAATCCAAATGCTATGATGCTTTTAGAAAAAAATACGGATAAAATAGATTGGAAAAGTTTATCATCAAATCCAAATGCTATACATATTCTGTCCAAGAATAAGGATAAAATAGATTGGAATAGATTATCATATAATCCAAATGCTATGATGCTTTTAGAAAAAAATATGGATAAAATAAATTGGGAAAATTTATCATTAAATCCAAATGCGATACATCTTTTAGAAAAGAATATGGATAAAATAGATTGGCATTGGTTATCATTAAATCCATCTATTTTTGAATTGGATTATGAAGCATTGGAAAAAAGATGTAATATATATAAAGAAGAATTAATAAAAAAAGCATTACATCCTTCCATCATTACACGATATTTAAATCATCCTGATTTAAAAGATAAAGATCTTGAATATATTCTTGATAATTGTTTTTAAGTATGAAAGTATTTTTTTATAAAAAAAATGAAAAATATTTTAAATAGATATTTTATAGTAATATTATAACTATTTTACAATGTATAAATTAAGAGATTGGATAGATATAAATAAATTAAATTGGGATTGTTTATCTGAAAATCCAAATGCTATTCATCTTTTGGAAAAAAATAATGATAAAATAAATTGGCATTTCTTATCTGCAAATCCAAATGCAATACATATTTTATCTAAAAATAATGATAAAATATATTGGGAATATTTATCTGAAAATCCGAATGCTATATATCTTTTAGAAAAAAATATTGATAAAATAGATTGGAAAAGATTATCATTAAATCCGAATGCTATGATGCTTTTAGAAAAAAATGTGGATAAAATATATTGGTATTGGTTATCAAGAAATTCAAATGCAATAATGCTTTTAGAAAAAAATAATGATAAAATATATTGGTGTGGGTTTTCATTAAATAAAAATGCTATACATATTCTAGATAAGAATAATGATAAAATAAATTGGTGTTTGTTATCTGCAAATGCAAATGCTATACATCTTTTAGAAGATAACTATGATAAAATAGATTGGAAATGGTTATCATTCAATCCAAATGCTATACATCTTTTAGAAAAAAATAATGATAAAATAAATTGGTATTGGTTATCTGCAAATCCAAATGCGATACATCTTTTAGAGAAGAATATGGATAAAATAGTTTGGGATTGTTTATCAAGAAATCCATCTATTTTTGAATTAGATTATGAAGCATTGGAAAAAAGATGTAATATATATAAAGAAGAATTAAT
>Ga0214921_10011347_pt1 | contig 10839 bp, 7 predicted proteins | sample LL1505_MetaG_FD_177992 | JGI IMG/M metagenome (GOLD analysis project Ga0214921, IMG submission 177992) | Freshwater microbial communities from Lake Lanier, Atlanta, Georgia, United States - LL-1505 | ecosystem: Environmental > Aquatic > Freshwater > Lake | place: USA: Georgia | collected 2015-05-28
GGGGGTGAATGGGAGGGGGTTTCTTTTGTGGGTTGGGGTGGTGGTATTGGCTAGGGGGTGAATGGGAGGGGGTTTCTTTTGTGGGAGGGGTGGGATATAAAGTGGGGATGAGGACTCAAGATTTGGCGAGGGAGTGTGACCGGATCTTAGAGACAAAAAAGTTCCGGGACTATCCTGGGGCAAAGAATGGATTGCAGGTTACACACAACAAACTCGTCAAAAAGGTGGGATGGGCAGTGGATGCGGATCTGGAATCGATTCGAAAGGCAGGAAAAGAGAAGGTGGATTTTCTGATCGTGCATCACGGGCTTTTTTGGGGGAGTTCGGCTTTGGACCGAAAGATACGGGCGAAGAGGATTCGAGAGGCGAAGAGATTGGGGGTGGCGATCTACTCTTCCCATCTTCCGTTGGATGCGCATTCGGAGTTGGGAAATTCGATCGGGCTGCTCAGAGCTTTGGGGTTGGGGGATGCGAGGCGCAAACCTTTCGGTTTGGCAATGGGGAAAGCCATCGGGTGGAAGGTGGAAGGGGGCAGGTGGAAGGTGGGGGATTTGGTGAATCGGATGGCCCCGCTTCGCTGCGAGCCCCGACCAAGTCGGGGGAGCAGCTTCGCAGGGTTAGCGAGCCGGGTGAAGGTAGTTGCGGCGGGGCCGGTGGTGTGCCGGAAGATAGGAATTGTGACGGGGGGATTTGGGGATCTGGATCAGGTGGTGAGGGAGGGGTTGGATACGTTAATTACCGGCGAGGCGGACTATCCGACGGAGGTCAAAGCAAGAGAGTTGAAAATTAATCTTATTTTAGGCGGGCATCGAGAGACAGAGGTGTTTGGGGTTAAAAATCTTGCAGTGCGAATTCGAATGGAAATGTAGAAATTTAAAGGGTTCGGGTAATAAACCGAGTAATACGTACATCGTAGGACATATTACAGTTTAAGGTTTGATGATTAGTTTGGGTTGAGTGGGCGTTTCCAGGGAAATGGTGGATCTTTTAGTTTGTCGTGCTGATGGGGTTTGTGCTCGATGGGGTGGGGGGATGAAGTGGATTTTAGGAGGTGACCAGCCAGATGATGACGAGTTTAGTAGTCTACCTTACGCAGAAGATATATGCTGCAATTTGGAGGATTTCCGTTGTTCTGTTGGTTTAAAACATCATAGTAGCGACGTGCGACGGTGCCGAAGGAGAGGCCGGAAACATTGGTGTTAGTTCCTCTTGTGCGAATGAGTTGGGCTTGTACGTAGATACGATAGTTTCGACTTTGAACCTTGCTTAGGGCGTAGATTTTACTGAACCACTCTTCGGCGGCAGCGTCGTTCCATTCAAAGTTAGAGCTTGTGCCTTTAACCACATTGGTTGAAAAAACCGCATCTGTGGGCCAGGTGTTGGTGTTGGGCCAAGCGGCGTCCGTTCCGATAAAAGCGAGTTGACTGGCGGAGTAGAATGGATACTTGGCGCGGAAGTTGGTGACTCCTTTGACGAAGGCATCGATCGCAGTAGTCGGAATTTTGTAGTTACTCGATGGTTGCATTGCGAGGTCATTTGTTAAAATAACCCCAGAGGCCAACGCTCGAAGGACGCGTGGGGGAGCAGTGTTAATGTTGATCTGGTTCCCATCGTCAAATCTTCCTATGATGTTTGCATCGCTATTGGTGTCGGCACAAAAGATATCGAGGAGGGCGACAGCGCTAGCCTGCATATTAGGCTGGGCCTGACCAGATACATTGGTCCAGGCAAAGCGTTGGTGCTCGGGGCGGCCGATGCGTAGCGAGGTGCGGCCACAAGCTCCGGAGAAAGGTGTGGCCGAGTTGCTTAATCCCATCCAAGCTGCGGTATCGCGTGGGTAAAAGGGATTCTTGGGGTCGCCCCACTGGATGGGATCAAATATATTTCCCAGTTCCATGATGTTCGTCATTTTACCGCTATTATTTATTTTTTGTACCCAGTGATTGGTGTTGCCCTGTTTTTGTAGTCCTTGAGGTACAGTCGTATTCGTAGTCGTGGAAACGGTATCTGAGTTAGTGGAGTGTCCTCCATCTGGCCAATTCACCTTAGGATCGACAATTTTAGCTCCGCCCGAGGATGAGGCATGTGAATTTCTTCCCCCCGGGGTTGTCTCGTTTAATTCAAATTCCATGGCAGACTTTTGAATAAAAAGACCCCCGCGGGGATCCCCTCCAGCCAAATTGTAGACGCCTCCACCGGCTGACGTGCCAAAGTTGACAGCGTTGGCGAAAAGACAGCTTTGGCTAGTTAGTAAATTTGTCGATTTTGGAGTTACACGTCCTGCAGGCGTGGCATCGATAATTTTGTTCTTATAGTATATTTTGTAAGTGTTGTTCGTATTCGGAGTGCTATGAATCGTCATGCCAACCCCTTTTCCAGGTGCTAGGGCGATAGGTACGTTAAATTTAAGATTTCGGGATGGTGCGCTCAGGACCCCATAAGAATTCGGAGGAAGGGTAAAAGATGCATTCGTGCAAACCTCGTTTATTGCCGTTTTACCTGTAGTATTATTTGACATGTTTCCGTACCAGTTTGAGCACTGCAGAGTGATATTTAAGTTGTTGGAAATGGAGTAGTCGGCGCCGTTCACCACGATATTGGTCGAACTCAGATTCCAGACCTCTATGGAATTCTTGACAATTATCTCGAATTCATAGTTTGCCGCTACGGTCACGCGATTGCTTAGGTGGATGCGTGTAAAAACTTCGTTGGGCCAAGCGATGGCCTCTACTCCGCGCCAAGTTGGAATGGCGTTGCTAGGATCTGTATCTACGGTGGGAGTCGAATCGCTATCGACATAATCGACAATGTTGGCGGCGATGTTGGAGATGTAGGCCTTGGGGTTCATAGCGCCTGAACGAATCGTGCCGAAGTCGGGCAGATTGTTTGTAATCGCCGCGGCGATGTCAGCAAGGGCAGTGCCATTTGCATTCCCTGCGGTTGTGAAATTAGTATTGAGAATATACTTATTTGAGGATACCGCCTTAGCCCCCGCCTTATCCCCCTCCTTGTAGCCTAGTCCCGTGGGAATTCTAAGGTAGGCTTGAAGCTGATTACCCGATGTGCTCTTTAATCCGTTCATGGAGTACAAACTGCTGGATAAGTAGCGCCATGGGTTGGTAGGGGAACCGTTGGTAACATTACTTATTCGCAGGACATCTTCGATCATCCCTGGGGTTAGAAATAGCCTGCGAAGATTAGTGAAGGTACCGAAGTTCACAATACCCACCTCTCCTAAGGCAATTTCGGTGGGATTGGTGCCAGTGTCGCGTGAGGCTGAACTGCCCATTCGCTCCACATCGATAAGACCGCTGGGATCCTCGGTAAAATAGGCAAAGCGGAAAGTGGGGGTGAGGAGGCCAGTGGAAGGGTTGGTGACATAGTTGGTGATCCAATTGACGATGGGAGAGGTCCTGCTGAAAAGAAGAGGGATACGTGTCACGGGCCCGCTAGGGGTTACGTTGGTTGTGCTGAAATTGGTCATTTTGCAAAGCTGGGAGGTGGAGTTTAGGCGATTCGAGGCAAAACCACCTTGTTTGAATGTGGAGGCGGCCCATTTCGATGGATCGAATAGAGTGACGCCAATGTTGCTCATGGTTGCGCAGCTAAAGAGCGCATAGTTAGTCCATTCTCCAGTGGTTGTATTCGTCCTGGGCGTGGCGTGGTATAGATAGCCTACGCCGTCCGCATCTTCGCCGACCAAGAAGTCGGCCCAGTTCCAGGTATCGTCTCCCCGTGTATAAGGGTAGGAGGCTAAATGGTAGCCACTATCAAGGGCTAGGGTGAGGCGAGTTTGATCGCCCGTGGTCATGGCGGCGGTTTTTTCTAAGCGAGCTGAGGCCAGAAAGGCGGTGGCGGTGAGAGCGGCCAAGGAGACCAGGGCGAGAACGCTGATCAGGGCAAAGCCACGGCTATTCTGCGTGGTAGGGAGAAGCGGAGGGGTCGACTTCATTTTTGATCCGGGAGCCACCTTTCGAGATCCATGGTGACCTCGAAGGTGCGGCCGTAGCGCTTAATGTTATTGGGGCTGGTCCAGTTGGTTAGATTGCCTTGGAGGAGTGAGTTAGCGATGGAATCTGGATAGGTGGTGACCTCAAAAACGCAGCGGTTGCCCGTGTAGGTTGTATTAGTGTCAGATTCTCTGATTCCATAAATCAGACCACCAGTGACACTGCTAGCGGGATAAAAATAAATGCGAAGGTTGACCGCATTTCTAGCTAAGATCTCGTTATTCGATTTGAAAGTGGTACCAACATTTGGGAAAAGAGACCTCACATCGTTGGCATCGGTAAAATTAATTAATGCACTTACGGTGTTCGTGTTGACATAGCGGTACAGATTGTAGCTGGTGTTGGTAAATCCGCTGATGCTCATGTTTGTTTCCCCGGCGATATAGTATCCAACAGCGGTAAGCCGGTCGCTTTCTCTGTTCGTGCCGGGCCTACGTTGGGACAGGAAAAAGAGAGCTTGGGATTTCGGTTGCGCATTGGAAATGGTTAGTTTGCCCACGGCACTGGAGGCATCGCTAAAATAGACGATGGGAATAGTGTTGGTGATTGGATTATAGTTCGCCCGTGACCAGTACCCCTTAGTGAAGTCACTCCGAACGTAGTAGTGGGTGAAATCCTCTGTGAGCATGCGTAGGCCTGCCCGAGCTTCCCGAGTTGATTCGGTGCGACGATTGGCATTGGCCCAAGCTTTGGACATCTGATCCTGCATGCCTACCATCATGAGGAGAACCACAGAAAGGACGGTGGTGGCAGCCATGAGCTCGATGAGGGTGAACGCCGCCCTGCTTCGCTCAGTCTCGGTAAACCTTGCTGAGCTTCGCAGGGTTTTAATGTGCGAATCCCGCGGTTGCGGGACGCGCCCAGACGCGGGGTGTGAAGGTGGTTTTAAAAAAAACGTGGTGGGCGTGGCGGACGTGGCGTGATCCTGCTTCGCTCTTAGCTTGGAGGATGAGGGAGGGGCTATGCAGGGATGGGTGTTGGGCTGCATAGGGATAGATTTCAATGACATATCCTAGAGAAGATTTCGTGTTTTCTAGCGAGGTTTGTGAGCGCAAGGTTTCCTGGGTAGTCGACTTGGACCTCGACGCCGTGAATATCGTATGTTTTACCGCCTATGAAAATGCGGTTGAGGGTGACTCGGACAAGGGCGGTGGAATTTGATTTTCCGCTATTCCAATCGGCCGCGGTTATTGTGGAGGCGGGTTTCCAAAAGACTTCACCATTGGTATTAACATAGTTGGTGTAAGCGATATAGACATTGGTCGAGGGTAGGTATGTGCCAACGTCGATCGTTTCCAAGCTACTCTTGGTGGGTTCGTTGTTCGCCGTTTTGATAATCCGCCGAAAACCCGTTAAGGTATTGCCCGCCTGGGCATCGGTGATCTGGCTCATAATCGATTGCGTAATAAAGGCGGCTTGAGTGGTTTCGTAACTTTCCTTGCTCATGCTGAGACCGAGGGGGAAGAGGGCGATGATGGAGGTGAAGGCGACGGCGGCCACGCCCATGGCGATGACGACTTCGGTGAGACTAAAGGCATATGACTCACGCAAAGGACGCCAAGGACGGGAAGGAAGGTTGGTTATTGGAGATTGGGGAACAGATGGCTCACGCAAAGGTCGGGAAGGGTTGTTTTTTTGGTCGAAAAAATCCTTCGCGAACGTAGCGGACTTAGCGTGACCCTGCTTCGCTCTTAACTTCGTGGATTCGGATGGAGCTTGGCCCCCTAGGACCTGCCCCTGCCCATTCTGGTTTGTCATTCCATGACGGATTAGATGTCCGCTTACGCGGGGGAATTCGCAGGGCTGGGGAAAGAAGTTCATTTGGGTTTGGCTAGGGTGGGTATGGTTCGCCCTGTGTAGTGGGTGATGGTGATGGTTTCGACATTGGTCTTCTGTCTTGAGGTATTAGTAGTCGTGGTATCGGAAACTACCGCGCCCTCGTAAAAAGAGATGCCTTCTGTTGTGAGAGCGTTCGTATAGTAAGACTCTTCGAGCCCTCCGTCTGCCTGGAAGACGATGGCTCGGAGATTGGAAACATTAGTGGTGCTAGTGTCGGGAGGGATTCGTAAGGCGGTTGTATTTCTTAGGCGGGGCAGTTGATTGATCTGTGTGTCATGTAGGACAACGCCTTGGGGAAGTGTGATCCATGAGCCGAGCATTGAGTTAGTCGTGACTGAGTTTGTATTGGTGGCGTCCCAGGTAATCACCGCCATGGAGCAATAGCGGTAAGGTTTGCTGGCAAAACTTTGATCAGGGAAGATCACGGCGGAGTTAGTGCCAGTACTAATTGCGGTGTTGCGGGCGATTTCGAGGGCACCCATCACTTGGCTTAGGGCTTGTTTGCGTCCACCGCTCCCGGTCAGGCCTTTGAGGGCGGGGACAGCGACAGCGGCAAGGAGGCCCATAATTCCGATGACGGCGAGGAGTTCGACGAGGGTGAAGGCCGCCCTGCTTCGCTCAGTCTCGGTAAACCTTGCTGAGCTTCGCAGGGTTTTAATGTGCGAAGGTTTGAATGCACGAAACCCCGACCGGGTCGGGGCAGGGTGAGAATGTAGTTTTGATGGAAAATTGGCGGGCTTAGCGGGGGAGGGAGTAAGGGAGGTCACGATCAAGATAAGTACGCCTGTGATTTACATTGTCAACACTAGCTTACAAAGTAAATATTAGAAAATGTTAGTAAATCTATAAAATACTAAAAGACAGGTATTTACATTTTTGGCCAGCTGGTGATCCACTTATTTGTTTCGCCTTTTGTGGTTCCGGCTGTTGACCAGATGAGTGGGGCGTTGGTGCCGTCGGAGTTATACCCGTAGGCGTAGCCCCAAGGGTCGATGAAGTGGTTGGGGGATCCATTGGTATAAACCATGGCGGGTTTGGGTTCGAAGTAGCATTTTGAAATGACGTTTTTATTCGTATAAGCGAGACGGCCGAACAGATTGGTGAAGAGAGCTTGGCCAGCGGCGGTGTAGTTGGTTGGGTTAACAGCAGAGGGGGCTGCAGAGGTATTCGAGGGATAAAGGTTGTAGTCGGCGTAGTAGCGGTCGCAAGCAGCCTGGAGGGCGGCGACTTCGGCTTTGGCGGTGGAGGTAGCACCGTGGCGGCGTACAGCTCCTGCGGCGCCGAGGGTGAGGCCTGCGAGGATGCCGATGATGGTGATAACGGCGAGGAGTTCGATGAGGGTGAAGGCAGATTGCTCACGCCAAGGTCGCAAAGGACGGAAAGGATTGTATTTTGTGAGGTAAATATCCGTGGCGACCTTAGCGGACTTAGCGTGAGTAAGTATTTTCTGGTGGAAAGGGGGGAGAGTGGGTGTAGTCATAGTTATGAACATAACTTCATCTCGCAGATTTCCAAAGGCAAAAAGCAGTTCGTTCACCTTGGTGGAGTTGTTGGTGGTGATTTCGATCATTGGACTGCTGGCGGGGTTGGGTTTGCCCGCGATTAACGGGGCGATTAAGGCGGGGAAGAAGGCGGAGGTGTCGGCGATGGCAGAATCGATCAAGACGGCGGTGAACGCATTTTATGCGGAGTATTCGTCGTACCCTTCAAACACGACTGGGAAAACGGACACCAACTTTCTAAGTGCGATTACGGGGAATACAAATGGGGGGAACTATCGGGGGATTGCGTTTTTGGAAGTGCCGCCAAAGTTTACCAATGGTGTCGCGGCGAATGGAGATTTGGGGTTAGTGCCGCCTAAGGGTTATGGCAAGAAAATGACAAATTTTTATATTCAGATCGATTCGAGTGGGCTTGGATACGTCAACCCAACCAAATCTTCCGGAACCAGCGTAACAAATTCCAACGTTCCTAGTACGGTGGCGGTTTGGGCGGATGATCCGATAACCAATAAGCCTGTGGGAACGTTTAAGTAGGAAGACCTATGGCTAAGGGATTAAGGGGTTGAGGGGGTGACGCGCGAATTTCGGATTTCTGATGAGGGAGGATAGAAGACAGAGGGCGGGACGCGCGAATGTAGTTTAGGAGCAAACGTAGCGGCCTTAGCGGACTTGGCGTGACCCTGCTTCGCTCAGTCTCGGTAAACCTTGCTGAGCTACGCAGGGCGCAGACGCACTTTCGAGCGGGTGCAGGTAAAATATTTGCTAACGAGGCGATAAAAATAACCCTTAAAATCTTATTCTAAAATGTTGATGGATAGAATTTAAATTGTATTTTTACGCCAGAATAAGTGTCATGATATTGTCACAAAAAATTCCTAGCTTTTGAAGCATTGAGGAGCAGGTTGTGAATGTGCGATTGGATCCAAGACAAATCGAGTGTGCTTCTGCCGTTTTGATGCCGGTGGTCGGAGTCGTCTGAATTCGGTGATAAAAATAGGAAACTAAAAATATGAAAAACATCCTCCGCAACTCAAACTTTAGTTTCACAAAATGGTGCATCGCTCTGATCGCAGCGGGGTGGGTGGGGGGAGGAACTGGATTTGCGCAAACGGCTCCTACGGCTCAATCTCTTCCATTTAATGTCAATTTCGGCACAACTACTTTCACAACGCTTCCAGCAGGCGTCGCTGTATGGAATGGCCTTAACGGGGGCAGCGTTTCTACCCAAACCCTAGCGGAAGGTTCGGCGCCAACGGCCAATGCCACCCTTGCCGTTGCAACCGCGTCATCAACATCGGGCGGAGCCTTTGGATACTCTGCTGCTAGCGACGGAAAGCTTTATATTCAAACTTCAAGCAATGCTAGCAACGGCGTCAACCAGCCAGTAATTGCTATTGTAACGACAGGCGTGTCCGGAATTACTTTGTCATATACTATTGACGTTATTAATGCTTCTCCAAGAACAGTTGGAGTTGTGGCGCAATATCGAGTAGGTACTTCGGGCGGTTGGACAACTCTCGTGCCAACTACTGGTTTAAATCCTTTTTCACAAGCGGGCGGCACGGCGGGATTAAAAACAACCGCTTCTGTTACCTTACCTTCGGCAGCTGACAATCAGCCAGTGGTTCAGATTCGTTGGGCCGTCTGGCGCGGAACTGAAACCGGCAATTCATCCGGATTAGCTTTGGACAATATTTCTGTGACAACTGCGCCCACCGTTGCCCCTGCCGCACCTGTTGTCGCTGCAGCAACTGGAAATTCCACCACTGGTTTCACAGCTAACTGGGCAGCCTCGTCGGGCGCAACGAAATATTTCCTGGATGTATCGACGGTGAGCAACTTCGCTAGCTACGTTAGCGGTTATCAAGACAAGGATGTGGGGAATGTGATTTTTTCGGCAGTGACGGGTCTTAATGCGGGCACAACCTACTACTATCGGGTTCGTGCGAACAATTCAGCGGGTACTAGCGCCGTTTCCCAGACGCAGGTTGCGCTGACGACTTCAGCCGCTGCGCCTTCGATCACTCCATCGACCGCCAGTTTGACCGGTTTGAGCTATAACGGAGCGGGCCCCTCGACCGCCCAATCGCTCACTCTGTCGGCGGCGAATCTAACCGGTTTTCCTGGATCGGTCACGATCAGCGGATCGACGAGCTACGAGGTTTCGACCACCAGTTCGACCACCGGATTCGGCTCCTCTGCTACTTTGTCTTATTCTGACGGGAGCACTCTAGGATCGAGCACGGTATGGGTTCGGTTGAAGGCTGGGTTGGCGGCAGGCTCCTATAACGCAGAGATTATTGGAATCAGCGGTGGTGGGGCCACTTCTTCGTTCACCGCGAGTGGGTCGGTGACGGTGCCAGTCATTTCCGTTACCACGACTAATCTGGGGAGCTTTATCGGAACAAACGGGGTCGGCTCTGCAGCCAAAACGAACACAATCACCGGAACGAATCTGGCGGGTAATGTAACCATGGTTGCGACGAATTATTTCCAGCTCAGTTCCGACGCAGGATCGACTTATACGAACACATTGACTCTGACTCCGACAGCCGGAGCGCTGACGAATGCGGTTCTGTTTCGAATCGCCCCTAATGCGCCAGTGGGGAGTTTGGGTACGAACTTGGTTACGATCGCCTCTCCGGGCGCGGCTGACAAGACGGTTCAGGTGTCGGGAGTGGTGGTGTACGGCGGGGTGACGATGGCAATTGCTGGATTAAACACGGCAACCGTGGCGGAAGGTGCGGCGGGTTTAACACTGGATGTAACCTTAAGTGCGGCGGCTCCGGCGGGTGGCACGACTGTCACGCTGACCACAACCGATACGGATAGTAGTGAGCTGGGTCTTTCGACAAGTTCGGTAGTCTTTGCCGCGGGCGAGACAACCAAGACGGTTACCTTAACTCCAAAGACCGACGGCATATTTGATCCGGATCAGACGATTGTGATTACTGCAACGGCTCCCGACTGGTCGGTGGCGGGAACGGTATCGGTCACGGTGACCAATACGGATACGATGCCGATAAGTTATATTTCACTGACCTCTCTGAATCCGAACAGCTACACGCAGAACTTTGACGCGCTGGGAACAGCCAGTATTGCGGGAGCGATCTCGAGCACGGCGGGTGCTCAGTCGAGCATTGGAGCGTATGCTGGATCGAGCACGCTGAATGGCTGGTATGCGACCAAGGTAGGTGGAACCGGTACAACCGCCACTGCGATCACGGCCGAGGCAGGTGCCGGTAATGGCGGTTTTGTCTACAATTATGGTGTGGCAAGTGCATCGGATCGAGCTTTAGGCATGTTAGCTTCGGGTTCGAACTGGATGGCTATCGGTGCGCTGATCAAGAATGACACCGGGGCGACGATCAACAGCATCAAGGTGAGCTTCACGGCCGAGTTCTGGAGGAGTTCGACAAGTGTGCAGAACGTCCTGACGTGTGCTATCGGTAAGGTAGATGGAAGCACGATTACGACAGCAAACTTCC
>Ga0214921_10011348_pt1 | contig 10839 bp, 16 predicted proteins | sample LL1505_MetaG_FD_177992 | JGI IMG/M metagenome (GOLD analysis project Ga0214921, IMG submission 177992) | Freshwater microbial communities from Lake Lanier, Atlanta, Georgia, United States - LL-1505 | ecosystem: Environmental > Aquatic > Freshwater > Lake | place: USA: Georgia | collected...
GCATTTACTTACTCCTGCTGTTTAATAAAAGCTGTATGGTCGCATAAACGTGCTTACATACCTTGTTCTTCCCATCGGGGTCTTTACTCTTAGGCTCTGTTGCTGTCCCTTGAGGCTTCCCCAATAAGTAGTCTCCTTGTTTGGCATGATACTCTGGCCCCTGATACTTCCAAAAGGCACAAGTACATTTAACCATCGGGTTATCCTTGTCCTTCAGACTTATCGTGACCTCGTAATCCCCAACCTCATAGACCTTTAATTCATCAGTCTCTGTCTTCAGCTCAGGGTCTAATTCCTTTGCTTTCGACACCACTTCTTCGTTTAACCCGAGAAGCATCTGCTTAATGGTGGTGGCTAGTCGTATCATGGCTTAATCATCCAATAGAGAAAGAACTTCCTCAAAGTCTTGCATGATTTGTTGCACCAATCGTGCAATCTTCATTTGTCTTTCTTTCTTCTCGCTCTTCTTTTTGGCTTCTTCCATCAACTGTCTATTCTGACCCACAAAAGAAGATGCCTTTCTCAAAGGACTGCTGTTATTCGCAAAGCCCTTGTTATCAGGGATAACTTTGGCACTGCCCGGATTATCTTGCACTTGGTATGAGGGTTGACCACTTGGAACTCTCTTACGACCATAGGCTTCTTCGTGGTCGGGGTTTCTAGCTCTATTCATGGGGTTGTAGGCAGAAGGTGTTCCACCATCTAATGTACCTTTGGGTTTATCCCCACTATTAAAAGCAGTAGTAGAGCCGGTAGAAAAAGAACTTGGACGCCCAGCGGGAGAGGTCTCTCGGTAGAAGTCTGCCTTTTTGGGCATGGGGATTTCTTCCTCTTCCTCATCACCCCAATCCTCTTGAAGCATACTTTCCAATTCTTCATCAGACATCTCGACCTCTTCTCCCTCTAAGAAGGAGTCCATAAAGCCGGGTTGGCTTGTAAATCTCTCTACATTGCTCTTGATGAGTTCAATAGCAGTCTTTAGTAGTAATTGACGGGTGTCATCATCAAGGATAGTTGAGGTTTGCTTCCATGATGGGGTTTGAGAGATTAACTTGGTTAAGTCTTCTTCGGGGGTAACGGTTTGAAGCTCTTGGGCTTCTTCTACGATAACAGAAGCCAACTTTTGGGTGGTCTTCTTCTTTTTTTCTTCTAAATCAGCCATGATGGGTCTCCTAAATGGGCTCGGGTATATTATATACCATTATACTTGTTATTATTAAACTACTTACTCATAAGAAGGAAGTAGCAAATTAGGAGTATCTAAAATTGAACGATGATGCAAAATATATCGAAGCCTTGGACTACTTCATTGAGTCCCTCGAACCCGTTGGTGTAAAGAAAGCCAAAGAGAAGAAGCTAAGACAAAAGGTTATCCTTACCTTCTGGATGACCCTCGTCGCTGATTTAATATCGAGCTTCGACTTCTATGCTGTCACCCATGATTGGATTATCACCCAAATCTTCACGGGCTTAGTTTCCCAAGCAATATGGTTCACCACGGGCTTCTTTCTCTTTGACGCCAAAGAACGCAAAGAGAGAATAACTATCTTCGTAGGCTCTGCTCTCGGATGCTCTCTAGGTAGCACCATCATGCTTACTTGGTTTAAACCCTACTTCAACACTTTCTTCTAAAGGAAAACACCCATGTCTACTTATGTTAATGCCATCAAAAGCATCTATGAAACTAAACAAGCTACCGAAAAGACCTACCGTAAAGCCCTCTATCCCCTCTTTGAACCACACACCTTTATCGAGGAAACCAAAAAGGAAGAGGACTCGATGCCCGATGGCAAACTACTTGATGCCAAAGGGAGAGAACTTGTCGTGGTTGAGACCAAAGACTACGGGGTTGACCTTTCTGCTAAGAAACACCAGAAGCAATTCGACAAGTACAAGAAGCAGTACCCTAAACTCATCATTACCAATTACAAAGACTTTGAGTTCTACCAAGGCTTTACCCAAGTAGCTAAATTTACCCTCTTTGATGATGCCTTTACTCTCAACCAAGAGGAATATAACTCGTTCATTGCCTTCTACAAATCTTTCGCAGTGAACCCCATCAAATACACCGACCCCGTGAGACTAGCTCAAGAATTAGCAATGCACACCCGTGCCTTGCGGGAGGACATCAAGACCTTGAGGGCTAACTTCCCCGATAACCCCTTCAACTTAGAACAAAAGTTTATCCAAGAGAAGCTCCTACCTAGCATCACAGAGGATGAGTTTGCCAATCTTTATGCCCAGACCATTACTTATGCCTTTTTCTCTACCCGTTATTACAACCCCAATGATGATTTTGACCCAACAGACCCCATCACGAACAACAAGTTAATTGAGGGTTTTTATGAGAACATCCTCAATCCTAAAAAACGAACAGATGATGTAGGTCTATTGAAGGAATACAAGAAGCTTCATGTTCATGTCGCTGCAATAGGCGAAGTGTTAGCAAACACAGATATGTATGCTCTCACTAAAGCCCTTGCTAAGACCTCTACGGATGACCTCATCATTCACTTTTATGAGACCTTTTTAACTGAGTATGACCCAAAGGTAAAGAAAGACCTTGGGGTTTGGTATACCCCAGAACCGGTGGTGGACTTTATGGTGAGAGGGGTGGATGAGTTGCTTAAGGGGAAGTTAGGGGTTAAGAAGGGTCTATTGGATAAGGGAGTGCATGTATTAGACCCAGCCACGGGGACGGGCAATTACTTGAATGGGGTCATTAAGTATATCCATAAGCAACATGGTGAACCCGCTACATGGTCAAAGTATGTTAAGGAAGTTCTTATCCCCCGATTGAATGGTTTTGAGCTTTTGATGACATCATACTCTATTGCTCACTTGAAGCTAACCAATACCTTAAAGGAGACGGGGTTTACGGGGGATGCTAAATTAAACATCTTTTTGACCAACACCTTGGAGAAGCCCCTTGAGGTTAAGGGAGCTTCGGGGGATGCTTTCTCTACATTCTTGAAGGCTTTGAATGTGGAGAGTAATGGGGCTGATGCAGTAAAGACCAATAAGGATATTAAGGTGATTATTGGTAACCCTCCTTATAATGCGGAAAGTAAGAACCAATCTGAGTTTATTACAGATATGATGAAGCCCTATGCCGTGAAGGGTTCAGGGTCAGCATTAAATGACGACTATATCAAGTTTATTCGTTATGCAGAGAACTTGATAGACCAAAATGGTTCTGGGGTGGTGGCATATATTACGAATAATAGCTTTTTGAGTGGGGCAAAAACATACGGGATGCGTCAATCTTTGTTAAAGACATTTGATGAGATTTATGTGTTGGATTTTACTTTTTCCTCAAAATGGCGACAAGAAAAAAAAGAGGATAGGATATTCTCTGATGTTCAAACTCCCGTTTGTATCACCTTCTTTCTTAAATCTGGAAGAAAGAAGAATGATGAACTAGCTCAAGTTTTCTATAAGAGCCTAAATGCAACTCGAACTGAGAAGTTTCAATATTGTAATACAGGGGAGCTATTATCTGGAGAGTATCAAACTATCTCGTTGATTGCTCCACAATACTATTTTTTCCCCCAAGAAGCATCCACTCATGAGGAATACTGTAAGAACAGCTTTCAGTTGGGAGAAGATATTTTCCATGTAAAATCAACTGGCATTTTAACTTCATGCGATAGTTTAGTTATTGACCCAAGAGAAACTCCCTTAAAAGCTAAGGTTAATGCTTATTTGCAAAAAAAAGAGCGTCCGGATGGTGTTTCTGAGACTGTTTTTACGAGGGGGAAGGGATTATCCAAGATTGAGCAAGGGACACTTATGCGAATGGCATATAGACCCTTTGATACTCAACATTATTTTGAGAGTAGTTTAACTTCTAGTAGAGCCGAACGGTTAGTAAAACAAGCTAAGGCTCATAACCAACTTTTCCTTATTACTGCACGAATTAGAGATAACAACGATTTTAAACATATCTATCTTTCCAAAGAGATAGGAGAAAAACATTTTTTTAGTGGAAGAGATAATATCTATTATCTCCCCCTCTACCAATACCATGCCCCAGACTTCCTCAACCCCGAAGGCTCTCAATCTACCAACTTCAAAGATGAGTTCCTAAAGACCTTCGGTGAGAGCATCGGAATGTCTTTCCAAGACGCTCCTGAGCTCATCACCCCCTCAACCTTCTCTTCTCTAAATGTGTTCGATTACATTTATGGGGTTCTTCATGACAAGGATTACCGAACCAAATACAAGGCCTTCCTTAAATCCGACTACCCAAGAGTCCCTTATCCAAAGACTCAAGAGGAGTTCCTTGCTTATGTAACCAAAGGGCAGGAGTTTAGAGAACTTCACTTATCCGAGGGTGAAGGTTGGGAGGATGATATTAAACTAGGGGGTACGGGTGGTGGTGAAGTAAAACCCTCTTATGACAAAGGCATTCTTAACTTGACCCCAACTTTGTCTATTGACCTAACCCAAGAGGAGTGGGAGTTCAAGATTGGTGGGTGTCCTGTTATTTCAAGTTGGTTGGAGCAACGAGAGGGCTTGGAATTAACCCAAAAGGAATTGAATGAATTTAAACGATTGGTGGTTCGGGTGAGAAAGCATATTGAATTATTAGGGAAGTAAGCCACCGACCCAACCATTATCCTCAGCCCATTCTAATACTGCACGGGCAACCACTCTATCTTTTTCTTTTTCATCATTGGATAATGAATGGTATGAAGTCTCAGCAAGCATCTTACGACTATTGAACTTCTTTTGACCTTTGGTTAAACCTGTCGCTTCATCCACAATGGTGGGGTCTTTGTATGCGGGGTCTTTAACGGTATGGAAAGCATGGCTCCAGCCTTTATGGACGGCATCAGCGATTGCTTCAATATTGGTGTTGCCTGTTCCGATAACATCTAGGGCATGGAGAACAGATTGTTCATTGGCTTTGTAACCGAATGAGCCGGGCTTGGAGAGACCATAATGATAAGCATGGTCTAATGCCTTATCGGAGATATGGGTTAATTCAGCTAAGTCATGAGTGGGGAGCTTAACATGAGAGCCGGCGGTTTTAATAACGGAGAGGTTATGCTCTAGGTTATTCAAGCGTCTTTCGAGAGCTGCGAGTTTATTTAACATGGGAGGTCTCCTATGAAATCTAAAAGGCTAAGGGGTGGGGTTAAATCTTGGATAATGGTTTAACCCTATATAGAGAAGCATGGGAAACACAAAAACAAGGAGAATACCCATGCTTGACAAACTTATCATAGCTGTTCTACAACAAAGAGAACAGCATAAACAATCTAAAGCCCCCGCAAAAACCCTAGTCGCAGACGATAAGAAAGAGAAGGCACTATAATGGACGAGCTAACCCAATACGAGTTTGACCTTTGTGTAGGCAACCCAATCACAAGTATCCCACCACAAGTGTATGATAATTTATACCTTGCGACCTTGACCTTAAGGGAAGCTGATACTAGCTTTTTTAACAACGGAAACCACCATGCCTTTTATAGCCAACTAAACCACGAAGTTCAGAATAACCCCGAAGTGATAAAGTTTGGGTTAAAGAAGTTACCATCCCAATGGGTGTTGCCTTATATCTCACCGAGGGCAATAACCCCTATTTTAAAAGAAGTTTTTGCTGAAGCCTATCAAAAAGACCCAAGTGAGAGCTATCATGCGTTTAGCTCTCATTTTGAGAACTTTGCTGATTTACTAACCCCCAATAAAGAGCAGTTTTTATGGGTGCATCGCAATCTTATTGTCAACACCCTTAATCATCCCGACTTTTTATTCCCCACCCGAGGGGGATATTAACCCCTAAGTCGTTGTCTTAATAAGTAAACATTGCTCTCATGAGCATTGGCAGTAGCCATAATGAAATCGTCAAGCCCCAAAGTCATGCAATCCATATCAACGAGTTTATCATAGGTGCGGGCAAAGATTTCTTGCAAACATTCTTCTACAATAGATGCTCTTTGAATGGGGTTGGTTTCTTCCTTAGTGAGCATACGAATGCCCATGGTCATCAACTCAATTTGTTGTAAAGGTTCAACGGCTTCTGGGCCAAAGTAACCCACGATTTTTTCAGCTAGGGTGTCGATTTCTTCAATCACAGAATTGTAAATCCTGTCCATAAGTAAATGGTCACCATAATAGGAAGTACCCTTCACTTGCCAGTGGCTTGTCCAATGCACAAAGTGTGCAGCTCTAAGACATGCCAATAGCATTTGCATGTGGGGTAGGCATTGAGATTTCATATTAATAACTCCTGCGGTTTTCTTTTGTTGGTTTCTTCTATAAGTTTTTGCCCGTTGTTTATCTGTGCGATAACCACCGACATCTTTTCGTTGATACTTGATAGGATTGTTACGTCTTCTCTTCTGATAAATCAAGATTCTTCTCTTGTTTCTCCTGTAGTAAGCCTTCTGCTTCCTTTGAAGAGTCCTTTTATTCTTGCGATAACGCCTTTGGGCTTTTAGTTTAGCTTGACCTTGTTGCTTCCGTTGTCTTTTTCTTGGGTAGGTAAGAGTGTTAATCTTAGCAAGGGGTTTAGCAGTCTTATTATTAAACCTAGCTTCTTTACCCGCTTCATAACCCTCATCATAACCATCCTCATACCCATCAGCATAAGAACTATCATCATCCTCGATAAGTTCCTCCTCCAAGACATCAACACCCTCATCATCATCAATGCTCATATCATTTAAGCCATCCTCAAACCCATCGGTGTATCCATCTTGATGCCCTTCGTTATACTCAGCATCATATTGAATAGACTCGGATGCAGTCATGGGTCTTCTTTGGTTGAGGATAGTCCCTTGGTTCATATAAGGATGCCCATATTCCTCTCCACTAACAGCAAGGGTTCTTGACCTCTGATGGAGGGGTTTACCCATGGGTTTGGGGCTGAGGGCATACTCATGGGTGTTGCCTTCGTTACTATCCGAGGGGACATTAAAGACCTCAGGTTTAACAACGGTGATAGTTCTATTTGCGGGATGCTCACCCCCACCGCCGTCCCTACCGCCGCCGTAAGACGGCAAGGGTAAGACACGATCACGGTCGGGTTTGCTATCCTCGTAGGGTGTTCTTTCCGAGCCGTGGTCAGCATACTCGTTTTGTACCCAAGTACGGACACCGGCAAAATCTTGAACGGGGGCTCTGTAGCTCATCGTTACTCCCTGAAAAAGCATTATATAAAGAGGGAGGGGTTATAAAGGATTAAATAGTCCAACCATTTTTAAGGAGGTGGATGACCTTGTTGTAGTGTTCGGGAAGCCTCACAAGCAGGTTTACTTGCCCGTGAGATAAACCATAAACTCCAATAGACTCATTTCTGTGTAGAGAGATGATATAGGAGGGGAAACGGAAACCTTGTTGTAGGAGGGGCAAGATTTCTTGAGGGGTTACCTCATAAGAGGTCTCATCGGGAGCAATCAGTATCATGGTATCACCACCTTGTAGAACAGTATGAATAGACTAGAGATGAGAAAAATACAAAACACCTTAACTTCAAAGTGGTCTTCAAACGGAAAGACCACCTCTACCATCTGTAACACCACTAGATGGGCAAGCAACCCAAACACCAACATAATAAGTAACATAACGCCTCCTTGGTTTTTCACAAGTAAAGCAGTCCTAATATAAACCTCCTATTAGTATAATAGGTCACACATCAAACCCAGCCCCATATTTTTATTTTTAAGGTATCCCTCATGGTCTATTTTGGCTCTCCCTATAAACTCACCTCTCTACCCACCCCCATCGTTGCCACATCCAGCATGGATATGGCATTTCTTCTTCTAGCCCCATGGGAGGCTAGTTCTTTCACCATCTCGTATGTTTATAATAAGGTATTCTTGCAGGAAAAGTACGAAGGGGCTGTGGAACAGGTCTTCAAGGGCAAATCGGGATACATCTATTCATTAGAAGAAAAGCCCTTTGCGAGGTTGGATGAGGAGCAATTCCTTGCATTCACAGAACCCCGCATCTTGTTTTCTCATTATATTCCGGATGCCTATGCGATGATAAAGAACAACCAGAGGTTTATTATTGGTTTATAGTGGTGTTCTTATGTAAGAAAACAGGAGAAGTTAAAATGATTGACCAGAATGACCCACTAAATTACTTGCATTCCACCTATGGTTATGTATTGAACAGCTTAGATGGGCATGTAGAAAGACTAGAAGCTCTTATTGAAAGCGAAAGCAATGTTTGGCTTGAATGGAATAAAACTAATATTAAAGGAGACCCCGTTGAGTTGCCTGATTGCACCTATCAAGAACTATTTGTCATTTACCATAAGATTGCCAAAGCAGTGAAACGCTTTCAAGTAACCTTGAAGACCACTCTTGTAGTTGTATTAGACTATGATGCTCCTCTATTGGAAAAGAAAGAAGCAGTGCGTTGTGCAATGCTAAAGAAAGGGCATTATGAGTCGGGTTGGTTTGCAGGACAAACCTTGTTTAACAACTTTTATGCCTTAGTGGATGTTCTCAATCTTCATTTGGCAAAATTGAGGAAGAGATATGATGAGCAGTTGGATAGGGGTGAGATGGATAGGACAGATTTGCATGAGTTGCAAGACTTGTTAAAGAACCATGGGATAGCGATGTTTGAGTTATGCTCAAATATCCTATTTACGCTTGATCGGGAGATAAACAGGGTTATTGAAGAATTTAAGTACAAGATTAAAGTAATGCCCCAACCAAGAGCTTAATGGTGTTTTCTCATGGTGGCTCGGTATGCCTGTTTAACTTGGGTGGTATCTATTCCAAAATGTTCATAGCCCTCTAGTATATCCATGTAGTATTCCATGCTAGGTCTATTCGGGACATGGGGGTTAACTAGGTAGTAAATGAAAAAGGGTCTTCCATCGGGGAGTTTAAAATACACCCGTTCATACTCGTTATGTATTTCAATATCATATTCTGTCCCAACGCCCTCATCAGCGTCTAGTGGTGGAAGTTCATCCTCGGATACTTCCCACATAACACCCCATACGGAGCTATTTGGGTCTCTTTTAATATTGGCAACCCCTTTATAACCATAACCCACAGCATAACCCTCGAAGACTAACCTGAACCCGTCTATTTTATGGATACCCACGGGTTTGGCATTCGGGCATTCTTCCAACATTCTTTCAGGCTTGGTTCTACACCCATAGGCAAAATATAGCATCATTGTTTCCTTTGTTTTAAGTAACAAAGGATGCCTACATAAAAGACTTAATAGGAAGTGTGTTTACTACACACATTAGCAGTGACAGAAACCTTATATTGCTTCTGTTTACGAATATCAGCAAGAGAGACATAATTAACAAGGGCTGCGGTATATTTACTACCGGGCTGAACTTCTACACTAGAGATACCTTCAGGAGAAGAGAAGGTAGCTGGGAATTTAGACTGAACAGAAACAGAAACGGTGATATGGCTTCCATTAGCAGAACAATTGCCAAAAGAGTCAGAGATACAGGCTTTTACATAGTAGGGGTTCATGTAGAAATCACCCTCTAGGCTATGTTGGTCGGTGAGGTTGTTATCTGCAATAGTAGTCCATTGTTGGCAAACTCTTGTAAGGGACAAAATGTCATCGACTTTGGTGGGGGTGGTATCACATTCCCATCTTTTAGGTTTTTCTTGGGTATGTGAAAGTCCAGTTAATAAGAACAAAATGCTTAATATTTTTAGCATGATACATATCCTTTGGTAGAGTATGTTAAAGTTTCAACACACTATACCAAAGGATTTTTCTTATGATGAGATATGTACTTATATTTATTCTCTTTTTGTTTAAGCCCTCTTTTGCTCAAGTAAACCCCTACAAACATAACACTATTGAGCAACTAGAAACACTTTATACTCAAAAAGAGATTGTAGTGAATGATTTAGAAGACGAGATTGATAGAGCTGGGAGACAGTTAGAAGATGACCGAGAAGATTGTGATGAAATTTATGAAATTGAAAAGAATCTTGAAGACGCAGACAGACGAAGAGAAATCTGTAGGAGACAGGCTTGGAGTAGATATCTTCCTTTTAATAAGAAGTATCCTAAACTACGGGAACTCAAAAGCGACTTAGGCGATGTTAGGGCTGCTTTAAATATGGCAAGACATGAAAAAAAACAGAAAGAAGAACAAGATAGGCAAGAAAGACTAGAAAGAGAAAAAGAAGAACGAGAAGCTCAAAGGAATAGGGAAGCTCAAGCATTGGTTCTTCAAAAACAAGAAGAAGAAAAGACCCGAATAGACAGGTGTATTAAAAACCCCAAAGAGAGGGAAGAGATTAAAAAGAAGATGAAAAAGAAGAAGGCAAATATGGATAGCCTTATGAAAGACTTGGACTTACTCATTGAGGAAGCTATTAAATTAAATTGTCCTAATTGAAAGACTTACTGCATTCCTTAAGTATCCCCACCATAAAAAACCTCCGATATATCAAGCTATCCCCAAGGTCATTCCCTAAAAAGATATTAATGTCCCGAAAAGGGTCATCGCTTTCAGCGACTACCATGTTCAAGACGACCTTTGCCACTCGGTCTTCCATTAGGACTTTTCGGGGGACATAGAGAACAACATCCCCAATAGCAGAGGAGTTAGCTAGGGCTTTGAGGACGACCTCGGGGTCAGCTTTGTATTCATCGGTTAGGTTTTGGATAAGGCTACCATGAATGGCTACCATTCCGAGGGCATCTTCTTTTGTCATACTAATCTCTGTTCTTTACCAAAAGCTCTTTGTAGTTTGCTGTGCATTTCCTCTAGGTTCACATGAGCTCTTTGAGCTGATGCTCCAATTACTTCCCCCATCTCATGCAGGGTTGCACCTTGCAGCGATAGTTGGAAGAGGGTTTTGTGTCTAGGGGTTAGGTGTT
>Ga0214921_10011350_pt1 | contig 10837 bp, 6 predicted proteins | sample LL1505_MetaG_FD_177992 | JGI IMG/M metagenome (GOLD analysis project Ga0214921, IMG submission 177992) | Freshwater microbial communities from Lake Lanier, Atlanta, Georgia, United States - LL-1505 | ecosystem: Environmental > Aquatic > Freshwater > Lake | place: USA: Georgia | collected 2015-05-28
TGAAAACTTTTTTACAGGTATCACAATTATATTTGACCATTTATAATATTATCTATATATTATTTATTTATATTGCTTCTTAAAAGTAATTCAAGTAATTCAAGTAATTAAAGGCTTTTTTTACTTGATGATTTGATGAGAGCGCGCGCTTTTATTTTTTTTTTAGAAATTTTATTGGAAACTTTTTATTCGAAACATAATAAATAAAAATTATGTATAATATTATTATATATCATGGAAAGTGAAAGTAAAGAATACAATCCCACAACCAATCAAATTATTGGATCTACTCCGATAACTGGTAATGAACTAATTGAACGAGAAAAGGATACTTTAGACGCATTTTTATTTAATGTGTATAATTTTATCATACAAGAAATAGAAGAAAATAAATTAAATATTGGAAAAAAAACAATGGTTCCATTAATAGATGAAAATGGTAATACAAAATCTATTCCAAAAGTTTTTTTATATGGAGGCAATACATTATATATGTATGACAAATTTATTAAACAATTTTTTGAAGAAGATGAATTACCAAAATTTACAACAAAAATAACTATTCCTTCTGATTCAGATGTAATGATTGTATGTAGTCATATACAAAGTTTAAAACGAATATTTGATGATTTTTTTACACATGTAATTATGACATACGGTTATATGTTAAATTCATTAATACCCAATGTATTAACGATTCATACATTACCTATAAAAGATCTTATACATATATTAAATCCAGAATATGATATGAACACATATGGTACTGAAACTGCAATGACGCCAATTGAAAACCCAATTTATCTTTTTAATAATTTTTTATTATTAAGTGTATATTATGATTATAGATTATTATATAAAACAGAACACATTGATATAGCAAGAAATAGACATAAAAATTGGGGCATACAAAGAAGTGATTTAAGTTATTCCTATAAGATATCAATAATATCAAATGATAGATCACGATTAACACTATTTGAATTTAATATTACAAGAGAACTCACTAATGATGATAATTTTTTTAATACACATCAACTCGTTAATACACTACTCACTTTAAACTATACATTGCCTAAATTAATTGATCAATCATCTACTAATCTTGCCGTTAATACACCATCCGACGCTGCATCTACTATTGTATCAGTTGCAAGTAGTTTTAATAAAATTAATGTTCCAGATATTATTTCATATATAAAATCACAATTGTTTAGTATTTATGGTAAAGGAATTCATCATTTTAAAAAACAAGAATGTATTAAAGATGTTATGCGACTTAAATATATGTTTGAGTTGATAAGTTATGTAAAAAAAAATCAACACTTACGAGTTGTATTTAAAATTACAGAAAAATTAGATAGTGAATTAGATTTATGTTATAACATATCTGAATACATATTAAAATATATATTGCCTGTTTGTTATAATGAAACACAAAAAATATTTTTCAATAATAATGACGAATCTGTTAAAAGAATTTTTTTTGATCTGTTAAAACATGTTGTTAAACCTGAAAACAGATATAGACAATTATTTGAAATTATTAGAAAAGAGTATCCTATTACACCATTAGTATCTACTAAACAACTTTTAGTAGAAACAATACCATCTACTAAACCACTTATAATAGAAACAGCACCATCTATTGGACCACTTATGGTAGAATCTAGCGCAACATCAACTGAACCACTTATGGTAAAATCTAGCGCAACATCAACTGAACCACTTATAGTAAAATCAAGCACAGCAACAGCATCAACAACACTGACACCAGAAATAATTAATAGTATTTTACAATATTTTCAAAACATATTAGGAAAAACATTATTAAATCAACAAGCTGTTATTGATGTTGGTCTTGATGTTGGTACTGCACGAAGCATATTGATGGATGAAGAAAATAGAATAAAATCTATATCGCATTTATTACAACCACAAGATTTTCAAAGAGCACCAATAATTTGTGGTGATCATTTTGAACGACAAGAATCATCATTATGTGGCGCACATACATTAAATAATTTATTTGGCAAAAAGATATTTAGAAATGATGGCGTTAATCATTTCAAATCAAGACGATTACAAGAAATTGAAGAGACTGGTATATTATCGTTTGATAGAAGTAAAATACATCTATCTAATTTAATGTTTGTTAGACACCCCATAAACTTGAAAAATGTTTGTGAATATATTAAAGATTTAATATATTTTACCGGTAATCATCCTGGTAATTATTGTGACAATCAAGGTAATTATGAAATTGAAGTATTATTATTCGCACTTAAAATGATCGGTTATGATATCAGACATTTAAATAAAATAACGGATTTAACTATTGATGAAAATCTTGTCGGATATATTGTCAATAATAATGATCATTGGTATGGAATACAATATAACCAATTAGATAGTAATTACTTTATTGTTAATTCTTTGGAAATAACACCAATACCAACAACACAAGAAGATGTAATCTCAATTAAAAATAATCCTAATACACGAGCATTTATTGAAGTATATTATAGCGGTTTCTTTAATTTAGAAATGCCAGATAGAACAGCCATTCGAGCTATCCAACAAATTGTACATATTCAATATACTCATAAACAAACACAAGTTAATTATAAATTATTAAAAACTGTACATAAAAAAATAGATGAATTTAAAGAATCATTCGAAAATGCGAATGATGATGTTGGTAATACTAAAATAAAATATATGAAACATGTTATGCCATTTATGAAACAACTTTTTGATGGTAAACAATATAGTGATGATCTTATTTGCTGTCAATCTGAAAATAAATGTGATATACAAACACACTCTGTTAATTTTTATAAAAATCTTGATAAATTAAGTGTTCCAAAATTAACATCATTAAAACAACAACTCGAATCAATAAGAAAAAAAATGGATATATCTTTAGATACCTATACACAAATTATAGAAGAGCTTAAAAAAATTGATGAATCAGATCAATCACCACAACCGTTTTTAGTTGAATTTGTTCCTGAATCTATTAAAGAATCTAGTTCGAATACTGCGGCTGCGGCTGCGGCTGTTGGAAATAGTATTGAAGAACGTAAAAAAACTGTGTTATTAAGAGATATAATTAATAAACACGATATTGACACTTTTTTTTTAGAAAAAATTGTGTCATATTTATCATCTATCAATACATATTTTATCGAGAACCAAACTAAAGATTTATTAGAGGTACAACCTAAAGATTTATTAGAGGGCCATACTAAAGATTTATTAGAGAGCCAGTCTAAAGATTTATTAGAGGTACAACCTAAAGATTTATTAGAGGGCCATACTAAAGATTTATTAGAGGTACAACCTAAAAATAATGGATCTCTTTCATTGGAAAATATAATCGAGATTATTAAAGAGCATGAAAAATTACTAAATACTGTTAAACTTCAACCCAAAAAAATTGTTGATTCAGATCTTATTACGAAAGCAAAAAAATCAATAGTAGATCAAGTTAAAAAAATGCTTGATACTGATCTAGATCCTGCTACGAGAAAAAGTGATGCAATGACAAAAGTAAATACAATGAGTGACAGAATATTACAATTAATTACAGATTTAAAAGGTAGTGATTTTAAATACACATTAAAATTAGATGAATTTTTATTAGGTAAGCATGGTTTATATATATCAACCGTGGAAAAAGTATCAGACCTATTAGCAAGCACGAAAATATTAACAGATGAACAAAATGAATTAATCGACACATATATAAGAGAACTATATGCATTTTTAAATAAACTTATTGAAATTGCTAAATATACATTTGAAGAAAAGTTAGAAACATATACTAATGCAATACATAAAAAAATTATATCTGTATTAAGTGGAATTGATGGGATTGTTCCAATAATTGAAACACATGGTTTATATCAAAAATATGAATTGTTAGAGAAGATAGTTCCGGAAGGTTATAAAAATATTAAAGATTTAAAATCAAAATTATCAGAATTTAATATACAGAATGAAGGTATAGATGACTATACACAATTAGTATTATTATTAGACAGTGCTAAATTAACAACTAGATCGAGACTGATTGAATTAATAAAATTATCTAGTCTTATGGACATTATAAACGACGATGAAGAATTAACAAGAATACATTTGACAATATTAAATGTAGATCACTCACATATCGCTGAGGGAAATATACTCGAGTTGCACAGATTATTAATTAGAACAGTGTTTCATTCAAGATGCGCTATACAAGATTGTGATATACAAGAAAATCTTAAACTGTGTAGTAAATGTAATATATATTCATATTGTGGACATGAACATCAAACAAAAGGATGGCCTGATCATAAATATATTTGTAAGGATATTAAAGATATAATGAAGACCACTGCTGAAGGATACGAAGAAATAATACACAAACTAAAAAAAAAGAATTTCTTAATATTTGCTGGATTAAAAATTGGTGACAAAGTATTGATAAAATTACAAAAATCAACAAAAATACCAAAAAAATGGGTCATTACCGATGTAGATACGAGTGTTAAACCACATTTGTTAATTATAACAGATAGTAGAGGTGAATCTACATACAAAATATCACACAAAGACGTAATTAAGGATACACAATCTGGAGGCAATTATATATCACCATTTTTACATCACTGTTATTAAATAAAATTAATTTATTTTTATTCTAAAAATTTTTTAAGTAATTCAATGGTCATAAATACAGTACCATGTAGTGGTATAACTCGTAACAAACAAAAACTAAAACCTTTATATAAATTCATATAACCTGTTTGGATTAATGTTTTACCAGTTGTAATAAAATCCATACTTAATATTATTAATAATATATAGATGATTATTATTAATAATATTAATTATAGTTATTCTAGATTATGTGTTATCATTAGATATAAATACATAATTTAGATTTGTTATTGGTAATTCAAACTGCGATCTTTTTGTTTTTGTATTATAATAATATGGTTTGCCTCCTACAGTTCTTCCTAAAATCCATTCAGTATTAGGTGTATTACATTCATATTTTGGATAATGTGTTAGATCTTTACTTTTTGGAGTTACATTATATTGTATATTTTTAGTCTTATTTATTGTTTCTAATTTATTTCCACAAGTATAACAAGTATCATTATTATTGACATCTTTTGTTCCAGGATAATTCCATTGAGATTTTTTGGTAATAGTATTGTAATAATATAGTTTTCCTTTAACAGTTCTTCCGATTATCCATATATTATTCTGCTCCATCATATGATATTTTTTATTAAATATAAAATATCATATATTTTTATATCAATTTTTTTGTTTCTTTTTTAATGATTTTTCTGTTTCCTTAATTTTGTCTTTATTATTATATAATATCAATTTAACATCATTTAATACACTATCATATAGTTGTTTTTTATGATCACTGCTTGACTCATTAAATCGATGAAAGTTATCAACATATTCATCCATATCTTCTCTCTTATTTCTATCTATTTTTATATCTTTCATTCTTCTATAATCATCTAAATTATTTTGATGAGTTGTTATTAAATCCATTATAACGGTTTCTATATTTTTTAATTCATAATTTTCACCATTAAATATATTGATCATTTGCATCTTCTTATCTGGAACATAAATATTTTGTAAAGACGGATATTTATTATTACAATGTGTAACCTCAATACTTCTCTGTAATAGGTATTCTTTATGAGCATCAACAATATATTGGATATCTTTTTTGGATAAAATGGATTTAGCATCTTCATCTCCAAACTTTATTATTACATTATTATTTATAGTATTATTAGTTGTATTATGTGAGTTAGTATTTGTTGTTATAGATGATTTTTGTTCCTTTAATTCTAATATAGTATTTTGTAATTCATTATTTTTTATTTGTAAATTTTCAATTTTATGATTCATTTCTGTTAATAATTCTATTACTTTATTATTTTCTTTAATTGGTTCTATAGTAAATTTACATCTAAACATCATATGTCTTTTATAATTATCAGAACGTGTAAATTTTTTATTACAAATATTACATTTATTATGATGTTTAACATCTATAACATCAATTGGAGGAATAAATGAGGAAATTGGAGGAGAAATTTCAGCATTTGGAGGAAATATTTCAGCATTTGGAGGAAATATTTCAGCATTTGGAGGAATATTTGGTAAATTGGTGGAATTATTTATTATTCCAGCAACTGGATTATTTACAACCTGATATTTTATACTACAATCAAATTTTTTACTAATATGCACTTCATAATTATATTTTCTATTAAAGACCTTATTACATTTTTTACAAGTATATTCAACCATTTTAATACGCTATATAATAATAATAATATAATAATTTTTTAAGTAATTATCCGTATATTTTAAGCATTTTACAAGCATTACTTAGTATTTTTTGAGCATAATAAAAAAGCGCGCGCGCTTTTTTATTTTTTATAGAAATTTTATTGGAAATATTTTATTGGAAATATAATGAAAACAATTAATTGATTACTAATATGGTGATACGCCGATTACATCATATCGATTTTATAATTGTTTAAAATATTATGATCTATTACTATCCATTATATTGTACTATATGATGGATATTTTTTATACTTTTATTTTTTTCTGATGTTTTTCTGTATCTTTTACCTTGTCTTTATTATTATATAACAATAATTTAACATCATTTATTACACTGTTATAAATCTGTTTTTTATGATCACTACTCGACTCGTTAAATCTATGGAAATTATCTACATACTCCTCCATATCCTCTCTTTTTTCTCCATCTATTTTTATCTCCTTCATTCTCCTATAATCATCTAAATTATTTTGATGAGTTGTTATTAGATCCATTATAACGGTTTCTATATTTTTTAATTCATATTTTTCACCATTAAATATATTGATCATTTGCATCTTCTTATCTGGAACATAAATATTTTGTAAAGACGGATATTTATTATTACAATGTGTAACCTCAATACTTCTCTGTAATAGGTATTCTTTATGAGCATCAACAATATATTGGATATCTTTTTTGGATAAAATGGATTTAGCATCTTCATCTCCAAACTTTATTATCACCGTATTATTGCTATTTATTGTGTTATTACTATTTGTTGTTATAGATGATTTTTGTTCTTTTAATTCTAATATAGTATTTTGTAATTCATCAATTTTTTGTTTTTGTTGTTTGTTTTCTTCTTCAATTTTAATTTGTCGTTCATTAATTTGTGTCAATAAATTTATTACTTGATTATTATCTTCTTTAATTGGTTCTATGGTAAATTTACATCTAAACATCATATGTCTTTTATAATTATCAGATCGTGTAAATTTTTTATTACAAATATTACATTTATTATGATGTTTAACCTCTATAACATCAACTGGAGGAATAAATGAGGAAATTGGAGGAAAATTTTCAATAATTGGAGTAATTGCCGGAGGATTGGAGGATTTTTGTATATCATCTAATAAACCATCTAAATTAACGGATATACATTTAAATTTCCTATTATTATGTCTTTCCAAATCATTTTTCCGTGTAAAATCTCTATTACAATTATTGCACTTATATACTACCATTATAATATATAATATATATTATATTCTTAAATACTTCTATACAAATGCGGAGTAAATGCGGAAAAAATGCGGAGTAAATGCGGAAAAAATGCGGAGTAAATGCGGCGGAAAATAATTTATTGAGAGAGCGCGCGCGCTTTTTTATTTTTTTATAGAAATTTTATTGGAAATATTTTATTGGAAACATAATAAAAAAAATTAATTGATTACTAATATGGTTTTAAGCTGATAACATCATATAGATTTTATAATTGTTTTAAATATTATGATTTATTACAATCCATTATATTGAACTATATGATGGATATAATATGTATATTATTAATTTATTTCGGTAATTTAATAAATGTTATTTTTAAATCTCATTTTATACATCATTGTTATTAAAAAATTAATATAAATTATGATAGTTTATATTAAAAATTTTTATAAAGAAAATATTTATTTTAGATCATTATAATAACATTAATTCGATTATTTGACATAATGATTCATATGGTGTAGATAACAAACTAATACGTTCCTCAACAGGCATAAGAACTAATATTTGAATTAATTTATTGATTCTATCAGGATTATTATGTTCTTTACAATATCGTAACAATGTAACACAATTATGTTGTGGTAATGATAACATTAAACTCGCTTTATCTGTAGTTGTCAATTTTTTAACTTCAGGAACTGGAACAGAACCCTTACCAGAAGCAGGAACAGGTGTAAATACAATAGGAGTAGTTGGTTTAACGTCTTGAGAAACTTTTTTAACAACTTGTTTAACAGAAATTGGTGTTGGTGGTTTAACTTCTAGTCCAGTCTTTTTACCAGAAGTTGGTTTAACGTCTGGTTCAGCCTTTTTACCGGTAATTGGTTTAATGTCTGGTTCCGCTTTTTTAACAGAAGTTGGTTTAATGTCTGGTTCCGCTTTTTTAACAGTAGTTGGTTTAACGTCTGGTTCGGTCTTTTTACCAGTAATTGGTTTAACGATAGGATTTACATTATTTTTTTTAAATACATCAGTAAATATTGCAGGAAATTTATTAGATGGAACAATGTATAAAAATTGATTTGTGATATAAGATATATTTCTCGAACGTAAAATAGATATAAAATTATTTATGAGAACGTTATGTGTTCCCCATATAAATATATTACAATTAGCATCAGCTGGTAATGTATTAATTACATAATTTTCATCAGCATCAATTAATTGTAATTCAATAATTTCATCAATAAATAGATGTAAATTAAAATGATTCATATTTCTAAAAACAGAAATTTTATTTCTATTCAATATATCGATATTAAAAATATTTTTGAAATATGAAACGATTGAATTATTGTTTTTAAAAATGATATTTTTTTTACCAGACAGTGATAAAATGTCAGATGGTTTTAATTGTAATTGTGGAACACGCATATATTTATTAACACATGCTTTATTAGAATTTTCAATACAATCACAACATTTAATATCGTCAGATGTTTTACACGAATTACCAATAAGAACATATGAATAACTACTGTCACTACTTTGTTCATATATTGATTTTAATTCTTTTTCATTATTAAAATAAGATAATTTATCAACATAACAATATTTAGCATCTTTATTAGCAGCATATTGTTCAGGAGTTTTAATTTTGAAAGCATTAAAAAGTCCTTTTTGTGTTTTAGAAATATATTCAACATTGTTTAATGGATTATTAGAAACAACATCAATATTATCATCAATAAAAACAGAATAACCATTATTATCATTAATATTTTTATTATGGTTTGATTTTTTTTTTTTGGGTCCGTTATCAGGAACAATATTATGTGTAACATCAGGTTGTTTTCTGCGATTAGGTTCATCCACAAATTTGCTATGATCATAGAAACATCCATTATTAAATTTATAACAAGGTTTATTTATAAAATGGAACGTACATTGTCTAGGATTATTATGAACAGGACTATCACTTTCATTTTGATAATCAATATTAACATCATTATTAATTGGTTTATTAATTTTTTTTGGTCTTTTATAATGTTTAGCATCTGAGAATAGATAAGGGAAAACCTTAGTAAATTTATTGATAGGTACAATAAAGAAGCATCCAATACTATCGTCTGGTTTATAAAAATTATTTTTAAACATTTCCGTTAAATGTTTTTTAAGAACATCATGTTCGCCATAGAGAACAATATTAACTTTTTTAGATTTATCATCTGCAACAATACATGGATTAGGATTTTTAAAATATTCAATATTTGATTCATTATTTAATTCAACAAATGCATTAACTCTTGCTTGGCCACCATTATAAAAAATATGTTTATCACCATCTAAAAAGTTAATAGTTTCTGTAGTTTTTAAATTAAGTTCTTCATATAAACCCCTATAAACTGTGAGTCGAATATCGTCTTCATTAGTTTTAGCTGTTTCACTAAGAAATGTCTGAATTTCAAGATTGGTACAATTATCATTACAAATACAATCACAATTAAGTAAATCAATATCGAATCTACAATATTTATTATTTTTTTCTTTCAAAGTGCAAGGGCATCTACAAGTACAACAAGCGAGACATCTGGTATTATATATATTATTATTTTTACGAAATGCACTACCCTGTGTAAAACTACCAGTGACATTTGTATAACCATAACAAGTATTATTATTTAAACAATTATCATATTTACAATTTTCATCATAAGGATGAGTACCATGAACATATCCCTGACATTTACCTTTGTCTAGACAATCTTGATCAGTACAATTTTTGTTATTGTAATGTCCTAAATAATTGCCAACACATATAACAGATTTATTTCTGTTATCTGGTAAATTTAAAACATTAAAAAAAGCATCTCTAGCAGCTAACATATTAGCACAATTAAGAAATTTTTTATCATATACACAAAAACAACTTGGTTTATCACTTTGACTGTTATTAAAAACATTAACAGTTGAGAATGTATTGTCATTAATATACATTACTTCAATCTCATTAATGTTAATTTTAACAGTATTAGAGTCAGTCATATATAAATTATATATATCATATTATATATATATTTAAATAATAAAATATCAATTTTTTTTTGTATTAGTTATAAAAAAAGTTAATTTAATTTAATTTAATAATTGCATTCATTGCATTAGTATTTAGACCATTATATGTATTTAATAACATTTTACGCAATGAATGCCATTTATTTGTATCATCATCAT
>Ga0214921_10011351_pt1 | contig 10837 bp, 10 predicted proteins | sample LL1505_MetaG_FD_177992 | JGI IMG/M metagenome (GOLD analysis project Ga0214921, IMG submission 177992) | Freshwater microbial communities from Lake Lanier, Atlanta, Georgia, United States - LL-1505 | ecosystem: Environmental > Aquatic > Freshwater > Lake | place: USA: Georgia | collected...
CTTGATGACGTCACGATCATGTTTTATCCAGGCGCCAAGATCGGCGTGGTTGGTCCTAACGGTGCGGGTAAGTCCACCGTCTTGCAGATCATGGCCGGATTACAGCAACCATCAAATGGTGAGGCATACCTGACTCCGGGCTACACAGTTGGAATTTTGTTGCAAGAGCCAGTTCTTGATGAGACAAAAAATGTCATCGATAATGTTAAAGAGGGTGTTGCCGAAACTGTTGCAATGCTTGCGCGCTTTGATGAAATCAGCGCGGAAATGGCAAACCCTGATGCAGATTACGACAAGTTGTTGGCTGAAATGGGAGAGCTGCAAGAGCAGCTAGATCACCGCAATGCTTGGGAATTAGATTCACAATTAGAGCAAGCAATGGATGCACTTCGCTGCCCACCTGCTGATGCAGATGTTTCTGTTTTATCTGGTGGAGAAAAGCGTCGTGTGGCTTTGTGTAAGTTGTTATTACAAGCGCCAGATCTTTTGCTTCTTGATGAGCCTACAAACCACTTGGATGCAGAATCTGTTTTGTGGCTTGAACAGCACCTCAATAAGTATGCAGGCGCAGTTGTAGCGATTACTCACGATAGATACTTCTTGGACAACGTTGCACAGTGGATTCTGGAACTAGACCGCGGTCGTGCATATCCATATGAAGGAAATTATTCGACCTACCTTGAAACAAAAGCAGCACGTCTAAAGGTTGAAGGTCAGAAAGATGCAAAGCGCGCTAAACGTCTAGCTGAAGAACTGGACTGGGTTCGCCAAAATGCTAAGGGCCGCCAAGCTAAGTCAAAGGCACGTCTTGCGCGCTATGAAGAAATGGCTGCCGAAGCAGACAAGATGCGTAAGTTGGACTTTGAAGAAATTCAGATTCCACCTGGCCCACGTCTTGGAAATGTTGTTATTGAAGTTAATAACTTAACCAAGGGCTTTGGGGATCGTGTACTTATTGATGATCTTTCATTTACTTTGCCACGTAACGGAATCGTTGGAATCATCGGTCCAAACGGTGCGGGTAAAACAACTCTGTTTAAGACTTTGATGGGTATGGAGCAAGCAGATTCAGGTAACGTGAAAATCGGTGAAACTGTAAAGATTTCATACGTTGATCAGAGCCGTGGTGGAATCGATCCTAAGAAATCATTGTGGGAAGTAGTTTCAGATGGCAATGACTTTATTAAGGTCGGCCAAGTTGAAATGCCTTCACGCGCATATGTTTCTTGCTTTGGTTTTAAAGGTCCAGATCAGCAGAAAGCTGCCGGAATCCTTTCAGGTGGTGAACGTAATCGTCTGAACTTAGCTTTGACACTCAAGCAGGGTGGAAACCTATTGCTACTGGATGAGCCAACAAACGACCTTGATGTCGAAACTTTAGGATCACTTGAAAACGCGCTTCTGGAATTTCCAGGGTGCGCCGTTGTGATCTCTCACGATCGTTGGTTCCTGGACCGTGTAGCAACACACATCTTGGCTTATGAAGGTGATGCAAAGTGGTTCTGGTTTGAAGGAAACTTTGAAAGCTATGAAGCTAACAAGATTGAGCGTTTGGGCTCTGAAGCATCACGCCCTCATCGCATGACTTATCGAAAGTTGACACGTTAATGAGATCTCAAAACAAACAGTATGTTCGTTGGGGCGACCTTGATGCATTTGGTCATGTAAACAACGCAACGTATTTGGTCTATGCCCAAGAAGCTCGTTACACCTGGTCCAAGATGCACGAGATGGTTGTAGCTAGAGCTGAAGTGGATTTCATTGCACCGATTTACACAGGTGATATTTACATCGACATTGAAATCTGGGTGCATTCAATTGGCAACTCATCATTTGGTCTTACGTATGAGATGAAAAATGGTGATGAATTAGTTGCACGGGTTAAAACAGTTCAAGTAACAGTCTCAATGGATACAAAGAAATCTCGGCCCATCAATGATGCTGAGCGAGAGTTCCTGACGCAATATCTCGAAACGGAGTAATGATGAGCATGTTGGCTTCACGCGAAGAGCGCCCTTGGTGGAGAGATGCCGTTACCTACCAAATTTATCCACGCTCATTTGCTGACTCAAATGGTGATGGCATCGGCGATGTTGAAGGCATTCGTTCTCGTCTTCCTTACTTACATTCATTAGGTATTGATGCAATTTGGATATCGCCTTGGTATCCATCACCACAACATGACCATGGCTATGACGTATCGGACTACATGGATATCGAGCCTGCTTACGGAACCTTGGCACAGGCAGAACAGCTGATTAAAGAGGCACATGATTTCGGAATTAAATTAATCGTAGATATCGTTCCTAATCACACATCAAGTGAACACAAGTGGTTTAAAGAAGCATTAGCTGCAAAGCCAGGATCAAAAGAACGCGATCGTTACATGTTCCGCGATGGCAAAGGACCTAACGGAGATTTGCCTCCAAACAACTGGAAAGCAGTATTTGGCGGACCTGCTTGGCATCGCATTACCGAAGCTGATGGCACACCAGGTCAGTGGTACTTGCACCTCTTTGCAGTTGAACAACCAGATCTGAATTGGGAAAACCAAGAAGTAAAAGATCACCTAGAAGATGTTTTGAAGTTTTGGCTAGATCGTGGTGTCGATGGATTCCGTATCGATGTTGCACACGGAATGGTGAAAGAAGCTGGCCTGCCTGATATTCGCATCGATCCAACTGCAACAATGCTGGGCACAGAACACAAGCCTTTCTGGGATCAAGAAGGCGTTCACGATATCTATCGTTCATGGCGCAAGATTTTTGATTCATACCCAGGAGATCGTATGGCAGTTGCTGAAGCATGGGTAAGCCCTGCTTCTCGTATCGCTCGATATGTTCGTGCAGATGAACTTCAAAACTCATTTAACTTCGAAATGCTGACAACTCTGTGGGATGCCGCAGAGATTAAGAAGAAGATTAATAATTCAATTGAAGCTTTAGCCGAAGTTGGCGCACCTACATCATGGGTGTTTAATAATCACGATGTTGTGCGATCTGTTGACCGCTTGGATCTGGGATTAACCAATCACGGTGACACAACTCTGTCTCGCCAAGGTGATGCATCGAAGCTAAATATTGCTCGCGGAACACTTCGCGCACGCAGTGCGACGTTGATGACTTTGGCACTTCCGGGCGGCACTTATTTGTACCAAGGTGAAGAACTAGCGCTGCCAGAAGTTCGCGATATTCCAGAAGATCGCTTAACTGATCCGCGCTGGAAGATGAGCGGTTACCAAGATCGCGGTCGCGATGGTTGTCGTGTCCCATTGCCTTGGTCATCTGATCCAAAGGGTGGATTTGGTTTCTCAACTAATGATTCATTAAAACTCAATGAAACCTGGTTGCCACAATCACCATGGATGGGCAAGTACGCAGTGGATACCCAAGATGGTGTTGAAGGTTCAACGCTAACTATGTATCGCCAAGCACTGGCTATTCGTAAAGCAGAAGCAGGTCTTGGCGATGGTCCAATGGAATGGATCGAAGCGGGTAAGGATGTTGTCGCTTTCGAACGCCCAGGAGATTTTGCGTGCTACATCAACTTTGGTGCACCAATTCAACTGCCAAGTAACAGTCAGATACTTGTTGCAAGTGGTCCAGTAACAGGACACACATTGCCAACTGATACAGCTGTTTGGGTGCGATTGATTCCATAATGCCAAACTCTGCGCTGCAACATAAGACCGTAAGGACTCTTGCTAGCGCGCAGGTTTTAAGTGGTGTTGGAGTTGCCGGAACCGTTGCGGCTGGTTCATTACTTGTTTCATCAATTACTGATTCAGAAACCTTGGCTGGTCTTGCGCAAACAAGTGCGGTTCTGGGAGCTGCAGCTTTAGCTTTACCTCTTGCGCGTTTAACTGCCAGAGGTGGGCGCAGATTGGCGCTATCAGTTGGTTACACCGCAGGTGCGATTGGTTCGATATTTGCAATTCTAGGCGGGGCGCAACGCAACATCTTTTTGATGTTACTAGGAACCTTCATGGTCGGTGCAGCATCTGCGGCTGGGTACCAAGCCCGATTTGCTGCAATTGATTTAGCAACTGATCAAACCCGTGCAAAGCAACTGTCATTTGTTGTGTGGGGTTCAACAATCGGAGCTGTAACGGGTCCTAACTTGATGCAGCCTGCAGGTAATTTGGCTGAAAACTTAGGTTTGCCGCGTTTAGTTGGACCATATTTAATCTCTGCAACGACTTTGGCATTGGCAACAATTGTTATTGCAATTTTTCTTCGACCAGATCCTTACTTAGTTGCCAACAAAGAGTCAGTTACCAAGCTTGCAAAGGGCGATACCAAGAAAGCGCTAAAGCACATTCGCAATAACCCAAAGGCACTCTTTGCGATTCTTTCAATAGCCATTGGCCATGTTGCCATGGTGTCGGTAATGGTGATGACTCCTGTTCACATGGCACATGTTGATGTGACGTTAACAATTATTGGCTTAGTAATCAGCATCCATGTATTGGGCATGTATGCCTTTTCTCCTCTAGTTGGTGCACTCAGCGATCGTTTGGGTCGTGTGCGCGTAATTCAAATCGGAATATCAACCTTGCTACTTTCCACAGTTGTATCTGGTTTTGCCCATGCAGACGATGCATACACTCTTGGTGTTGGGTTGTTCTTGTTAGGACTGGGCTGGTCTTGCACTTTGATCGCGGGTTCAGCTCTCTTGTCGGAAAGCGTCGACCCAACATTCAAGGCATCTTCACAAGGTGCAAGTGATTTAGTAATGAACTTGTCGGGTGCAGCAGGTGGGGCGTTAGCAGGAGTAATCATTGGAACGCTTAGCTATGGATGGCTTTGTTTCTTTGCTGCCGTTCCAGTGCTGGCACTAGGTGTTATGTCTCTCAGATTTAAATCTACGCCAAATCAAGGTAATGAGATTAACCTTCCTATATGAGTACTTTTTATGAACAAGTAGGTGGAGAAAAGTTCTTCACTGATCTTGTGTCACAGTTTTATGCTGTGGTTGCCACAGATCCTATTTTGCGTCCGATGTACCCCGAAACCGATATGAAAGGTGCTGCACAACGCTTGCAGTGGTTCTTGGAACAATATTGGGGCGGACCAAGTACCTATCAAGAAAATCGCGGACATCCACGTTTGCGAATGCGTCATGCCGAATTTCCAATTAACCAAGCTGCACGTGATGCCTGGTTGAATGCAATGCACCAGGCGGTTAACGGAGTTGAAATGGATGCTGCGTTAAAGGCAGAACTATGGATCTATCTGGAGTTAGCAGCTAACTCGATGGTTAATCAACCAGATTGAGATTGATTTCCAACCTTTAGAATTTCACCGTTGCGCAAGTACCACAAAGTTCCTTGACCATCCCGAACTGTTGTAACGCGAAGACCAACCTTTTCAACAACACCTTCAACTTCTAGGACTGAGATTGTGTCGCCTACCCCGTATTGATCTTCAATTAACATAAAGATTCCAGACAAAATATCACGTACCAAAGTTTGTGCACCTAAACCAAGTGCAACACCAACCACACCAGCGGATGCGATAAGTGGTCCTAAATCAAAACCAAACTCGCCTAATGCCATTGCTATCGCAATAATCCAGATTGCTGACTTAAGCGTTGCTGTGAGCACTCCGCCCAAAGTGGTTGCGCGCTCTTTTTGTCGTGAAACGATGTTGCGAGGTCCTGGGACTAAATCCGCCGCAGCTAACTTGGCCATGGCGCGTGAGATTGCCCGTGTTCCGAAGGCTTGGACCAGGATCGCCGCCACCACGATAGTTAAAACGCGAAGGGGAGTACCCGCTATCCAGTCCAGAAATTCACGCGCAGTCTGACTCATAATGACAAGACTGTATCCAAATATTTACCTAAAAGCCCTCATCAAATACCCACGCGGTCGGGTGTTTTGGTGCAAGATAACCCAATCGGCACGAGCCACGTGCCAGATCGGGAGCGATTGATGTCGCGCACACTAGTTCTAAACGCCACCTATGAACCACTGGGTGTCATTACAGATCGTCGCGCGCTCATTTTGGTTCTCAACCACAGAGCAACAATGGTTGAAGATTCCGGCGAAGTTTTACGTTTTGCGGGCGGGCAAGTTTCTTTGCCATCAGTAGTCAGACTCAATAAATTTGTTCGAATTCCTTATCGTCACGCGGTTCCACTTTCTCGTCGCGCAATTTTTGCCAGAGATGGTGGTCGCTGCGTTTACTGTTCAGCACCTGCAACATCGATTGACCATGTGATTCCGCGCAGTCGCGGTGGTGGACACAATTGGGAAAACGTTGTTTCGGCTTGCCACAAGTGCAATCATCTTAAGGCTGATAAACATTTAAAGGAATTAGGCTGGCGATTAAGGACGCTTCCACGCGAGCCAGTTGGCGCAGCTTGGAGAATCCTTGGAACAGGTCGCACAGATCACAGATGGTTGCAGTACTTAGAGCCATTTGGTGTGGCTGCGGCGACTGCGTAAATAAATTACACTTTGCCTATGAACAATAACGAAGGCCCAATTGTCGAGTTTCCTGGAATCTCAGTTCTGGAAACTGTTATAACTTTTTTCGTAGTTCCAACAGTTATGTTTGTCGTTATCTCAGTTCTTGCTTACGCGATGTCAAAACCAAGAAGGGCAAAGACATCATCAATCACAACTATTGAATAATTAGTGATCTAAGGCTTGAACCTTGAGAGCTCGGATTAATCCATCCTGTGACTCTTTAACCAGTTTACGAAGCACCGCTGGAGAATCTTTTCCAGCCCCATTGAGCCATGCGTTAGTTGCATCAACAGTTGATTGCTTCACAATCCAGTTTGGATAGAAACCAGTTACATATTTAGCTGCGCCTTCGTATGACTTTGATTCCCAAGCTGTGATCAAGTTTTCAAAGTACAGCGTTACAAATGGTTCGAGCAGATTACGCTGGATTGGACGCTGAAAACCAGCAACCAAGGCCGTACGCATTGAGGTCACAATGTCTTCGTAGAGAACCTTGTTAAATGCATACGCCTTAGCTTCGCTATTTGGCATTGCTGCTAAGCAAGTTTGATAGGCAAGATTTCCAGTAGTTGTATTGTCCTTTGCAAGCTCTGCATCTAGCTCTGCCTTAGTAGTTGCACCGCGCTCGGTAAGTGCGATTAAGAAGTACCAGCGAAGATCTGCGTCAACCTTTAACCCTGGCGCGCTTCCATTCAGAAGTTCACGAATCTTTGCAGTCTGATCAGATGTTTGAGCATTGATTGCAAATGCGCGAGAGATCAACAACTGAAGATCACTGCCTGGTGCGGAGTTTTGAGTGAGTGACCACAGGCCATTAGCTAACTTCTGACGGTATGCATCACGGTTTGAATCCTTTGCATATGCCTCTACCGAAGTATTTAGTTGCATCAAGACAATGTTGACAATGGCATCATCGGTTTCACCAGCAAGGCCGTTCAGTGCAATTTCAATAAAGTCTGCAGATGAGATTTCAGCATCCCGATGCATATCCCAAATAGATGCCCAGCACAATGCACGAGCCAGTGCATCATCGAGCTTTCCAAGATGTGTCTTGAGCGTTGCAATTGAGCGATCATCAAAGCGCAGCTTTGCATAGGAAAGGTCACGGTCATTGATAAGAAGCAGGTCAGCGACCTTTTCGCCAGCAAGATCTGCAACAACAGTTGAAGCACCAGCAACATCTAGTTCAACACTCTTGCGCAGTTTAAGAACGTCGCCGCTGATGTAATACAAGCCAACTGCAAGACGGTGGGGGCGTAGTTCCTTTGAATCAGCAGGAACCAAAGGTGTCTCTTGCTTAATCGTGATGCTCTTATAGATATCGCCTTCAATTTCTAAAGCTGGACGCAAAGTATTAACGCCCGCAGTTTGCAGCCAAGTGTTTACCCAGCTATCAAGCTTGCGGCCACTTGCTGCCTCTAGTTCAACCAATAGATCTTCAAGAGTTGTGTTGCCCCATGCGTGCTTAGCAAAGTATTTCTGCAAGCCTGCAATAAATTGAGGGCGACCAACGTGTGCAACTAGTTGGTGAAGAACCGATGCTCCCTTTGCATAAGTGATTCCATCAAAGTTTGCATTAACCGCTTCCATATCAACCATGTCAGCGATAATTGGGTGAGTAGATACCAACTGGTCTTGGCGGTAAGCCCAGTTCTTACGTGCAGAATTGAATTCTGACCAGGCGCCCTTAAAGCGCGTTGCTTCAGCTAGTGCTAAATATGAAGACCATTCAGCAAATGATTCATTAAGCCATAGATCGTCCCACCATGACATGGTAACCATGTCGCCAAACCACATGTGCGCCATTTCGTGCAGGATCGTGTTTGCGCGAGACAGGTATGCCTTATCTGGCATGTGACTGCGGAATACCAATACATCTTCGCGGAAAGTAACTGCTCCAGCGTTTTCCATTGCGCCAAAGTTAAAGTCAACAACAGCGATCTGGTCGTACTTTTCAAATGGGTACGCCAAACCGAAAGTCTTTTCGAAGTATTCAAAACCTTGCTTAGTAATAAGGAAGATATCTTCTGGATCCAAGTACTGCATCATGGACTTGCGGCAGTAGATTCCCATTGGAATCTCTTTTTGTCCCTTGTACACATCGTGCACAGATGAATAAGGACCAGCGATTAATGCATCCAAGTAAGTTGAGATGCGGGGAGTAGTTGAGAACTTCCATTCAACAAAGTCGCCCCTTACAACCTTTGATTCAACTGGGTTGTTTGAAACCGCTTCCCAGTGACCAGGAGTTGTAACAGTTAAAGTAAATGTTGCCTTAAGTGCCGGCTGATCAAAACAAGGGAACATATTGCGAATGTGTGCGGTCTCGCCTTGTGAGTACAAGTAAACCTCGCCATCGGAAGGATCAACAGAGCGCTGCAGACCTTCACCAGATTTTGAATACTCAGCTTCGATTTCAATTACCAAGAGATTGTCCGCTGCCAAGTTTGTTAAGAAAATGCTTTCGCCATCAAAGTTGCTTGTATCTACTGCAACACCATTAAGGGTTGCACTTATTACTGAGCGACCAACAGCATCAATAAAGGTGGAATAGCCAGGCTTGTTACATGTAAATGAAACCTCAGACTTGGAATAAAAGGTTTCCTCGCCCTTTGTGACATCAAGGGTCACAACGTAACTATTTACATAAAGATGGTCCGCACGCTCTTTAGCTTCGGCACGGCTCAAATTTAGACCTGGCACTTGGATCTCCCTTTAGATTATTCCGACAGTTCATCGGATTTTGTAGGTTCATATCCAACCATGACAGAGTTGCCCCATGGAACGCCCTTCGGTACGCAGCTACAGCATCCGAGGCTCCCGAATTACAGAAGCCCAGCGAACCGCCAAAGATGCACTGCAAGCAGTTCATGGAATTGAGTTCAAGCAAGAACAAATAAACATTCCAGCGATTTTCCCAGCAAGTGAAAAAGTCATCATGGAGATTGGCTTTGGCATGGGCGAGGCCACTGCAATCATTGCCAAGAATCACCCCAATAATGGATACATCGCTGTTGATGTCCATCCACCCGGCATTGGAAAGCTGCTAGCGCGCATTGTCGAAAATGATTTAACTAACTTAAAAGTTATTGAAGAAGATGTCCACGTTGTTTTGCAGCACATGATTGCCGACGAATCTCTTGATGGAATTCATCTTTTCTTTCCAGATCCATGGCCCAAGAAGAAACACAATAAGCGCCGTATCGTGAATGCAGCATTCTTATCGCTGATCTATCCAAAGATTAAAAAAGGTGGATTCATTCACATTGCAACTGACTGGGTTCCATACGCCTTAAGTATTCAAGAAGTCTTTGCAGCTTCAACTTTGTTTACTGGGGGAGTCATCGATAAACCCGAATGGCGCCCGGTAACTCGCTTTGAAGGACAGGGAATCGATAAAGATCACGCCGTTAACGACATGTACTACCTAAAGGTTTAGAGCAAACCTTCGTTTTCATACTTAGCAATCTTGTTGATTCTGCGAACATGGCGCTCATCATTTGAAAATGGTGTTTCGATAAACGCATCAATGATCGCCTTGCAATCTTCAATCGAATGCATGCGCCCACCAATGCCGACAACATTTGCATTGTTGTGATCTCGGCCTAGCTTCGCAGTCTCAATGCTCCACGCTAGAACCGCGCGCACGCCCTTAACTTTGTTTGCAGCGATTTGTTCGCCATTTCCTGAACCGCCCAGAACAATTCCAAGAGAAGCTGGATCTGCAACGGTTGCTATTGCTGCAGGGATACAAAAATCTGGATAATCATCTACCGCGTCATACTCATGTGGCCCATGGTCCGTAACCTCATGGCCTTTTCCTTGTAAGTATTGAACAAGTGCGGCCTTTAATTCCAAACCAGCGTGATCGCTACCAATATGAATGCGCATGTGAGCATCTTGCCACGGGAACAGAAAAACCCGCCAAGTGATTGCTCACGTGGCGGGTTTTTCGCTGATCAATTACTACTTAGTGGCGGTGGCTCTTGCCTTTACCGTCCTTATGGCCCTTGTGACCCTTAGGTCCCTTAACCTTTTCAACACCAGCAGTTATGTGTGCTGTCAGATTCGCCTTAAGAGTCGTTGCTTGAGCCGCAGTCAATTTCCCAGCTGTTACAGCTGCATCAATTTCCTTAGTCTCAAATGCAACAAGTGCTGCGATAAGTGCATCTTTCTTGGTACCTGCAATAGCTGCCAGAGTTTCACCAGCAACAAGGCGTGACTTGATCGTTGCTGCATCAATTCCAAGAGTTGATGCAACTAATGCTTCACGTGCAGCATGACGAGCTTCATGGTTTGCCTTATGTGCAGCTTTGTTTGCCTGCATGGTTGCCTTGAACTCATCAAACTTCTTTGACATTGCAT
>Ga0214921_10011352_pt1 | contig 10837 bp, 9 predicted proteins | sample LL1505_MetaG_FD_177992 | JGI IMG/M metagenome (GOLD analysis project Ga0214921, IMG submission 177992) | Freshwater microbial communities from Lake Lanier, Atlanta, Georgia, United States - LL-1505 | ecosystem: Environmental > Aquatic > Freshwater > Lake | place: USA: Georgia | collected 2015-05-28
GCCGACCACGGTCACGAGTTTCAGGGGATACAGTTGCATGACGGTCTCCTCAAGTCGCGTGCTTTCTGGGCATGACGTCCGTCGATGCCCGCCTGCGTGGATGATTTAAGACTACTGGGCGCCGACGAACTTGGCCATTTCGAAATAGATCGGGATGCCAAAGGCGATGTTGAACGGAAAGGTAATCGCCAGCGCCGCCGTGATGGAATAGGTCGGATTGGCCTCCGGCAGGGTAAGCCGCACTGCCGGCGGAGCCGCGATGTAGGAGGCGCTGGCGACGATCGCCCCCAGCACGGTGCAGCCGCCGAGATTCAGCCCCGCGAGGTGCCCCAGGTAGACCCCCAGGAAGCCGTGGATGAGGGGCATCAGGATGCCGAAAGCGATGAGAAATGGGCCGACTTTGACGAGATCGCCCAACTTCTCCCCTGCCACGAGCCCCATCTCCAAGAGGAAGATGCAGAGGAGGCCGCGAAACAGCATGCCCTTGCTCTGAAAGAAGTCGTAGAAGGGCTGGAACCCCTTGGGATCCATGAACAGCGTCGAGATGAAGCCGATCACGAGCAGACCGGCCATCAGCATGATCGACTGGCCGGTCATGACCTCATAGAGCGCCTCACCAAGCTTCGACTCCTTCACTCGCCTGCCGCTGCCGGCCGCCCGCGCCGCCCGCTCCTTGGCCGACAGCGCGGCCCCGATCACCAGCGCGATGGCGATGCCTGGGCATTCGAGCAGCGTGACGAGCGTCGGCAGGAAGCTGTCGGCCGGATGCTGCGTCTGCTCGACGAACGAGTTGGCGACGGCATAGGTGACGGCTGAGGTGCTGCCGTAATGGGCTGCGATGCCCGCCGAATCGGCGATCGACATGCCGCCAAGGTACCGAAGCACGACGTAGGAGGTGATGGGCGTGAGGCACCCTAGGAAAAGTGTCGCAAGGGCCGGCTTCCAGATCGTGGCCACGCCATGTTCCTGATATTCGTGGGCGAGTTCGTGGCCGCCGATGAAGCCGATCGACATCAGCAAGAAGATGGCGATCGAGTAGTAGAGTTCCTTGGGAATCTTGATGCCGCCGTGGATCCGGGTGCAGATGATCCCCAACACAAAGCAGAGGGGGATCGGCGTCAGCAGATTTCGCTCGAGCGACTCAAGGATCCGCGACATCTGTTCGGCCGAGAACACCCCGAACACCGGGATGGCGAGGGCTAAGGCGGCGGACGGCAGGGGCATCATGCTGGCCTCGCAGGGTGGGAGCGAACAGGGCGGGGGGCTCAGGCCGACCACACGTCACCGCATCTCACGGGGGCCGTCGGCTCGGAACCTGAACGCAGATCGTAGCGGTGGCCACGCACACTGCGACCCCGATTTTGCCGGTCTGACGCCATTGTAAGCCACGATCCGTCAGCCTTGCGAAAACGGCATGCAATCCACCCGTCGTAGACATTGGTCCCCGATGCCATACTCTCTGAGAGCCGGTTTCGCCGGCACGATTGGTCGTCGTGTCCTCGACGACGCCTCCGCTGGGAGCCATTTCATGCACGTCTCGATCGTCGAAGATGACCCGGTCATCGCCAAGGCCGTCGCCACGGCCGTCCGCGAGGCAGGACATCAGTGCACCTGGGTGGCCGACGGCGAGTCGGCCATCCGCGACAAGACACTCATGTCGAGCGACATCGTGGTTCTCGACATGATGCTGCCGAAGGCAAGCGGCATCGACGTGCTGCGTGCCGCCCGGCAGGCGGGCGTGCGAACGCCCGTGATAGTCCTCACGGCCCGCGGCACCGTGCCCGACAAACTCGAGGGCTTCGAGGCTGGCGCCGACGACTACCTCGTCAAGCCCTTTGCAATCGATGAACTGCTGGCACGGATCGAGGCGGTGCACCGCCGCACGGCCCACAAGCCCGCCATGGAACTGGAGGCCGGTGACCTGCACCTGAACCTCGCCAACAAGCGGCTCGCACTGGCCGGCCGCACGGTCGAACTCACCCCCACCGAATTCAGCATCCTGGAACTCATGATGCGGTACAAGGGTCAGGTCGTCACGCGAAAGATGCTCTGCGAGCATGTCTGGGGCTTCGACTGGGACGGCCCGACGAACGTGATCGAGGTGCACATCAACCGCCTCCGGGGCAAGCTCGACAAGGGCCGCGCCGACTCGCTCATTCGCACAATCCGGGGCCGTGGCTATGCCCTCACGATTGCTTAACAAGATTCCGTGGGCCACGCTCCGCGTCAGGCTCACGGTCTGGAACACGCTCGTCGTGCTGCTGATCACGCTCGTGGCGTTGCTTGCCGTGAAAGTGGGCGCCAGGGCCGCCCTCTATCGAGAGGCTGATGCAGTCCTCCGCGGAGAGGTGAACGAAGTCGCGATCGCGCTCAAGGACCTCTATCCCAACACCGACGCCGTCGTGGACGAGTTGCGGCGCAAGGCCGCCGGCCACGAGGAACGCGGCTGGTTCACGCAACTGCTCACCGACGAGGGCAAGACGATCTGGAAAAGCGAAAGCTGCCCGCAGGAGGTGGCTCGATGGCCGGTGGCACGTGAGAAGGTCGAGAACCTCGTCCAGGTGGGGGGCTATCGCTTTGCCCGACGGCGGATCACCGATCCGGCGGACGAGCCGTTTCACGTGCGGATCGGCATGGACACGGCCTTCCTCGACGACGACATCAACGCGCTCACCCGTCTGCTGCTCCCCGTGGCCGTCGGCCTCTCCCTGCTGACGCCGCTGGTGGGCTACTGGCTTGCCGTCCGCGCCACCAAGCCGGTAGCCGAAATCCTCCGGACCGCCGAGCAGCTCAAGCCCACGCGGCTGGGCGACCGGCTGGAGGTGTTTGGCACGCAGGATGAGCTCGACCGCCTATCACTGACGATCAACCGTCTCCTTGACCAAGTAGCGGGGCACGTGGAACGGCAGCAGCAGTTCGTGGCCGACGCCGCCCACGAGCTCCGCGGTCCGCTGGCCGCAATGAGAAGCTCGCTTGAGGTGGCGATCTCGCAGGATCGTAGCGCGGATGCCTACCGGGAGACACTGGCCGACGTGCTGGAAGAGGCCCGCCATCTGTCGAAGCTCGCCAACGATCTGCTGCTTCTGGCCGAGACGGGCGACGACACACGAGCGCGGCCCCGTGAGCGGGTCGACCTCACGGCCGTCGCCCGACAGACCGTGGCGATGTTCGGGGGGGTGGCGGAGGAACGGTCGGTCGGCCTCGCGCTCCAGGTCCCGGCCGGGGCGTTGCAGGTGGCGGGGGATGCGTCCCAGCTTCGCCAGGTGCTTGGCAACCTGCTCGACAATGCCATCCGATTCACGCCCGACGGCGGCAGGGTGACCGTGTCGGTGGTTCACGACAAGGATCGCAGTGAGGCTGTCGTAGCCGTTGCCGACAATGGCTGCGGCATCGAGGCGGACCACCTCGACCGAGTGTTCGACCGGTTCTACAAGACCGACGCATCACGGACCCGCACCGACGCCGCTCGCGGAGGTGGATTGGGGCTGGCCATCTGCCGGTCGATCGTCGAGCGCCACGGCGGCACCATCACCGTGACAAGCACGACAGGCCGGGGCACAACGTTCACGGTACGTCTGCCATCAGTCTGACGTCTACCGGCACCCGCCCAAAGCCCTCACCCCGCGCCAACCCCCATCTCCGCGGTGCAGGAGTCGCTCAAATCCGTTAGGTACACCGCAATCGTCAAGGTCGTCACACGGCTTTTCCGATCATGACAGTTGGAGAGACTCCGAGGAGTCAGCAGCTATGAGTGCCACCTGCAAGAGTGATCCAGAACCTCTGGAGCATGCCGCCGACCGGGGGCGGCGGTTCCGCGTCCATTCGCTGACGCTGCTTGGCATCTTGATACTGGCAGCGGCTCCAGCCGCTGCCCCCCAGGCCGCCGACCCTTTCCTCGTGATCGCAGACGCCCAGGAACAGCCGCCCATCGATCTGCCGAGCGTCGCCGGACGGCTCGGCTCGTTCGATGAAGTCTCGCAGGCACTGTCGACCGAGCGACAGCGGATCGCCGAGCTCGAGTCCCGACTCAAGGACTTGGAGAAGAAGACCGCCGCCGGCGTCGAGCCGCTTCCCCCGCCCAAGAACGACAAGGCCGCCGAAAGCAAACCTGACGACGCCGCGCCGAAGGACGGCAAGGCAAAGGAAGGCGACGGCAAGGCGACCGATGCCGGCAAGGATGGCAAGAAGGAAGAGAAAAAAGAAGAAAAGAAGCCCGATGAGCCCTACGAAGTCGGCTCAGACCTCAACCTCAAGTCTCAGTGGGACAAGGGGCTCACCGGGGAGTCGGCCAACAAGGACTTCCGCGTCAAGGTCGGCGGCCGCACGCAGGTCGATGCCTCCGCCTTCTCCGCCGCCCCCGGCCCCAACCAGCAGCCGTACCAAGGTGGGCTCGATCCTGGTCTCTCCGACACCGTCAACTTACGCCGCGCCCGTTTCCGCATCGAGGGCCGGATGTACGAGATGTATGACTGGGCCTGCGAATACGACTTCGTCAACCAGATCAATGTCAACAACGAGGTCTATCCGACGGAACGCGACGCGGGGCCGCTTACCGCCGTCACCGATCTTTGGCTGCAGGTTCGTGAGATTCCGATCCTCGGCACCGTCCGAGTGGGCAATCAGAAAGACCCCTACGGCTACGAGCATCTCACAAGCAGCCGCTGGCTCAACTTCATGGAGCGATCCTACGCCCAGGACGCCTTTGAGGGGCCGTTCAACAACGGCTTTCTCCCCGGCATCCAGATCCTCAACAGCAACGAGGAGGGAGACATCGGCTGGCAGGTGGGCGAATTCAAGAACACCTCCAACCCCTTCGGGTTCTCCAACTCATCGGGTGGCAGCCAGACGGTCGGCCGGCTCATCTATCTGCCCGTCTTCGAGGACGAGGGCCGCAAACTCGTCCATCTCGGCATCTCGGGCCGCACGCTCGAGCCGCGGCGGCAGTACACACAGTTTGCAAACGGTCAGCCGGTCGGCGACGAAATCACCGCCGTCCGCTTTCGCAGCCGCGGCGACATCCGCAACGGCCCGCCAGGCCCGCTCAACTCGATCTACGCCGACTCCGGCCTCCTCTATGGCAACTGGCAGAACATGATCGGGCTTGAACTCGTGGCCAACAACGGCCCCTGGTCGTTCCAGTCGGAATATTTCGGCTCCTGGCTCTACAACGCCAGGACGACCGGCGTTGGCGGACTCGTCACCAACGGCTTCCAGCCCAAACCCGGCACAAACGTGGGCACCGTCTACTACCAGTCCGGCTACGCCGAGGTGCTCTACTTCCTCACCGGCGAAAGCCGCACGTATTCGAAGATCGAATACCGATTCGACCGACCAATCCCGCACAACAACTTCTACGCGTTTCGCGACCGCAGCGCCCGCCGCAACCAGTGGAACATCAGCGAGGGAGCCTGGCAGGTGGGGGCCCGCTACAACTACCTCTGCCTGAACGACAGCGGCGTGAACGGCGGTGTCTTGAACGGCATGACGCTCGGCCTCAACTGGCTGCTCAACCCCAACGCCCGCGTCTACTTCAACTACGACCTCACCTACCGTGATTTCGTCAGCACGCCATGGACCAAGAACTCCAAGGGCGAAGTCGTCGCGAGCCCGAGCTACAACGGTAGCGGCTTTATCAACGGCTTCGGCACCAGACTGGCCTTCGACTTTTGAGCCCCTCTCACACCTTCATGACCCGACAGCGGAGTCTTTCCATGCGACATCTGTGCTTCGCCCTCATCGCAGCGATGGGCCTCGCCGGACACAGCGGCGCGACTCAGGCGGCCGACTCCTGCTGCGAACAGCCCGCCTGCACCGACTGCAGCCCGTGCTCGGACGGCGTGCCGACGTGCAAATCCTCATGGGAGGAGAAGAAGACCAAGAAGACGAAGTACACGATGAAATGCGACCCTGCCTGCGCACGGGCGGCGGAGTGTTTCTGCACCGGGCCGGCGGAATGTCGCTGTAGCCCACCCTGCGGCAGCATCTACACGAAGAAAAAACTCTACAAACAGCCGGGTGAAGAAAAGGTCGAGAAGGTGCCGAAGTACGAGGTGAAGATGGTGCCGGCCGCACCGTGCGACTGCGCCCGCTGCTGCGACGTGTGTTGGTGGAATCCACTCTCCGTCCTCCACTATCTCGTCGGCCACTAGAAAACGCACACAGGCTGACCATCAGCCATATGATCTGACGGCCTGCCGCCGTGGCCTGGGGGGGCACCGGGCGGCAGGCCGTCTTCTTTGTTCACGATGCAGAATTCGCCGTCACCATCGTCTCGGACTGCAAGCGCGGCAGGGATCGTCTTCGCGATGCCCGTCGAGGCCGATGCCTTCGCAGGGCTGGCGACTGAGACCGTGGAAGTCACGGCAGCCGGACTCACGCTTCATGAGGGCGTCGTCGCCGGCCGGCGGGTCGCGTGGTGCGTGGCCGGCGCCGGCAACGAGCCTGCCGGGCGTGCTACCAGACTCTTGATCGACGGCCATCGGCCGCGGCTGATCCTGTCGGCCGGCTTCGCCGGCGGGCTCGATCCCGCGCTCACCCGCGGCACGGTCGTTTACCCACGACGATCCCTCAACCGCACAGGAGGCCCGCCGATCGCCGTGGCAGCGACAGGGCAGGGGAGCGCGGCAGCAGCGGCCGGCAGTGCGACCAGCAGTGACGACCTCACGATCGTGAGCGTCGACACCGTGGTGACGACGGCGGCCGCGAAGCGAGACCTGGCCGCGGTTACCGGCGCGAGTCTTGTCGACATGGAGACCTACGCGGTGGCGACGGCGGCCCGGGCCGCCGGCCTGCCCTGCATCTCGATCCGTGTGATATCAGATGATGCGTCGCAGGATCTGCCAAAGGAGATCGCCGCGCTCGTCCAGCCGCAGTCGGGCATGCGTCGGCTGGGGGCGGCCTTGGCCGGCGTCGGCCGCCGGCCGCGGGCCGCACTCGACATGTGGAAACTGTGGGAGCACGCCGTGGTCGATGGCCGCACGCTGGCTGACGCGATCAAAACCTGTCTGGAAGGGCTCAGCGATTCCCCGTCAGCAGTCTCACGACCGGGTTCTTCGCCAGATCGGGCGTGAGCGGAGCGACAGGCCTGCCCAGATGACGGCCGGTCGCACCAGCGGCAAGACGGCCGCTCCGCACGGCGCCCTCCATCGTGGATGGCCAGCCGGTGGCGGTCCAATCGCCCGCGAGAAACAGATTCGGTACGGCCGTCACCGAGGCCGGCCGGAAGGCATCGACGCCCGGCCGCACCGAGAGCACCGCGGTGGGATCGGTGACCACCCGCGCATCGACGAGCGAGGCATCCCGCGCCGCGGGAAACGTGTCTCTCAGTTCCGCCACGACGGTGGCCAGGAGTGCCTCGCGATCGCCGCCGAGCAGTCCACGCGAGGCGCTGATCACCACCTGGCAGTAGCCCGGCTGACGCCCTTCGGCTGCATCCGGTCGAAACACCCACTGCGAGACACGGCCCACGAGCACCGCATGCGGCAGGTCGATGCAATCGCGGTCGAACCACAGATGCACGGCCGTGATCGGCGACCCGGCGAATCGTTCGTCGGCCGCCGGCACGAGATCGGGCACGACCCGCGCCGCCTGCCGCCACGGCAGGGCGATGATCACGGCGTCACAGGGCGTGCGGCCTGCCGCATGAATCACGGCAGTGGCCCGACCGGCCGCGTCGCGTTCGATCGCCGTCACGCTCCGGCCCGCCTCCACCGTCACGGCACGGCCCTCCAGCCACGCCACGAGCCGCTCGCCGAAGAGGCTGCCGAGCGGTTCGGTGGGCACGAACATATCGGCGGCGTCGCGATGGGCGAGAAAGGCATCGACCGCAACCTTCCGCGCCGCCGAGGTGCTCACGAGATCGATCGATTCGCCAAGCGCGCTCTCCAGCACCGGCTGCCAGAAGAGCCGGATCACCCGCTCAGGCTGGCCCGCCGACTGGAGCCACTCCAGTGCCGTGCTCGCTTCTCCACCAGCCGGCTCGCGATACCGCGCCAGCTTCAGCATGCCCAGTCCGAGCGCGAACTTCTCGGCCAACGAAAAGTGCCGCATGCCTAAGAGCAAGGGCGTGAGGTGCATCGGCGCCGGGAGCATGCGCGAGGGCGTGCAGGCGGCCCGATCGCCATCGGGACCGATGAACCACAGCGTGCGGTCGCGGCGAAGGGCGTCCGACAGGCCGGCCTGCCGGCAGAGATCGAGGAAGTTCGTGCAGCAGCCCATCGCGACGTGCTGGCAGGCATCGACGAGGCCACCGGCTACCGGATCCTCGAACGAAGCCGCCCGACCACCAGCGCGACGACGCGCCTCGAGCACGGTCACATGGACGTCGGTCGAGGAGAGCGCGGCCGCCGCCGCCAGACCTGCCAGACCACCACCGACGACGACGACGTGCGGCCGGCCGGGACGGGCTGATGCAGAACCCGACGATTCAGTCATGTCATTCATGCGTGGCGACTCCCGCACCGCGGCGGCCGTGGCCCCAAGAAGAGCGTTGCCACGGTAGCAGCCATCAGGCGGGGCCGACCGGGACGTACCCGCTCCGTAAAAATCCGCGTACCGGCCTTCTGCACAGCGGCGAACAACGATCGATAGGCGCCGAACATCGCGCGAAACACGATGCGACCATCGGTGGAGAGCAGCCGGTCGAGCCGGGCCGCCTGTCCATAACAATCCGCCGCCCGCGCCACGTTCAGGCTCGCGAGTTGCGCGAACCCAGGGCCGATCCGGCCGCTGCGGAGATCAGCGGGGCTGCAGCCAGAGGCTCGAAAATCCTCCTCTGGAAGATAGATGCGGCCGCGGGCAAGGTCCTCGGGAATGTCACGGAGAATGTTCGTCAACTGGAAGGCGAGGCCGCAGGCATGCGCCGCGGGCAACGCCTCGCGTGGCGACCGAAAGCCCCAGATGTGGATGGCGGCGAGCCCCACGGCACTCGCCACGCGGCGGCAGTATTGTTCCAGCTCGGGAAACGTGTCGTAGCTGTTCCGATCGAGGTCCATCCTGCAGCCGTCGATGATGTCGCGGAGGTAGTTCACGGGCACGGCGAACCGGCGGACCGTATCGACGACCGCCCTGATCACCGGATCTGGCGACTCTCCACCCGCCAGTGCCGCATCGAGATCCGCCTCGAAGGCATCGAGCGACTGGCGGGCCTCCATGGGATTCACGCAGTCATCGACAATGTCGTCCGCACGGCGGCAGAAGGCGTAGAGCGCCGTGGTGCCACGGCGCTTCGCCTCGGGCAGCAGGCGGATCGGCAGTGCAAAGTTCGAGCGTGACCGGCCCAACACCTCGGCACAGGCCTCGTGATCGGTGACGAGCGTGTTCAGGCGGGTCATGACGGGCCACCGGCAGGGCGATGCGGCGTGGTCTGCAGACGCCACCAGGCTTGCGCGGCCAGACGGAGTTTGGTCCACTTCCCCACGGTCGGCCGCTGGCCGAGTGTATCGAACCCGGCCCGCGCGATCGCATCAGCCACGGCCCGGCCGCCGGCCAGAAACATCCCGATTGCAGGCCTGAGCACCGGCGGTGCAACTCGCACGAGCGGCGAGCCAGCATCGAAACATTCCCGGGCCCACGCCACCTCCGCACGCACCAGTTCCCTGAGCGGCGGGCCGGCCCGCAGGGCATCGAGCATCGCCTCGGTCACACCGTGCTGCTGCATGTCGTCGCGGGGCAGATACACGCGGCCCGCCAGCCGATCGCGGCGGACGTCCTGCCAGAAGTTCACCAATTGCAGGCCCGTGCAGATGGAATCGGACATAGCGACGAGCGCCGCATCGCGGCAGCCCTCGAGCGCGAGCACGATCCGCCCAACGGGATCGGCGGAGCGGCGGCAGTAGGCAACGAGCGCGTCGCGATCGGCATACCGCGCGGCCACGCCGGCCGCGTCGAACGCCCGATCTTCCTCAAACGCATCGAGCAGATGGGCAAACGGCTCAATCGTCAGGCCGGTCTGACGGACGGTCTCGGCGAGCGCCACGTAGACGGGGTGCCCGGGCCGGCCCGCGAAACACGCTTCCAATCCCTGCCGCCAGACTGCCAGATCGCGGGCCGCCTCCGCGGGGCTGGCCGCCTCGTCGGCCAGATCGTCGCTCCACCTCGCAAACGCATAGACGTTGGCCAGATGCTGCCGCAGCCGCGGCGGCACGAGCCGCGTGGCCACCGTAAAGTTTTCGTAGTGCCGGCTGGCCACGTCGCGGCAGAACGCCTCGGCGGCGGCGAGGTCGCCGGCCGTGGGCACCGGCGCGAGCTGCCAGGCCGTCGGGTCGCGTCGGGCGGACTGCGCTGGTTGCACGGACATCGGCACCACCGCCTTTACGCGGTGTTTGCAGAGGAGAGCCTGTTCTTCACTGGCAGGGCTGATTCACCACCACTACCATAACCTATCGACCTAGTTTGGCCCCAGCCGCGATCCCCGCAGCCCCTCCCGGAACCACCGCGATGAAGATTCTGCTCGCCAGCCCGCGTGGCTTCTGCGCCGGCGTCAACATGGCCATCGACACGCTCGAAACGGCCATCCGCCTCTATGGCACGCCGGTCTACGTCTTCCACGAGATCGTCCACAACAAGCACGTCGTCGACCGGTTCGTCCGCGAGGGGGCTGTATTCGTGAACGCGGTGGAGGAGGTGCCGGAAGGGGGTGTTTTGCTTTTTTCCGCCCACGGCGTGGCCCCGGAGGTGCGTCGCGTCTCGGCCGAACGGCGACTGCGTGCCATCGATGCCACCTGCCCGCTCGTGACGAAGGTGCACCTAGAGGCGATCAAGTATGCCAAGGCCGGCTATCGGATCATGCTGATCGGCCACGAGGGCCACGACGAGGTGATCGGCACCATGGGCCAGG
>Ga0214921_10011354_pt1 | contig 10837 bp, 7 predicted proteins | sample LL1505_MetaG_FD_177992 | JGI IMG/M metagenome (GOLD analysis project Ga0214921, IMG submission 177992) | Freshwater microbial communities from Lake Lanier, Atlanta, Georgia, United States - LL-1505 | ecosystem: Environmental > Aquatic > Freshwater > Lake | place: USA: Georgia | collected 2015-05-28
ACGCCGCTCCATATCTGCCAGGCCGCCGAGGCGGCGATCCGAGCGGGCAAAACCAAATACACGCCCGCCGCCGGCATCCCCGATCTCCGCAAGGCCGTGGCGGCCGATTACACCCGCCGCACCGGTCTGGCCGTCACGCCTGCCCAGGTGGTCGTCTCGAATGGCGCGAAGCACTCGCTTCATAACGCGTTCACGGCGCTCCTCAACGAGGGAGACGAGGTGATCGTGCCCACTCCCTACTGGGTGAGCTATGCGGAGCTGATCAAGCTGGCCGGCGCGAAGCCGGTGCTTCTGCCCACGCGGATCGAGGACGACTTCAAGCTGCGACCGCAGGCGCTGCGGGCGGCCATCACGCCGGCCACGCGGATGCTCCTGCTCTGCACGCCGAGCAACCCGACCGGCGTCGTCTACTCAGCCGACGAGCTCAAGGCCCTGGCTGACATCGCCATCGAGGCCGATCTGGCCGTCGTGTCGGACGAGATCTACGACCAGCTGGTCTTCGACGGCCAGAAGGCGGTGTCATTTCCGACGCTGCGGCCCGGGCTCGAGGCCCGCACGGTGGTCGTGGCGGGTGTGAGCAAGACCTATTCGATGACCGGCTGGCGGATCGGCTGGACGATCTGCCCGGAGCCCCTCGCCAAGGCGATCGGCAACCTGCAGAGCCAGGAGACGAGCAACCCCTGCAGTGTCAGCCAGCATGCAGCGGTGGCGGCGCTTACCGGCCCGCAGGAGTGCGTGGCCGAGATGTGCCGGGCGTTTGAAAAGCGTCGCGACCTGGTGGCGGCGAGACTCTCGGGCCTCCCGGGCGTGCGGCTGCCGCGGATCGGCGGCGCGTTCTACGCGTTCTTCGACATTGCTCCTGCGCTTGCGAAGGGGAAGAACGGCATCACCAACAGCATGCAGTGGTGCGAGGCGCTCCTGGAGCAGGAGCACGTGGCGCTCGTGGCCGGCAGTGCGTTTGGCGCCGAGGGCAACGTGCGGATGTCGTTCGCCGCGTCGGAAGAGAAGCTGAACGAGGGTCTCGACCGGATCGCCCGGTTTTTGGACGCGTGACCGGCGGCACGTATCCCCTTGCTCGCGCTGCGGGCTTGCATGGGATTCCCGCTTCATCAAAGCCCGAAGCGCAAGCGAGGGAAACCGTCTTACAGACCCGTTTCTAAACGTTATAGAGCCAAGGCCCGCAGGTCGCGGAACTCGACCTTCATCACCAGGCCGCCGTGGATCTGCAGGCCGATCGGGGCCGGCTCCGCATACTTCGCGTCCTTGTATTGGGAAACCTGCTCGCCGTTGAGCCAGACGGTGAACGTGTCCCCCTTCGCCTCGACGCGGATCCGATTCCACTCGCCGACTTTCAAGAGTTCAGCCGCGCGGTTCGCCCGCGCCTCCTCCGGATATTTTCCGTTATAGAAGGAGCAGGTCATGTCGCGCTTGAGACTTCGCGACACGCCGATCTGCACCTGCAGCTCCGGCTTCCGCACCATGATGCCGCTGTCGATCTCGCCGGTGAACCGCACCTCCCCCTCCACGATCACGTCGCCATACGCCTTGTCGGTGTAGAGCATCGAGCCCTTTTTCTCTTCGTCACTCTGGCCGACGATGACGCCATCGACCACCTTCCAGTACGGCTCGGCCGGCACCTTCCAGCCCGTCAGGTTCTGACCATTGAAGATCGACGGCAGGCTCGCGGTTGTCGGCACCTCGTCGGCACCCGCGGACGTGTGGGCCACGGTCAGGCCGAGGCAGACGATCACGAGCGAAGCGACAGCGGTGCGGTAGAATGTGGCCATGGCCTGATTGCCTTTGCGAGTGCTGCGGGCTTGGATGGAGCGGCGAAGCGTGCATTCTTCAAGACTTCAGGCCGCGATGCAACCGGCCGGTCAGGCGACAGTGGGTATCGTGCTGGCCGGTGGCAGCTCCACGCGCCTGGCATCGGTCGCCAAGGCGACCGGCGGTGGCAAGGCGTTGCTAACGTTTCACGGGCGCACGTTTCTGGAGCATGTCGTCGCGGCGGTGGCGGCCGAGGCGGGCCACACGATCGTCGTGGCCGCGCCGGGTCAGACACTGCCGGCCCTCGATGACGTGCGGATCGTGCACGATCTCACGCCCGGCGCAGGGCCGCTCGCTGGCATCCGCGACGGGCTGCGGGCTGTGCTGGCCGTTGATGATACTGATCATGCCGCCACCTCACCGCCCCACCTCGCCTTCGTGGCATCGTGCGACGTGCCGCTGCTCCGTCGGGAGGTCGTCCGTCTACTCATCGACATGGCGGCGGAGTCCGGCGCCCTCTGGACCGTGCCGATCGTGCACGGCCACAGGCAGGTGCTCGTGTCGGTGATGCACATCGATTTGCTCTCACGGATCGATTCCTGGCTGGACACTGGCCGCCGTGATCTGCGTGGTCTTCTTGTCGAGATCGCCCGGGAGGATCCACGCAGCATCCGCGAAGTGACGGAAGAAGCATGCAAGGCAGTCGACCCGATGCTCGAGTCATTCGTTGATATCGACACGCCAGACGACCTCGAGCGGCTGCAATCGCCGTGATATTCGCCTTCGCGGCAGGGGGTGGAGGCTTCTATACTCCGACCCCTATGGCGAGGCGACAGGCACGATCCGACGATGAATGGCAGCCGCAGCCGCGGCGCCGTCGCCGCGTGTTCTCACTGGCGGCCCTCGCCGTGCTCGCGGCGGCCGCCTGGTTTGCACCGGCGGTGATCGTGCTCACCGATCTTCGCGACCGGCCGCTCGCGGCCATTTTCGCAGGCATCGACGGCCGGGTGACCAGCCGCGCGGCCCAGTGGCAGTGGTGGGGCACCATCGAATACCGCGATGTCGTGCTCCGCGACCCGGCAGGCCGTCCGCTGGTGGCCGTGCCCCGCGTCGTGATCGATCGCGGCCTGGCGAGCCTGCTTGTCAATCCGGGTGATCTGGGCGCGGTGCGGTTGATCGGCGGCGAGGCGCTCGTGGAGGTCCATCGTGGCGGCAGCACGATCGAGGATGTGCTCGCCCCCTGGCTGGCGGCCGTCGCGCAGGCCACGGCGGTGCCGGCGTCGTTCGAGCTCGAGGTGGTCGATGCCGCCGTCGAACTGGTCGATCTCGAACGCAACGATGCCTGGCGGATCACCGATCTGCTGGCGGCCGGCACCGTGCGGCCCGATGCCACGCTCGCCGGCTGGACGATCTCGGGCCGCGCGCGACATAGCGGCACGCCGCTCCGCGATCTCGATGCCGCGGCCAATCGCATTGCGTCGGACCGGGTGCAGGATTCCGCCGGCCCCGCGGCCGCCGGCCAGACGCCCGTCGGCATGGACCACACCGATCTTTCCCAGTCACATGCCTCGTCACACCCTCGCAGTGTTTCGTCTGGCAGACTCGATCGCACGACGGTCGCCGCCGGCGCCACAGCCATCCTGGCGCGGGACGGTGGCTGGTCGGTATCGTCGCCCGACAGCCAGCCCACCGCGCAGACGCGGACGCTCGCCGTGGCCGCCACGCGGCTGCCGTTGGGAATCTCAAGCGTGTTGGCCACGCGGTTCGACGCGGCGCATGTGCTCGACGGACTGGCCGACGTGCGGCTCGACATCACACTGCCGCCACCCCACGATGCCTCCGCCGGCGATGACGTCGGCCCGCCACGCAAGCCGCCCGCGCGGCCCGCGGCTGAAACGGTTCGCGTGGCCGGCGTCGTGTCAGGATCGCAGCTGGCGATCTGCCAGGCCGACACGCTGGCGGAACTGATCACGCTCGATCGCGGCGAGATGCCGATCGATCTGTCGGTCGATGGCGACCGGATCACGGTGCGCTCGCTGAAGATGAACTCGCCCCTGTTCAAGGCGGAGGCCTCGGGCCGGATCCGCCTTCCGGCGGGGGGCACATGGGACTGGGCCGAGGCGCTCGCGGCGGAGAATTTCGCGGTCGCCGCGGATGTCGATCTCGCTGCCGCCGCGCGGGCCATGCCTGGCGGGCTCACTGTGCGGCCCGATGTGCGGGTCACCGGCGGGCAGTTGCAGATCACAGCCGTTGCGCGGGCCGATGGCAACGAACGCGTGCTGGAGGTTCGCGCCAGTTCGCGAGACCTCGCGGCCGTCCAGAGCGTCGTCGCCACGCAGCAGGATGGGTCGGGAGTCGGCGGCGGACCACGCGGCGGTGGCAAACGTGAGGAGCGTATGCTGCGGTGGAACGAGCCGTTCACCGCCTGGCTCCGGGGCCGACGTGGGGCGACCCGCGGCGACCGGCTGCGGATCGAAGAGGCGCGGATCTCCTCTCCTGCGGTGGAGGTGTCTGCCTTCGGCACCTCCGAGTCATCGACCGTGCAGTGGACGCTCGACTTCGACAAGCTCGTGGCCGAGGCTGGTGAAGTGCTCGAACTCGAGGGTGTGCAGCTGGCCGGCACGTCCCGTGGGCGGGTCGATTTCGAGCGGGTGCCGGGCAACGCGGCGTCCCACGCCAAGGTCTCGGCCAGCTTGTCGAATTTCGAATTGACGCGACCTGGCAGACCCCCGTGGCGGGATGCGGAGCTCTCGATCTCGGCAGAGGGCACAGGAGGCATGGCCGGTGGCGCGCTGCTCATCGATCAGGGCCATGCGGTCGTCGCCGCGGCCGATGACACACTCGAAGTGACGCTCACTGGCGGAGCACTGGTGAATTGTGGGTCGTTCCTCTCCGCTGGTGTGCGCCGGAACGACCCCTGGCTGCGGGCGGCGCCGGGGTCGCAGTCGATCGCGGCGGACTGTTCCCTGACGGGTGAGCTGGCTCGCTGGCAGCCGCGGTGGGAAGGAGTGCTTCCGACGACGGTCCTCGAGGGCGTGGCACTGGGTGGCTTTGCGAAGGCGTCGGCGGCGCTGGCAGCGCAGGGTGGCAGCTGGCAGATCACGCGGGCCGGTGGCGAGGTTGAAAAGCTGACGGTGACGTTCGGCGGTCGACAGATCAGTGAGCCACGGGCTGTGGCGAGTGCTGCGGGCCAGTGGAATCCCGCCACCGGGCAGGTGGAAATCTCGTCGGCCGAACTCCTCACGCCGACGCTCTCGCTGCGAACCGGCGGGCTTGCCGTGCTGCCAGCGCGGGGAAACGGTCCGGTGCGTTCGGGTCTCGGCCTCGATCACCCAGGCGCGGATCACCCAGGCGTGGACAGCCGAGTGACCGACAGCATCGTCGATAGGTTTCGCGGCAAGCTGCAGTGGCAGGCCGACGTCAAGCGGCTGGAACGTTGGCTCGTGCCAGCGGCTGTTGCCAGCCGCTGGCCGGCGGCGGGCCGGGCCTGGGGCATCGCTGAGATCCTCGATACGCCGATCGGCATGAACGTGCTCGTGGAGGCCACGGGCAGTCAGCTCGCCATCTCCAGCACCCAGCCGGAGGCGCGAGCGGGAGACGCGGTGGGAGGCAACGCTCGGGACAGCGCCGCGGCGGTTCCGCTCTGGAGTGAGCCACGGGCCACGCTCGTGCTGGAGGTGACATGCCCGCCGGCCCCGACCCCCGAGCGGATGACGGTGAACCAGCTCAAGCTTGAGTCATCGACCCTGGCCGTCGCGGCCGCGGGCAGCATCGGCGAACTCACGTCACGGCGCATGGTCGAACTGGGTGGCAACGTAGCCTATGACTGGGAGCAGGTCTCGCGGCTGCTGACGCCCTGGACCGGCGGCCGGCTGCGGCTGGCCGGCGCCGGCGCCCGGCCGTTCACGTTCCGCGGCCCGCTGGGCCAACTCGTCGCCACGAGCGTGACCGCGGCAGGGGATGCCGGACAGCAGCTCTTGCTGCCGGAGGATTGGCTGCCATCGGCACGCGGTGTGCAGGCTGAAAAAGTCTCGCGCGTCGCGGTGCCCTTGCCGCTGCCGACGACCCGCCGTTCGAGCACGGATCTCACCGAACGGCTGCGGGCGGTCACGATCGATACCTCGGCGGCATGGACCGCCGCGGAGGTCGCCGGCTTCCAGTTCGCCCCCGGAGAGATGCCGGTGCGGTTCTTCGAGGGACAGCTGGCGCTTGGGCCGTTCGATCTTGCCGCCTCCGGCGGCCGGCTCCGCGGGGCGCCGTGGCTTCGGCTCCTGCCGGCGCCGGGTGAGCTCGTCGTGCCGCCTGGCCGCTGCCTCGACCGTCTGGTCGTCACGCAGCAACTGTGCGATCGCTGGGTCAACTGGCTCGTGCCGCTGATCGGCCAGTCGACGCACACGCAAGGGCTGATGAGTGTCGATCTGGCCGGTGCGCGGCTGCCGCTGGGAGATCCCTTCGGCGGCGAGGCTTCGGGGCAGGTGATCTTCGAGAACCTCGAATCGACGCCGGGTGAACGCGTGCAGCCGCTGGTGAACCTGATCGTCAAGCTGCAGACGGCGATCGATCCGCGGTTTGCCTTTGGCGACAAGGCTGTGCTCCTGCGGGTGCGGCCCGAGCCGGTGAGCGTGCGGCTCATCGACCGGCGACTGTGGCACGAAGGGCTCGTGATGGATGCGGGCCAGCTCGTGATCCGTTCCGCCGGCAGCGTGGGCGCCGATGGCACGCTCGCGATGATGGTCGAGGTCGCCTTCCGCGGCGACCTCGCCGGCGCGACGCCAGTGGTGGGCAAGCTGCTGCGAACCCCTTTGATGATTCCGCTCAAGGGCACGGTGCACCGGCCGCAGTTCGACGCGCGGTCGATCGACGTGATGCTCGCCCGCATCATGGAGAACACCGCCGAGGCGCTCATCGGCCCCAAGCTCAGCCGCGATCTCGAGACGCTCTTCGGCAATCCCCCGCCGCCGGAAGGCACACCGGCGCCGACTCCAGCGGCATCAGGCCCGGCGACACTCGAGTTTCCGCAGTCAGCGAAGTAGTGGCGGCATGGGTGAGTCACCACGCCATGCACGGTGAGACTGCCGGGAGCATACAAGAGTTGACATGAGAGACTTAGCCCCGTCGCTTTTTCCATGCAAGCCCGACGCGCTAGCGAGGGAATCCGCGTTGTGCAGTCCGCGGGGTGAAGCGCCCCGTATTCCCTTGCTTGCGCTGCGGGCTTGGATGCAGCACTTCGAGCGTTCGTGAAGAACCGTCAACTCCAACGTGCTCCCGGTAGTATCATCTGGAGCGAGGAACATCATGAGAATCACGTACATGCAATCGGGTGGGTTTGTTGGCGCCGTGAAGGGCTGCGTGATCGACGCTGCCGACCTCGCTCCCGGCGAACGGCAGGAGCTCGAGTCGCTCGTCGCAGCGAGCGGCCTCACGGAGTCGAGCGAGTCGTTCTCGGCCGCAGGCCGTGACCTTCGGCAGTACGACATCGTGATCGAGCATGATGCGACCGTGCAGCGGCTCGCCTGCGATGAGCGGTCGGTGCCGGAGGCGGCGCGGCCACTCATCACGTTTCTCTCGGCGCGGGCCCGGCCGCAGCCGCCCGACTTTGCCGCCGGGGTGCGCCGCCCCGGCCCCAACGGCTGAAGCGTCAGCACGCATCGCAGCGGAGCCGCCGATCGATGGCTGTGATGAGCCGCTCAAGCGCCCGTCGATAGGAAAAATGCTCCACCTCGAGGCGATGCCTGGGCGAATCGACGTAGCGGACGGCACCGGACGACGGCGGCCGGCACCGCTGCCGGTAGAGCCATGCCGCCGCCCGCGGTGACTGTCTCGCGGCCAATGCCATCCGCGCCACGAGCTTCGCCTGCAGATCGGTGAGCCCCCACTGGCCGCTGTCAGGCTGGATGAGCCCGACCACGGCGAGGTCGTCGCGGGTCGGATGCAAGAGGTTCATGAATAGCCGCGGCACACCCTCGGCGTCGGCATCGAGATGCGCTGGGTCGATGAACGGGAGCGTCACGCGATAGCCCGTCGCGCAGATCACGACATCAAAGACCTCACGTCGGCCATCGGCAAACACGACCGCATTGCCGTCGAAGCGGGCCACGTCGCCCGCCGGTCGGACGAGCCCGGAGTCGATCTGCCGGCAGAGCTCGCCGTTGATGACCGGATGCGTCTCCCAGAGCCGGTGGTCGGGCCGCGGCAGTCCATGTCGCCAGGGCAGGCCGATCTCACGGTCGATCGCCCGCAGGCTCACGACCCTGCGGAGCCAGAGCGGCAGCCGCATGTTCAAGAGGCGTTCCCCGCGCAGGTCGGCCGGTCGGCCCATGATGAACCGCGGCACGAGGAAATAGCCGCGGCGGAGGGAGAGCACCGTGGCGGCCGCAGGCCCCGCGCAGTCAACCGCGATGTCGCAGGCCGAATTGCCGCCGCCGATCACCAGCACCCGCTGGCCCGCAATCTCGATCGGCTGCGTGGGCGACTTGTAGTGGCAGGCATGCAGGAGCGGGCCGGTGAAGCTGCCAGGGATCTCCGGAAACCGTGGTTCGCGGTTGTGGCCGGTGGCGATCACGACGCCGGCATACCGCCGCGGCTCCCGGCCGGCTGTGTGCACCGTCCAGCCGCCACCCCCGGCCGGCTCCACCCGTTCGACGGCCGCGTGCGTGCGGATGTGTGGCACGAGATCGAAGTGCTTTGCATAGCCACGCAGATAATCCAGGCATTGCGTGTGGTGAGGATAGGCCGGCCACTCGCGTGGCATCGGAAAATCGGTGTACGCGGTGAGCGACTTCGAACTGATGAGCCGGGTCGACGCAAAGACGCTCGATGCTGCCGAGCCGAAATACCAGTTGCCGCCGACGTCGTCCTCGCGCTCGAGGCACTCGGCGGGTACGCCGGCCGCCAACAGGTTTTTGAGTGTCGTGAGGCCCGACGGCCCGGCGCCGATGACGCACCATGTGTCTTGTTGCGGTCGCATGGGCGTCTTCAGGAATCGGCGCAGTTGCGGAGAATGGAAGTGATGGTGCTGGCGAGTCGGGCGACGTCGGCAGCCGTATGGTGCCAGGAAAGACTCACCCGCACGAGGCTTTTTCCTTCTGGCACGCTGGGCGGCCGGATCGCAGGGACGAAGAGGCCGGCCTCAGCCAGCCGCGCAGCGACCGCAACGGCATCGGTCGCTGCGCCGACGACGATCGGCACGATCTGGGTCGTGGAGCCGCCGATGTCGATGCCGGCCTGTAACAGGAGTTCACGAAGAACGGCCGCGCGCACGAAAAGTTCCTGCCGGCGGTGCGGCTCCTCGGCCACGAGTGTGATGGCGCGGGTCGCCGCGGCGGCCACGGCGGGAGGATGGGCCGTGGAAAAAATCCAGGCCCGGGCCTTATGCCGGAGCCAGTGGATCATGTCGTCATGGCCAGCCACAAACCCTCCCGCGGCGGCCAGGGCCTTCGAGAGCGTGCCGACCCGGACGTGCACGCCGTCGGCGCAGCCGGTCTCCTCGACCAAGCCGCTGCCGCGCCTACCGAACACACCCGTGGCATGCGCCTCGTCCACCATCAGGATCGCCCGGTGTTTTCTCGCCAGCTCACAGAGGTCTGCCAGCGGCGCGACCGTGCCGTCCATCGAGAAGACCGTGTCGGTGACGATCAGTCGGCGGCGGGCGGAGCCGGCCTGCGAGAGGAGCGTATCGAGCGCCGCCATGTCGCGGTGCCGATAGATGCCGACGCGTACACGGGAGAGCCGGCAGCCGTCGATGATGCTCGCGTGGTTGCGGCTATCGCTGGCAAGGAAGTCGTCAGGCCCGACGAGCGCGGCGATCGTGGCGGTGTTGGCGGCGAAGCCGCTGGGAAAGGTGAGGGCCGTATCCACCTCGAGCAGGTCTGCCAGCGCCCGCTCCAAGAGTTCATGGGCCTGCGAGTGGCCGCTCACCAGGGGGCTCGCACCTGCGCCGAATCCCTCGGCGCAGGCGGCCTTCGACGCCGCCTTCGTGAGCCGAACATCGCCGGCAAGCCCGAGATAGTCATTGGATCCGAAGTTGAGGAGCGTCTGCCCGTCGAGATCGACCTCTCGGCCCTGCCGGCCCGATCGCACGCGATGGGGGCGTTCCAGACCCGCTGCCCGGAGGGCCGTGAGGTCGTCCTCCATCCAGGCAAGCGGTTCCGGCAGCGGCGCAGCAGCAGCAGCACGATGTGGCTGGGATGGAGTCGCGGCGGCGTCGAGTCGGCAGGTCATGCCCGAATGGTAGACGAAAGGTCAGGCCGGCCGGTGGCCGAGCTTTTCAATGGCCCGAAACTGGGCCGCCGTAACGGGCTGGACGGAGAGCCGGCTGCCGCGGCGGAGGAGTTCCATCCCAGCCAGAACTTTCACGGTGCGAAGTTCGTCGAGCGGAATCTCTCTTGGAAAGATCTCCACGAGCTTTACATCCACCATCGACCAGATCGGATTCTCGGGCGACGCCTTGGGATCGTGGTAGTCGCTTTTCGGATCCCAGGCCGTCGGATCGGGATAGGCGATGCGGACGATCTCGACGACGCCTGCCACGGCCGACGGTGTGGCGTTGGAATGGTAGTAGAACGCCCGATCGCCCGCCTGCATCGCCCGCAGGAAGTTCCGGGCCTGGTAGTTGCGGACGCCCTCCCAGTGGGTCGTCTGCCGTTTCGCCTTGGCGAGATCCTGAATCGAAAAGACGTCGGGTTCGCTCTTGATCAGCCAGTGGTTCATAGTGATCAGGATAGAGAGATTCCGACCCGCGGCTAGGCCCGCCGCCAGAGGTCGTCTTCCGCGAGGTGTGCCTGCTGGATCGCGGTGGCGGCGTCGCCTCGCCACCGCAGGGCGTCGGTCGGGTAGCCGGCGGTGGGCCGCAGACCCGGCACGCGGGAAGCCCAGAACGTATTGAAGGCATGCATCGCGAGTTCGCGGACATATTTCGCCGCCATGCTCGCCAGAGCCACCGGCGCCCGCGATTCCCCCCCCACGCAGAACTCGATGCGACAGGCTTGCATCGGGGGACGGTCGCTGGCTGGCACCAGGTAGGCCGACCGCGCGGGGGTCTCCTCCAGCGGCTGCACGAGCGCCGCATCGC
>Ga0214921_10011355_pt1 | contig 10836 bp, 7 predicted proteins | sample LL1505_MetaG_FD_177992 | JGI IMG/M metagenome (GOLD analysis project Ga0214921, IMG submission 177992) | Freshwater microbial communities from Lake Lanier, Atlanta, Georgia, United States - LL-1505 | ecosystem: Environmental > Aquatic > Freshwater > Lake | place: USA: Georgia | collected 2015-05-28
GCCGTGGCGCATGTGGGTGCGCTCATGGAGTTATCCAAACATATTCCGCTTCATGCTATTAAAGAATGGATGGGCGTATCCGCCGGCGCCATCATGGCTATGTGTCTCTCTATCGGATTTACACTGGAAGAGGTCTGTGATTTTAGTATCCGATTTGACTTTACCAACATCAAAGAAATGGACTCTATTCCGGGATGGATACTGCATTTTGGACTGGATACTGGCGAACGCCTTCATAAACTTATCCTTGCCTGTCTGCATGTCAAAGGGCTATCCTCCGATATTACGTTTGAAGAGGCCTATCATCGCTTCGGCGTATCTCTCAAGGTGGTGGCGACGGATTTGAATGATGCGGTACCGGTTACGTATAGTCCGACGCATACCCCACACTATCGGATTGCGGATGCCGTTCGCGCGTCCATGTCCGCGCCTTATTATTTTCAGCCGTTCGTCTGTCCACAGACGGGTCATTATATGGTAGATGGCGCCGTCATTAGCAATTACCCCCTTTTTGTTTTACCGAAAGAGGAGCATGCACAAACCATAAGCATTCTGATTCGCACATCCGTCCAGACCATTACGACGGATTTGATGGAATTGGAACTGGACCAATTGATGACGCGCCCGATGTATGTGGCGCTGCAAGAGAAGGCGAACATTGAGACACGATTCTATGATGCGCGGTGCATCCAGATACAATTGGGGGAAATTAACATCCTAGACTTCTCGTTTGATGATGAAACCAAGCAGACCATTATCAAAAAAGGGGAGGAAGCCGTTCAGGCGTTTTTCCGTGATGCGCACCCTCGTGTTACACGGCGACATTCGTTTTCTTAGAGTTTTGCAATCGGTCGCGACATGTACATCACAAACGATATCACCAGATTCGGTTTGGAGCGAGTATAGACGGTGATGCGCGTATCTTTATCAACCTCCACCGTCATGGTCGGTTTGATGTCAACCTCCTTCAAGAACTCGCCGCGCTTAACATAATATACCGTCTTGCATCCATAATTGTTTCTCATATGGGTAATTGATACACATTCACGGGGAAAGGTGAGCGTGACCGTTTCATGTTCGGGATGATGAAGAACATAAGGAGAATACAACGGATGGGTTGCCACCTGGCGAATGTCAATACGAACGGGGAAAGGCAGCATAGCAGCCACCATTCTGTTCCGAGCTGCCATCAAATTTCACGGAAATAGGACACGGTCCACGGTGGTCCGAACGCAAAAGAGACGATGCATGACGATTCCGAGGAGAAACAGGGCGACGACCATCCATCCAAACGAGACGGAAAACAGCCGATGAAGGAGATAGGCACCGAGAACAGTAAGGAGAACATCCACAATGGCAATGTTAAAGATGCGATAGGAATGCACGCCTTCTGCGACCCGACCAAACATGTTACGATACTCGCACAGCATCTACTGAAGAGACATATGCGATATCACGCAGGACTTCCATGGCACACGTCATATGCTCCTCGGAAAGAAACACCAAGTTATGACCGTAGGTATTGACGTAGAGTATGGGAATCTGGCGTTCCACAAATCGTTTTGAAATCTGGTGGATAATTCCGACGTGGTCAATGCCTGGAACATCTTCGTGAATGTCAATGACATGATAGGCCCTTCCATCGCTAATGCAACGTTTATGAAAGACCTCATGAGTAGCGGCATTATCGCCCTTTATGAACAGATAAAAAGTGATTTCATCGGATAAATGAGTTTGACATAATACGTCCCGTAGGGGATGATAAAACCCCTCTAAACCTTGCAAGATATCACGTGTGCATTGATAGAGACGTACACGTGATGGAAGAATGGTAATGGAAAACCGATTCATATTACATCTTATTCATAAAATCGAGAACGCCATCATACGTGCGCTCGCCAGGATACTCGATGTTCTCGCCGCCCTTTACAATAAGAATGGTGGGGAAGCCGCGAACATTATACTTGTTCATCTCTTCCTTATCCTTGTCGGCGTCCAGCATCTTGACGGTGGCCGTCTTGCCGTTGGAGAGTTTCAGAGGAGAAGCGGCCACCATCTTTTGGAATTCGGGGGCAGCCTTCTGGCAGTGGCCACACCAATCGGCTTTGCAGATAACAACCGAGAGCTCTTCTTCAAACCCCTCGTACATGCGGGAGCGAAGAAGAACCATAACGAGCAGAAGAGTAATCAGGATAAGGGCACGATGCATTCTATCCAGTGTATGGTATTTTTTTGGGTCTAAACCGTGAACACGATGGAATCATAAGATGCCGTGGAAGCCACGTGCGGGATGGAATGCGGCCTTTTCGGAACGTCATCGTGAGGATGCAGAAGGTCTCTTCTTTTATTTTAAAAACAAGGGAATTCCTGAAGAGCGGGCGGAAAATCTGGCCATGATGGCAATGTTTCAGCAAATCTATCATGGACTGCACTATTCGGAGGAACAGGAGGCGGCGATTCGCCAAGCCATGCGATAAGCGAAGCGGTAAGCCAATCAACTACTCAGAAGGCATCAGCATGAGACCCAACATGGTGAAGAAGAACAGTACCGTAGTAAGAAGGAGTCCGTGAATGGTGGTAACACCGGATGATACCATAGTGACGGTATTTCCCAGAATGCGCTGGAGAACAAGGATGGTTTCAGGATTCGCAAAGAGGAAGAAGACAAGGGCGCTGTAAAAACTATATTTGGCTTTGAGGAGAACACGGTTCATATGAAAGGGTGATTCGTTGCCCATTCTATAGTGGCGGAGGAAGAATCGTTTCGATATCTTCCATGGGAATCTCGGGGTACGATAGCTGAACATGGCGAAGGAGAAGGAGCTGAAAGAGCATATGATTGATGATACCGTCTGGTTTGCTAATGGTGATTTTGACCGTGTCTTTCTTTTTCTTTTTAGGTTCTGGAATGGTGGTATTCTCAGTGACGTCCACGGATGACAAATCAATGGTAGAGACGGGAGGTGTATACTCATCCCGCAATGGCTCGTCATTCGTATAGAGAAGATAGACACTATTTGTCGGACCATTTATCGTGGCATTCACTCCATTTACGAACACATAGACAAACGGTTTCTTCACGCGTTCCATATACTCGGCATGATAGACGTGCTCCATAGTGAGAAAACTCTTTTTCGTCTCTTCCTTTTTCTCCTCTTCCACCGCCGTTAGAAATGCATCCAGTGCTCCGATTTGAGAGGTAAGAAAGGGAATCACCTTTTCTGCCTTGTTGATTTGATATAGCGCGGATGTATCCGATGAACGACTCCACACTTGATTCATCACATGCGAAAGTTGCATCAATGGAACGAGAGGGAACGGTTCAGGAATGGTGTTACGTTCACGCAAGAATCTCGCAATGTCTGGTCCATACACGCCAAATACCGCATCAAACATAGGAGTGACCAATTGAATCAGAGAAGGCTGTGCGCCGCCCCGAATCAGAGCGGAGGGCATCTGTTTATCCAATTGAGGAATGGCAGGGTGGGAATCAACCACTGTATATTTCTTTTTGAGTGTCAAGAATTTCATAAGCTCTTCCAATTGCTTTGCCGCGTCATCGCTTGAAGAGGGAGCTTGCATGGCCGTTCCGAGTTCCTCCACCGTGGCAGCATCCTTGGCCTGTTGTAGCGTGGGGAGCGAGCCCTGAGTACCCTGAAGAGAAGCAATTACATCACTCAAATGGAGAGCGTCCATGGCATCCATCATATCCGACCAGCTTTCCACATTATCTTGGTAGATACGGTCTTTGCGGGCGAGAAACCATGCCAATCGCGTGAGAAGATGCAGAATCTCTTCCTCCGTGAGTTTGTCTAGCCGTTTTCGCAGTGTATCGGTTTTTTTACTGGACGAGGCGGTAAGAGAAGCAATAAGTTCTTCAACGGGTTTAATGTTTTTTTGGTATCCTGAATCACGAATGCTATTTCTATTCGCAGAACGACTATTCTGAAGATGAGTAAGGTATAGGCTAAGAATACTCACCAGGTCTCTCTTATCTGCAGCGCTCATATGATTCAGTTTAGTACCCCCGTAAGGAAGATAGGTTGTAAACAGTTGGATAATTCGCGTAGAGTTGTAGGATGTGTTCGCATATACCGTGTTGATAAGTTGATTCAGCTTATCACGGCCATCTATTTCTAAGTCAATGGAAGAAGCATCTGTATCAATATAAAAACTGCGATTTCCAATTGTGACGGCTCTACGCTGTTCCGCAGGTGTAGCCATTCCCTATCATCGTATGCGAAAATGAACGACAAAGAAATCACATAAAATTGATGGACTCATTGTTGTTATGACAAGGCATCATGGACGGTCCAAAAGTATTTAATCCATGGAACCCCAAGAATCGGGAGGTCACTCCCTCGGATATCCTCCCGATTCTGAAACGATATGGCTGGAAGGGACGTATCAATAAGTTTAATTTGTTTGCACAGGCGTGCTGTCACAAATCCTATGTGGACCGCCCTGAGCTGTGGCAAGAACAGGCGGAACATGGAGAGGAAATTGTTGTTGCCCCGCGACCCGATGATTGCATCCCGCTGCGCACCTGTGACAATGAAGAACTGGAATACTTGGGGGACCGCGTGCTCGGTCTCGTGATTGCATCGTATGTCACTAAGCGATATCCAGGACAGGGAGAGGGATTCCTGACCCGTATTCTCTCCCGTATCGTAAACAATAAACAACTCGGTAAGTTGGCAAAGGATGTAGGAATGGGTCAATGGATTATCCTCAGCCGCCACATGGAAGAAGTGTGCGATGGAAGGAACAATCTCCGCATTTTGGGATCCATGTTTGAGGCCTGGTTTGGAGCGATGTATCTTCAGGAAGAGGACCTGGGTCGCGGCTTGCAACAGTGCAACGACTTTCTCGTGCGCATTATTGAAAAGCACATTGATTTCGTGCAAATCATCATTGAGGATACCAATTACAAAGACCAGCTCCTACGAAAGTTTCAGGCACTGTATCATGTTCCACCGCGATATAAGGAGATTACGGTGGTGGGACCACCGCATGACCGCATCTTTACGATGGGCGTAGTGGACCCGCAGGACCGCGTGTTGACCACCGCGACGGCACGAAACAAGAAGGTGGCGGAACAAGAGGCGTCTAGGGCGGCACTCGAGCTCTTAGGTGGAGACGGCTTGCCAGCGCGCTAGCGCTGGCAATTCTCCCCACACCCCTCCACCGATAAAACAGGAATAAATAATTGAAACTCATATCCATTCCATTAACTCCTTATTTTTATTGTTTTTTTGCGAACTTTTTGGGCACTTTTTTATAAAAAGTGTTTTTGCGAACTTTTTCCTAAAAAGTTCCTTTTTCTTAAAAAGTTCTTTTTTCTAAAGAGTGCAAGTAGAGCAATGGACGCGAGTCAGATTACCAAACTGCTCCAAATGCAGAACACACGGTACATCAACCGCTCCACCACGGTAGATTCCAGCACGATGATTTGGCGTAATCAAATCCAGTCGTCAAAATACATCAAGGGTGTTAAAACCTGCAGCGGTGACCAGAATACAGATGTTCCGACGGAGACCGCTTGCTCCAACGGCGATGGTACATGTTCCTATGGCGGCGGCGGAAAGCAAATGACACTGGCTACGGGTTCCACCCAGCACTACCCTAGCGTGTTCCGAGGCGCAGCCGGCAGTGCATCTGAAGTGTACTCCTCAGACAAGATTCTCCTTCAAAAAGCAGGCCGAAATTATTGCACCGAACTCATTACGGAGCAAGACGCCTTTATTGTTCAACCCGCCTGCTACCCATCCAACACCAATGGGCCCACCAACAGCAATCCGAATCCCACTGTCAATAATCAGGGTACTAATCCTTTTCTTCCGCCCTTTGATACATATTACAAGTTAAAGAATCTCGCTGCCCCCTGCAAGGACCAGAATCAGAAGCACTATGTCCAGGTATGCAACGGAAAGGCACAGACGATTCCGTCCGAGGCGCCCCATTCACCGTGGCCCGCGTTTATGGTGGGCGAAAATGCCGAATCGTACATTATCTCGAACAGCATCGTGTACTACGGAGACGAGGTCTATATCACAGGAGCCTACGCGGGAACTGTGGATTTCTACTCAGGTGGCCTTGCTTCTGCCCCCAAACCAGTGGTCACATTGGTAACCCCTTCGATTTTCATCATGGACGGATTCATTGCCAAATATGGTCGCGAGGGAGACATCCAGTGGGTTGCCCCTATCAAGACACGTGGCTCTAGCCCTATCATCACACAGGGATACTCGGTCGTGGCCGATGAAGGTGGAATTACCGTGTCAGGCTATTTTACGAATACCATTGAGTTTTACAATGGGTATTACAATGGTATTACGACGGGTACGATTAACTATGCACCAGGAACAGGTCGTCCCCTCACATCCAGCAGTGGGCTCTTTTTGGCACGATACAATCACGCCGGTCAGATTGCGTGGTTAAACGTGCTAGATAATATCTTACAACCTAATTTGTCTTCCGGATTTGAAGTGTATCCAGCTTCCACGACAAGCATTTGCACAAATGGCTCCGAACTATATGTTGCAGCCAGCACGCAAACGCCATCTGGTCCATTGAATCTCTACCATGCATCCAATCTTACCACCCCCATTCTCTCCATCGCAACCCTCCAAAATCAAACACAGGGGGTTCTGGTACAATATAATGTGACAACGGGGCGCTTTCAGTGGGCAACAAAAACAGACAGCAATTCTTCCAGCTCCCGCAGTTATGGTGTCGCCGTGGCATGCGATGCAACCCGTGTGTACTTCGGCGGATATTTTGTGAGAGAAGCGTTGTTCTATCCTACGTATTCATCGGGTTCGATTGGGTCTACACTGGGAACGGTAACCAATGCCTCCAACAATCCAAACGACGGTATCTTCCTTCTTTCCTACAACACGGCTGGAACCTTTCAATGGGTCAACCAATGCAAAAATACAGCATCGGTTGGTGTACTCATTGCAGATAACGCCACCATGCAGCTCACAGTGGATACGAATCAGGTTTATATGATGGCAACGTACACACGTGGCATCCGTGTATCCTTTACCCATGGAGCCTCGCCGAGCAATGAACAATCCCTTACAGGGCTTAATTCGGATTCTATCTGGAACATTGCGCTCATTGCATATGGCGTCGGAACAGGTGATGTATCCTGGATGGGAAAACTTACGAATATGAGTACTCAGAACATACAAATAGGGTTCAACCTGATATCCGACGGCATCAATCTATACCTTACGGGTGCATTCACAGGCTCAACCCTATCGCTCTATTCGGGTTCCACCACAGACCCGAGCGTTGCCGCCGCGACCCTTGCTCCGTTGAATACCAGCACAATTACTCCATCTACATCTCCTTCACCATCCATTCACAATCTGTTCCTCGCATGCTACACCCCATCAGGCTCCGTGAAGTGGACGGCGAAGGCAGGACAAGTGAACAGCAGCATTGCGGCCTATGGTATCGCCACAGGACAAAGCCGCATATACGTCACAGGATGGGCAGCCGGTCCGGTGGACCAATACGCCACAAATGGCCTGGCCGAGCCGACTATCGTCGGTAAAACGTACACACCCGCCAACACAGATGCCTATTATGCAATGGTTCTCGCATACGGCACGGATGGCTCAGTTGTCCCGTAAATCATACAACAGTTATTCTATTGGATTCAATCATCGTATGTGTGATTCCAAGAAGATAGTTTCTAAGGGGGAGATAGGATGTCGGCAGAAAAGCATGTCGCTCTGACCGAGCCCGAGGGCCTATCGTGGCGACGGTGCAAACAGTTATCGCTCGCGCCCGCCTCGATTCTCGCAGCCTTTCAAGCGCCGCCTGACATGAATCCGTTGGAGCCGGTGGAACAGCCAGCGGAACCGGTGAAAAAGACCAAAATCAGGGCGCCGCCGAAACCCAAACATGAAGAGACCCTTCTTCGCCACGCGGCCCCGACTCCCGACTATCGCCCCCTATCGCGGACACTCTCGCCTGCCCTCCAGACGTATATGGAATCCGCAGACGCGCCCTCGGTGCTTCATACCTATCAAGTCGGCCAAGCCGGCATCGAGCAGGACAATCCATATTTGACGGAAACCACCATTTATACCCCGCAGAGTCGCAGGAGCTTTTACCGTTTCATTAAGGATAACTACAAGGCCTTCAAGCCGCCGCTGCAAGTCAAGGGTCCGCCCGACCCCAATGCCTGTCAGAATCTGAAACAGGAGGAGGGAAAGGGTGTAGAAGCATTCTTGTATCAGAAGTTTGTCCGCGAATATATTCGCAATGCGGGCCCCTATCGCGGCATTCTGGTGTATCACGGCCTCGGTTCAGGCAAGACATGTTCTTCCATTGCCGCCGCCGAGGCACTCTATGGTACGTCCAATAAGAAAATCATCGTGATGACTCCCTCCTCTCTTCGTCCGAACTTTATGATGGAAGTGTCGTTCTGCGGGTTTCGCCACTTTAATGTATACAATCACTGGGTCGCCGTCCCCGTGGATTCTACGGAAAGCATGGAATACATCTATGCCAAGGAGGTATTGACCCTGAGCAAGGGATTTCTGGATGGCGTCCTGAAGAGAAAACTCATCGGCCGCAATTTCATCTGGGTCCCGGATTTTGAAAAGACTGATAAATCGGACCCCACGTATTATTCCAAGCGACCGCAACAGGACCAGGATGATATCCGTAAGCAAATCACCGATATGATTGACAGCCGCATTACATTCATCAGCTACAACGGTATCAGTGGCGCGAAGCTCAAGAACTTTGCGATTCCGGACCCAACCACAGGCGAGAGAATGTTCGATAATGCCGTGATTGTGATTGATGAAGTGCACAACCTGACACGTTTGATGCAGGGCAATCTCACGCAATATATCGTAGAACGGAAAAAGAAAAAGACATCAGAGGAATCAAAGGACGACTTGTCGGAACCGATTGTACCAGGGCGCTGGGAGCCTAAATTGCTGAAACGCCATGAACCATACAAACGCGCGTATTTATTGTACAAGCTCTTGACGGATGCGAGGAACAGCAAAATCATTGGACTCTCGGGAACGCCGATTATTAACTTTCCAGAAGAGCTGGGTATCATGGCGAATCTTCTCGCGGGATACATGGAGTGCGCTGAGTTTACGATACACACAGTGAAAGAGGAAATCATTCTGGAGCTCAAGGCAATCATTGAGAAAGAGCCGCGCGTGGATATGGTTCGTTTTTCAAAGGAGACACGGTCTACAAAGGTTCTAATTTCCCTATTTCAAGAGGGTTATCAGCGCGCCAGCGAGGCTCCCAAGAATGGAGTGGGCGTAGAATACAATGAGAATGCACAGGAGGATATCAAGGTGGTCTATCCGCGAATCAAGGCTACCATTGAGCCGGTGCTGCAGAAGATGGGAATTCGCATGGAGGAGCCGACGTCGGAAATGGCGCAAGTTGGCTCTAGCCGACCATCGCGAAATGGCCCATATGCCTCGTACCCTCGCTTGCCGGTCGACGAAGAGACGTTCCGAAAGGAGTTTATTAATCCGGTTGATTTATCCATTATTCGCCGCAAGGTTCTACAGAAGCGCCTGACGGGTCTCATTTCGTATTACAAGGGCTCAAAGGAGGATTATATGCCGCGCGTAACGGACCATGGTGTCGTATCGTGTGACATGAGCGACTATGTGTTGTCAAAATATACCGAGGCGCGTACCAAAGAGATTGCGATAGAAAAGCAGCAAAACATGAAGGCGTCGCCGAGTGTCTTTGAAGCCGTGGATATGTTTTCCAAGATGAAGAACCCGTCCAATTATCGCTTTCACAGCCGTGCATTGAGCAACTTTGCATTTCCGAAGGCGATTACGCGCCCCTTTCCCAACACTAAAGAGGAACTGGATGCCGATGCGGGACCCGTGATGGATTCGGAGGTAGTAAGCGATGATGCGGAGATAAGCGACGAGGATAGAGCACGGATAGAACGGGAGAAAGAAGTGATTGCGATGGAGGAAGAGCAAGCAGCGAATATCTTAGAAGAGAAGACGGAAGGAGGTGGTTGCAGCGATAGCAGTAGCGATAGTGATAACAGTAGCGATAGCGATTGTGACGAACAAGACGGAGGAGAATATAAAGACAGTATGGTGGGTGGAATGGACCCACCAAGCGAAGCGACTAAAAGCGAAGTAATCAAACCAAAAAAGAAACGGGTAATGGGTGTTCTTCCTTTAGCAGCGCCCTTGGCAGAGCAAGCTCCTTTGGCAGCGCCTTTGGTAGCGCCTTTGGAAGCGCCTTTGGCAGCGCCTTTAGAGGCCCCTTTAGCACCTCCTGCGCCTTCCGCTACCGTTGACTATCAGCGTCGCGTCCAGGCTGCCCTGAAAGCGCTAGAGGATTCCAAGAACGAATACCTGAATCTTGACGATATCTCTCCTGAGCGATGCCTGCGTCATTACTCCACCAAAATGGACCGCATGCTCCGCAATATCAATCTCTCCAAGGGAAGCAATCTCGTCTATTCCCAGTTCAAAACAGTAGAAGGCATCGGTGCATTTGGAATTGCATTGAAGGCCAACGGTTATGTAGAAATCATCATCGAGGGGTCCGATGCCGCCCCACGTTTCAGCCGCGAAACCGCCGAATCTCTGCGAAAAGGGCCCGACGCAAAGGAGCGCCGTTTCATTTCCTTTACTGGAGAGGGTTCAAAGGAGCGCCGCAGTCTTATCCTGAATGTATTCAACGGAAACTTTGATAAACTCCCCAAGGAGATGCGCGACGTCTTGATAGAATCCGGCTACGGAGAGAAACAGAACCAAACAGGCGACATTTGCTGGGTGATTGGTATTACGAGTGCGGGTG
>Ga0214921_10011357_pt1 | contig 10834 bp, 8 predicted proteins | sample LL1505_MetaG_FD_177992 | JGI IMG/M metagenome (GOLD analysis project Ga0214921, IMG submission 177992) | Freshwater microbial communities from Lake Lanier, Atlanta, Georgia, United States - LL-1505 | ecosystem: Environmental > Aquatic > Freshwater > Lake | place: USA: Georgia | collected 2015-05-28
GATAATTGGTGCCTTATCTTCAATAAAACTGTTTATAAGATCAGGAATTAAACGATTCTCAGCAAAATCTCCTCCGCCTATTACATTCCCCGCCCTTGCAATAGAAATCGGCGCAACACCATAACTCGATCGCCAAGATTGTGTTGCTATATCTGCAGCAGCCTTGGAGGCACTATACGGATCACTACCCCCTAACGGATCTGACTCCACATATCCACTAGTTTTTCCTGAATTCTTATAAACCTTATCGGTTGTAATTATTAAAGTGGCTTTTGGGGTTAAATCCTTAGTAACTTCTAATACATTTAGTGTTCCGATTACATTTGTCTGAAAAGTATCGATTGGCGATTTGTAAGATGCTTTTACTAATGGTTGTGCTGCAAGGTGTATGACCACATCAACATTCATCTTGGGCAAGTCACTAGACCTTAAAGTTCTAATATCTTGGTAGAGATTTTGGTCAAAAATTTCACTTAGGTTAGATAATTCAAAAATCGAATTACTTTCTGGCGCTAATGAAATTCCTGATACTTGATTACCTAAAGTTTTTAGCATTAGTGAAAGCCAAGCTCCCTTAAACCCAGTATGACCTGTGATTAAGTAATGCATTTACTTAACTTTTCCACTCATAAATTCTGAGATTGATTCAATGACATAATCCAGCATTGGCTTAGTAAGTCCTGGATAAACTCCAACCCAAAAAGATCGTCTCATAATAATGTCGGTATTGGTTAAGTCTCCCACCACTCTAAATTCAATATCTTTGTAGGCAGGTTGTTTAAGAATGTTTCCAGCAAATAACAATCTTGTGCCTATTTTTCTTGAGTCTAAAAATCGGAGAAGATCTTCTCTATCTACTGGATGAGAAGGGTCTAAAGTAATTGGAAATCCAAACCAAGCTGGGTCTGATTTTTCAGTTGGAGTTGTAAAATTCAATCCTTCAATGTCCTTTAAATTTTCTTTTAGATAATTGAAATTAAACTTTCTTTTTTCGATAAAATCTTCAAGCTTAGCCAGTTGTGATAAGCCTAATGCTGCCTGCATATCAGTGGCTTTAAGGTTATAACCAATATGGCTATAAATGTATTTATGATCATAGCCTTTTGGCAGATCTCCTAACTGCCACTCAAATCTTTTCTGACAGGTATTGTCACAACCTGTATCACAATAACAATCTCTACCCCAGTCACGAAATGATTCAACTTGTCGCTTTACTAATGGTGATTTAACAAAAACTGCCCCACCCTCGCCAGTGGTTATGTGGTGGGCTGGGTAAAAACTTACCGAAGCTGTATCGCCAAAACTTCCAGTTTTTTTGCCATCATAGGTTGAACCTAATGCGTCACAAGAATCCTCTACCAACCACAGATTGTGTTTCTTGCAAAGTTCTAAAATCGCATCGACATTAAATGGGTTACCTAAAGTATGTGCAATCATAATTGCTTTGGTTTTATCTGAAACTGCTTCTTTAAGCATTTCAATATTTACATCTAAGGTATCTAAATCAACATCCACGACTACAGGTTTTAAACCGTTTTGAATAATTGGATTTACGGTCGTTGGAAAGCCCATCGCAACAGTTAATACCTCATCGCCAGGCTTTAACGCACGCTCACCTAACTTCTTACTTGTTAACGCGCTTAATGCACATAAGTTTGCGCTAGATCCACTATTTACAAGTAGTGCCGATCTTGTTCCGACAAATTCAGCTAATCCTTTTTCAAATGATTTTGTATACCTACCTGACGTAAACCATCCATCAAGAACCGCATCGACTAAATGTACAAAATCTGAAGAATTTAGAACTTTTCCTGAAACTGGAACCACGTCATTACCAGGGTTAAACTTTTTTTTACCATTAAAAAGATCACCAAACTTCGCAACGTCTATGATAATTCGGCGCTTTAACTTATCTATCTCTGATTCGTTAGTTTGCACATTTCCTTACTATAACTACTTCGTATTATCAACGGAAACTTAATACTAATTAAACAAATTAATTGATATTTAGGGCCTGTTTTAAATTTAGCCACCTTGCCGATAGGCTAAATTATAAATACTTGCAGATCGAGCACTACTAACTTTCGAACACTGAATTTCATGTTGTTATACTACCCTACAACCTCTAGAGTGGAATCAATATGAAGATAATTATTCTTGCCGGTGGGTTGGGCACGAGAATTTCTGAAGAAACCAACGATAAGCCAAAACCAATGGTTTTGATTGATGGCTTACCGCTTCTATGGCATTTAATGCATATATTTGCTATTCAAGGTTTTAATGATTTTGTATTAGCCGTAGGTTATAAAGCTAGCATAATCAAAGATTGGTTTACCGATGAGAAGAATAGTAATTTCTTGAACGGTTGGAAAATAGATCTGGTGGACACAGGTCTTGACACTCAAACAGGTGGTCGAATTTCTATCTGCATGGATGCATACCCAAATCAACAAGTGTTGGTTACCTACGGTGATGGTTTAGCAAATATCCAAGTGTCGACTTTGTTAAAATTTCATAACTCTCAAAATACATTGGCAACTGTTACTGCTGTTAGACCTCCGGCTAGATTTGGTACTTTAAATATAAAAGGTGGAAAGGTTATGAAGTTTGCCGAGAAAGTTCAGTCAGATGCTGGTTGGATTAATGGAGGTTTTTTTGTATTAGAGCCTAAAGTAAAGAATTACGTTACATCACCATTGGAACCATTTGAATCTGGTGCTTTGCCGAGACTTGTAGCAGAACAACAAGTTACAGCATATAAACATTTTGATTTTTGGAAACCCATGGATACGCTTCGTGAAAAAAATGAACTTGAAGTTTTGGCTCGACAAGAACCAGTGCCTTGGTTGAAGGATTTGAAAATAGATAGGTAAGTAACGCAATGCAGGCTTGAAGTGCTTCAAACTTTTGAAATATATGATCGAATCTCTGTGCCAATTTTTGAAATTGCAGAACGCGATAAGCCAACTCCACTGGGTAAATTCATAGAGTTATCACCAATTAGCTTAGAAACTATCTGAGGCTTATAGGCCTGATCCCAAATCGGGTATTGACTAATTGGTGGAAATACGGGACGTGTGTCAATATTTTTTGAGCTCAAAAATTCTCTAAGTCCATCTCTACTGAACCCTTCAGGTGAGACATTAATACTAGTCATCCAACAAATTGACCTTGTATTTTCTAGTTCTTTTTGCATTTGTATTGTCTCAATCTTTGAAAATTCTTCAGCATACCAATCCCTGATTAATCTTTTCTTTGAAATCTGCCTCTCAACTCCCTGCATTTGCGCTAAACCCAAAGCTGCTGTTATGTTGTTCATCTTCATTTTCTTACCAAGTTTTTCAATCCAAAAAGTTCCAGGTTTTCGTCCCGTATCAGATATTTTAAAAGCTCTTGAATACAATTCCTCATTATTAGTAGTGAGAACACCACCTTCGCCTGTAACTAAAAGTTTTGCACCCTGAAAGCTAAAGCATGTAAAGTCTCCTCTTTCAGCTACTCCAGCTGATTTATACATTGAACCTATTCCGGGTGCTGCATCTTGAATTAACTTGAGATTATATTTTTTACACAAAATTTCAATCGGATCTAAATCTGCAACAAATCCGTATAAGTGTACGGGGACAATAGCTTTTGTCTTTTCAGTGATCAAACTTTCAGCTGAAGTTGGATCTATTGTCCAAGTTAAAGGATCAATCTCTGCGAAAACAGGTTTTGCACCTAAATACCTAACAACATTAGCGGTGGCCACCCAAGTTACTTCTGGAACGATAACTTCGTCTCCAGGGCCAACTCCAATGGCCCAAAGAGCTAAATGAAGTGCACTTGTACAACTGTCAGTTGGTATAGCGTATTTCGCACCAACGTAATTTGCGAAAGTTTCTGAAAATAAATTCAAATAATCTGAGTGATTGCTGTTCCACCCAGTCCGTACCGCATCAGAAACAAGACTTACTTCAAAAGGCCCAATTGAAGGTCCGGCAGTGAGTATCACTTTGGGCACATCATAATATAAATTCAGTTCTAATTTCATCACCACCCAAAACGAAGAAATGTCACTAGAGTTCTCATTCTCATCTATTAATTTTTGTTGACCAGCTTCGACAAATTTATTTTTTTTATAGAAATTTATTGCGTGCGAATTAGTATTTAAAACTCTCAAAAAAACGTTAGATAGCCCCGTATAATCATGTAACCATTTACAAAGAGTGATTAAAGCATTACTAAATAAACCCTTTACTCCGCTACTCGAATCCTTAATAACATTGTCTATTTCAAAAATACCATCTTCCTTTATCCAAACTCCAATATGTCCATGGATTGTTTCATGTTCATCAATTACCCAAAATAAAATTCTCTGATGGTTTTCAAGAACTAATTCTTTTAACCACTTTTTTGTTGATTCGAAAGTTGCTAGCGAGGCTCCAAGCCACAAATGTATATTAGAATTTCTAAGTTCCATTAATTTCAATATTGTATTTGGATTGTTTTTGTGGATTTTAGAAATCGGAATCAATCTAAATTTGCTGAATTTTTCATCTTCAAGTATAACCGCCCTAGACCAAAGAGCCTCATGTGTGCTGGCGGATTTCATAAACTGAAATAAATGTTCCGCTTCTTCCCTCAAATCATAAATTCCAAGTTTTGGAATACGCAAATTATCTCTTGATTCTGTAAATGCATATCTCACATTATCCTACTAACTATTTTAGTATATTTCTAGCGCTCTTGACCCAGTTATAGTATCACAACCGATTCGCTAGAACGCGGATCTTAAATGCGATGCTTTCTTCTGCAATCTAGTTTTGTCTTATATAGTTAGGACTGAAATGCAGAAAACCTTGTCTTTTTTTCAGCAATCCAATGAGTTACCGGTTCATGATTGATGCGTAAATCTATTGAATAGTCACTTAAGTATTATCATACCAACACGTAATCGCAAAAATATGATTTCAAGCGCAATAGATTCTGCGCTTAAATACTCTGACTTTACAGAGATAATAATCGCATCGAATGGAGAATCATTGCAGGGTGATATTCCTGAAAAGTACTTAAAAAATAAAAAAATAAAAATTGTGCGTAGTAGTAAGAGATTAAACATGCCTGATAATTGGTATTTTGGCTTTAAACATGCACACTCTAAATGGGTTCGTTTTCTAGCGGATGATGATTTCTTGGTAATTAATCCAGATTTGTTGCTGGAAATTTTAAATGAGAGTCAAAGTACAGGAATAAAATTTGAATCTAAATCTTTTTCTTGGACAGAAAGTGCTAGAGCACTTAAGGATTTGGGTAAATTAGAGGTTCATGCCAATCAATATGAAGAGACTCAAATTTCTATCAAAAAGCTTAAAAACAAATTTTGGACATACCAAAGACTTAGTCAAATACCTGGTGGTGCCGCGGGCAGTATTCTTAGAAGAGATTTTTTACTAAAATTACAAGATTCCAACTATTTGTTTTCAGGTATTGCCCCTGACTGGAATACATCAGCACATTATTTACACTCTGAAGAAAGCTTCACAAAAGTAAACCTTGTGTTAGATTACCTCGGAGTTTCAAAATACTCTTCGGTTTACATCGCTCAAAATTTGGATTTCGTTTTAAACCCGGATCCTTTAATGTACAGTGAATCAAGACTGCATCCTAGGTTAAAGAGTTTTTCAAGTAGGTGTCCTATGACTTGGTTGTCTAGAATTGATTCCATGCTTTGGGCCCGTCAGAGAATTGGACTAAACACAGGAATCTCGGATTGGACACTATCAATTTCAGCCATGAGCACAACGCCAAGCATGGTTACAAAAATGTATAACTACCTTATAGAAAGCATTGAAGTAACATTTCTTATAAAAGCCACATACCGCATCATGTATGCATTAGGAATTTTTCGGTATCTTAAATATCAATTGAGAATTAGAGTAAACTCTGCGATTAAATCTTTTCACAATTTAAGATCAAATTTATAAGGCTAGACCATATCAATTCTTAAAATCTTTAAATTTTTATCTAGACTGTTGAGGCGCTAGTTCCCCCTAATTTACTTGGATTGGAAGGATATCTATAAGGGAGGAGTGAAATAGAATTGTCATTAGGGTACGGAAACTGGTCGTGAATGAATCGATCCATCTCTGTTTTTGGAGTAATAAGGGAGTTTGGCGGTAAGTGTAAATCAATTATCTCTGCTTTGGAGTGGAATTGAAAATTATCAAGTTCAAATTCATTTGCAATTTTCTGGTATGAAATGCCATATGCCTCAGCTATTTTCTTAAAGTCAGGCTGCGAGTATCCTTCACCTGTTGCAAAATATCTTGAACTGAAATATGCATCTTGGAATTGCTTAATGATTCCATACCCGAAATTATTTTGAATAATTATTTTTATGGGTAATTCATATTTGATAACCGTTTGCAACTCTTGAATGTTCATTTGTAGCCCGCCATCACCGATAAAACAATAAACATTTTTTATAGGATTGCTTATTTGCGCGCCAATTGCAGCTGGTAGGCTATAACCCATTGGAGAATTCCCTCCGGCCGTGAATAAAAAACTAGAATCTGGTTGATAAGGTTGAAATATCCAACATAGGTTTGCTCCGCAATCTGAAACTATAATTGAGTTACTTTGAAACTTGCTTTGAATCTTCTGCGTTGCTAAGTAAGGGTTTAATTCTCCAGGGTTTACCGAACTTTCAAATCCATTAATTAGGCTTTCTGCTACTTTTGCAATATCTAGGTGCCATTTGTTGTAATCTAGTTTTTCCAAACTTTGGGTAAATAACGTTGAGCTTTTTGAGAGATCAAATCCTATAGTTTTATAGTTTTTATACTTTTTGTATTTTTTTAACTCTTCTTTGTCGATATCAAATACAAGTATTTTCGCAAAAGGGGCAAAGCCTTTTGGGTTTCCGGTCCTTTGGCGGTTATCCAACCGACTTCCCAGCACCACAATTTTGTCAGCAGCCTGTACGCACCAATTAGCAAGCCGAGAACCATAAACTCCAATTGTTCCTTGATATCCATTTTTTGATCTATCTAAATATGTTGCTGCTCCCCATGTGGCCGCATATGGAATTCCTGATGATTCGCACCAGTTTTGAGCCTCTTCCACTCCGGAACTTAAAGCTAGTCCTGCGCCGATTATAACGAGTGGTCTTTCAGAATCAAAAAGAAAATTACTTAGTTGGCGATCGCCTCTTAAAGGCAATATATTTTTTTCTCCAGTATTCTTCAGTGCTAAATTTCTTTGAGTTTCTGTAACTTCTTGTTTTTGAATGTTCATGGGAATATCTATAAGAACTGGACCCATTCTGCCCGAAGTCGCTTCTAAAAGTCCAAAATCTAATGACTCAACTAAATCATCAATAGATTTTACTTTATGTGCCCATTTAGTAATTGGCTTAACCATGGCAACAATATCCGTTTCTTGAAATCCAGCCTGCCTAACTTTTGCACCAAGATATTCTCGACTTTCAGATTGATTAACTTGGCCTGTCAAATGAATACTTGGGATCGAATCAAACCATGAACATGCAATTCCTGTAATTAAATTTGTTGCACCTGGCCCACTTGTTGCCATCGTGACTCCAACTTTTCCAGTTGTTCTCCATACAGCATCGGCGGCCATAGCGGCCGATTGTTCGTGTTGGAAGCAAGTAAAGTTCGCGTTGTTGTTTCTTCCTAGTGCGTCCACCATAAATGCACAAGCTCCACCTGTCACCAAAAATACATTTGGGTAAAGTTTTAGTGCAATAAAATCAGCAACTAAGTCTGCACCTGTATAAATAAAAGCCTCCAAAATGGTAACCTGCAGTTAGTCAAAGTTTTGCTTACTAGAGTATTATAGAAACAACAATCGTTTGTGGGGGGGGATTTGAAAGAAAACACTAGATCTTTAAACGAAAAATTCCAAAATGGCGAAAAATTGACTTGGATCACTTGCTATGACTACTCGTTCGCGACGGTAATCGAATCCACCAACGTGGACATGATTCTTGTTGGGGATTCAGGTGGAATGGCTGCTTTGGGATATGAAGATACTACACCAGTAACCATGGAGGAAATGATTGTCCTTGCTTCAGCAGTTCGCAGAGGTGCACCAAACAAGTTTATTGTTGGTGATTTGCCTAAAGGTTCGTATGAAGTGTCTGATGAAGATGCCGTGAGAAATGCACTTCGGTTGATTAAAGAAAGTGGCTGCGACGCAGTTAAACTCGAAGGCGACAATGAAAGAATTTTGTCCCGAGTCAAGGCGATTGCAGATAGTGGCATAGTAGTAATTGGACATATAGGACTCACTCCACAATCAATAGCCCAACAAGGTGGGTATCGAGTTGTCGGTAGAGATGAAGGAGAGATCTCTAGATTGCACGAGGGAACTAAATCATTAATTAAAGCTGGGGTTTTTTCAGTATTGCTAGAGGCTGTCCCTCCAAATTTAGCAAGAGATATTTCAGAAAAATCCAATACAATAATTTTTGGAATTGGGGCTGGACCATTTGTCCATGGACAATTATTGATTTTGCATGATTTAATTGGCTTATTCCCTGATTTTCGCCCCAAGTTTGCAAAATGTTTCATTCCGCAGATAATCACAACCTATTTGGAAGATATTAAAGACTTATCTGAAAGCAAAGAATTTTTCAAGGTAGACGGTCTATTTTACATTTCTAAACTAGCTATTGATGCATTTGTTACTGAAGTTAAACATGATTTATTTCCCTCTAAAGAGTATTCATATAAAGATAATTGATTAGTCGCAAAAAATGAATTCAAATAAAAGATGGGCAGATATGATAAATGCTCAGCCAATGTTTGATGTTTTATCTCTAGCAAATAAAAGAGAAAAGGAAGGTAACTACCTCGCAAGAATGGAAATTGGAGATACTCCAGGTTTTAAAAATAGCATTATAAATAGAATCCTTGAGGAGACCTCTCAAGAACCACACAGATACTCCCCTTCAAAGGGCGAACCTTTTTTAATTGACGTGTTATTCGCCAAACAATGGGGGCAGTTTTCCAAAGATGTTTACGATATTTCGGTTGCACCAGCAAACTTTTTAATTATGGCCGCTTTAGCAGCCGTAACTTCCCCCGGCGATACAGTATTAATACCAGATCCTGGTTTCCCAACATACAAACTTGCTTGTGAATTTCTTGGGTTAAAAACTTTGACATATTCGCTTTATCCAAATAAGAGTTATACTTTTCCTTCTCTAGGTTTATCTGAATTTAGTAGTAACTCCTTGCCTAAAGTCATAATTATTAATAACCCGTCAAATCCTCTGGGAATTGCATTTGATGGAAAGCAAGTTTTGGAGGCAATAAATTCACTAGTTCAGGCTGGAGTTGAAGTGGTTATAGATGAAACTTATATAAATCTAGTTTATGACTCTACTGATCCTTTTATTCCAATCGATAATGCGATTCGAATCCGAACTTTCTCAAAGGAACATTGTGCGCCTGGATTAAGAGTTGGTTATGCACTGGCTAATCATTATTACTCTGATACTATTTCAAATTTTATTTCGCTGACTATTTCATGTGTGCCAAAGTTTATTCAAATAGCGGTCGCCGAGTATTTATCCACCGATGAAAGCGCATTATTTCTACAGTCAGTCATAAAGGAAATGAAACAAAGGCACGAATTACTGTTCAATACATTGCCAAATAATGCAATGCTAACCAAGCCAAATTCTGCGTTTTATGCCATGATTGAAACGGGTGAGGCTGAGAAATCATTTGAATTTTTCATGGAAAAAAATGTTGCAACTTGTCCTGGTTCAAAATTCGGGCCTGCAGCTAAAAGTGCTTTGAGAATAAGTATTGCTGGAAAATCCGAGACTTTATCTAAAGATTTTAAGATGTTGCTTGATGCTTACGATCAGTGGGTTAGTAACTAACAAATTAAATTTTATTTTATACAAACTAAACCATTTTTTGTTTCAAAATCAATTGCGTCAATTCCTGCACTGCCTTCTGCTGAACTAAGTTTAATCCACTCAATCTTAATATTTTTTAGGGAATCTTGAATTGCATTTTTAAATAGTGACTTTTCAAGCTTGTCCTCGCTTGTTATGTGTAATTTATTGATTTTTGATTCTGCTATTCCATCTTGAGAAGGATGATTACTTGTTTGCCACTCTATAAAAAAAGGTAGTTCGTTCATCGAGAATATTTCTTTCACGCCTAACTGTTTCCAATTAAGCTCGGTACCATCAGGCTTTTTACGATGACCTTCAACGGAAAGCCTGCCAAACTTAGTTTCAATTGCTGAAATGTTATCGACACTGAACACCCAGGCAAGCCAGCCACCACCTTCTATAGATTTCTTCTTAACTGCCTGTCCAAAAGGAGTTGCATCTGTTGCTGGGTGATCCAGGGGGCACACAACTTCAATGTACTGTCCGTTCAGAAGGGGCGCAGTAAAATTTCTTGTACCAAATTTTGGATGAATTCCGCCATCAACGAATGCGGTTCCAATCTGTGAACCTATTCGATTAACAACGTCAGAGATTTGATCGTGGGAAGCAACATAGGAAACATGGTCAAGACGCATGAGAGTATTTTGCCTTACTCGCGAGGGTGCTTATTACCATTTTCTTAACGTAATTCACACATCAATGCCTCAATAAGTAATAAAGGTGCTGCATTTTGAGCCAAATTTCGTCGAGTTTTTAAGATGGCTTCAATTTTGCCAAGAGTTTTGGCTGGATTAGTCGAAGTAGCCATTAATTTGATTTGCTCAATCAAATCTTGATTAATTAGCGAGTCAGTTGAATTAGATTGCAGTAGTAGTACATCGCGATATACCGTTGCAAGATCAAGGAGAGCTCTGT
>Ga0214921_10011358_pt1 | contig 10832 bp, 13 predicted proteins | sample LL1505_MetaG_FD_177992 | JGI IMG/M metagenome (GOLD analysis project Ga0214921, IMG submission 177992) | Freshwater microbial communities from Lake Lanier, Atlanta, Georgia, United States - LL-1505 | ecosystem: Environmental > Aquatic > Freshwater > Lake | place: USA: Georgia | collected...
GACCTTGTCGACAAGGGAACGTTTGCGGGCAGGCTTCAAAACTTTTTTGACAGAACATCCTGAAGCATCGCCTTGTCCAATGAGAGGTCAGCCACGATCCGCTTCAACTTGGCATTTTGAACCGCCCCGTGTTTGCCGGAGGTTTATTGGTTTAAGTTAAGCTGCCATATCTGTTTCGTCCAGCATGGCGTAGTAGCGTTCTTCGGCTTCGGCTGGCGGTATGTTTCCGATGGGTTCCAGCAGCCTCCGGTGATTGAACCAGTCAACCCATTCCAATGTCGCGAACTCGACGGCCTCGAATGACCGCCAAGGTCCACGCCGATGAATGACCTCGGCCTTTTAGAGACCATTGATTGTCTCCGCGAGAGCATTGTCATAACTGTCACCAACACTGCCGACCGAGGGCTCTATCCCGGCCTCCGCAAGCCTCTCGGTGTATCGAATGCTGACATATTGAGACCCTCTGTCCGAGTGGTGCACCAATCCGCCACGATGGACAGGTTGTCGCTCATGAGGTGCCTGCTCCAGCGCATCAAGGACGAAGCCCGTATGCGCCGTCCTGCTGACCCGCCAGCCAACAATCCTGCGGGCATAGGTATCAATGACGAAAGCAACATAGACGAAGCCTGACCAGGTGCTGACATAGGTAAAGTCCGAAACCCACAGAACGTTTGGCCTTGGTGCTAGGAACTGCCGGTTGACGTGGTCAAGTGGGCAAGGTGCTGCCTTGTCACTGAATGTGGTGCGGATCGGCTTGCCACGGATGATGCCCTCAAGACCCATTGCCCTCATCAGTCGGGCAAAAGTGCAGCGGGCAACATCGAAGCGTTCTCGCTGCAACTGTCGCCAAACCTTGCGCACCCCATAAACCCGGAAGTTCTGATCGAAGACACGATGGATCTCCGGCTGCAAAACAGCATCCCGCCTTGCCCTCGCCGAAAGCCTCATAGGATCAAGTCGTTTGGCGACATGATCATAATAGGTAGAAGGGGCAATCGGCAAAATCTTGCAGATCGGCTCGATCCCATAAGTTCCACGATGATCGTCTATAAACGTGATCATCTTTTGAACGGGCGGTCGAGCTCCGCCTGAGCAAAATATGCAGATGCTTTGCGCAAAATCTCATTTGCCTGCCGCAGTTCCCGGTTCTCTCGTTCTAGAGCCTTAAGCTTGTCGGCAAGATCGCTGGTAACACCAGCACGTTTGCCGCTGTCCACCTCAGCCTTCTTGACCCAATCGAGCAGTGTATGTGTCGAGCAACCTATCTTGGATGCAATGGACTGGCACGCTGTCCAGCGAGACGAATACTCGCCTTCGTGGTCCAGCAACATGCGCACCGCTCGTGCGCGCACTTCAAGTGAAAACTTGTTCGTCGTTTTGCTTGTCATAGCTCCATCCTATTTGGAAGTTGGAGCCTCCGAAAATCCCGGGGCGGTTCAGACAAAGATCATTCCTGATGCTTCTGGTGAGACGCTGATGCCCATCATGACCAGCAAAATTGTGCCCGATAGCATCGTCTATTCCGACAACTGGCGTGGGTATAATGTTCTCGACGTTAGCGATTTCAAGCACTACTGAATCAATCATTCTGAAACCTTCGTGGATGCTAAAAATCACATCAATGGTATCGAGAATTTTTGGAGCCAGGCAAAGCGTCATCTGCGCAAATTTAATGGTGTGCCGAAAGCTCATTTTGAGTTATTTTTGAAGGAGTGTGAGTGGCGTTTTAATAACAGTGATACAACAAGCCAATTAAAGATGTTAAAACAATGGGTTAAGCGTCATATCAGGTGATTATCTGGGACAACCCTAAAATTTTTTTGTATAATTTTCTATACAATTATAATTTCAATACTATTTAAATAAAAATCAGCTTTTTTAATAGCTTCATCAATATTGTTTCCTGTTGTAATAATTACTCCTCCTCGGCTTGGATGTGAGGTTGTTGGTTCAATAATTGTACCATTTTTAAAATAAATTTCAAAATATAATACATCCTTATCATTATTAATATATTCAGGAATAAATATATTTTTAATAGTGCCCGGTTTAGAAAATAAATATCTTTGAACCACAATTTTGTTATTTTTAAAATTGTTTTTTATAGTATTTGGTTTTATTCCAAGAGAAATATCTATTGCTGCATCTAAAAAATTATAATTTGTTGAATATGGTATTTCGTGTGAGGCAAAATAACCTCCCGAAAGACGCGGAGCTATCTCAATAAAAATTATTTTATTGTTATGTATTACTATATCTCCTTTAATTGTACCATTTTCAATATTTAAATAATTAGCGATTTTTTGAACTTCGCTATTTATAATTTTACTATATTCATGTGCATACCTAGAAGGTAATTCACCGCCATCTTCAATTACATGGGGCAAAAATTCATTTAATCTTGAATAATTTCTGTCAGATAATCCATATGTATGTGCTTTTTTGTTTATGATAATCGTTTCACTACTAATTTGTGGTCCAGAACAAAATTTCTCAACTATAATTTTTTTGTTTTTGGATTCAAATTTAGTTATTTCGAATAGATAATCAATATCTTTTCTTTCGTTAATGATCAAAACGCCTCTGGCGCCACGACTGTCAGATGGTTTTATAACAAGTGGAAATCCATTTTCATTTGAAAATTTTATGATGTCATCAGTTGAAAATATTTCTTTGTATATAGGCATATTGATGCCTCTGGTTGTAAGGTAGTCTTTCATAAGAATTTTATTCGAACATATTTGTGCTGCTTCAATAGGTATGCTAGGCAATTTCAAATAATTTGCTATTGTTGCATTTGTTTCTGGTGCATCTACTCCTAAACTTTGAATTCCTTTTATTAAATGCTTTTTATTGAAATTTTTGATTGCATTTAAAGCTTGTTCAGGATTGTAGATGCTTGCACTAATAAATTCATCGGCTAAATCATGACAATAGCATAATGGATTTTTATCCAAAACGATTACACTATAACCTTTTCTTTTGGCAGAAAGAAGCAATGGGAGACTTTCTCTCCCACCGCCAATTTGCAAGATTAATTGATTTTTCATTTAAAAATACAATCCACCGTTAATGTTTATAGTTTGTGCGGTAATATAGCTACTTGAACTAGATGCTAAAAATACACAGGCATCAGCGATCTCTGTTGTTTTACCTAGTCTTTTCATTAAAATGGATTCCGCAGCCTTATTTACGGCTGCATTTCCCAGTGCATTGCTGCTCATAGATGTGTCTATTAGTCCTGCTGCAATCACATTACTCCTTATATCATCCTTCGCACCAAATCTCGCGATAACCTGAGATAATGAAATTAGTCCGGCCTTACTTGCTGCATAGTGTGCTGTGCGTGGGCCACCGTATTGTCCACTTACTGAACCTATGTGAATTATGCTAGCTGAGGATGAATTCTTCATCAGTGAGTAAAATTCCTGAGTAGTAATAAATGGTCCTTTTAAATTAACATTTAATATTTCATCCCAATCCTCATCGTTTATTTCATTGAAATCTGTTGGTTTATTTATTCCAGCGTTATTTATTAAAACATCAATTTTTGTCCATTTTTTTTCTATATTTATTTTTGCTTGTTTTACGGATTCTCTATTTGATGTATCCATTTGTAAAGCTTGTACTTTTAAATTTTTTGTTTTCATATTTTCAATAATTATATTTGCTTCTTCTATGTTCTGCTTATATGTAAATATGATATTGCTCCCAGCATCAGCGAATTTTTCAACAATTGCCTTTCCTATACCACGAGAACCGCCTGTAATAAGAACATTTTTCATTTTCATTTCATCATTCATTTTTTGTTTTTCCTTAATATTGCTGTTTTAGCAGCCAAAACAATATGTTTTTCACTCAAACCATAGGCTTCGGCCAAAGCTTTGGGATCCCCGGAGGTGCCGAATTTGTCATGGACACCATTGAATTCTACAGGGCAGGGGTAATTGGCACTGAGGACTTCGCTGACGGCACTGCCTAATCCACCCAGGATATTGTGATCCTCACTGGTTACAAAACAACCCGTTTTATGAGCACTTTCGACGATCAAATCCTTGTCGATCGGTTTGATCGTGTGCATGTTGACGACACGGGCTGAAATGCCTTCTCCGGCCAGTATTTTGGCTGCATCAATGGCGCGCGCAACCTGCACACCGCAGGCAATCAGTGTGACATCGTTGCCATCTGACAGCACTTGGCCTTTGCCGATTTTAAAAACATGAGATTTATCAAAAATCTGGCGCGTCGGGCTTCGGCCAGTCCGCATATAAACCGGCCCGACATGCTCCAGCACTGCCAGTGTGGCCAAATCCATCTCGATGGAATCTGCCGGAGAAATCACAGTCATGTTCGGCAGGGCGCGAAAAGCAGCAAGATCTTCGAGAGACTGGGCAGACCCCCCATCCGGCCCGACATCAAGCCCGGGATGGCTTGCGATGATTTTCACATTGCGGTTGGTGTAGGCGATAGACAATCTGGCCTGTTCGTAGGCACGAAGACAAAACACCGCGAAGGTCGTCACGCATGGGATCAGGCCTGTGGCGGCCATTCCGCCTGCTGCGGCCATCATATTCTGTTCGGCGATCCCGAATTGATAAAACCGATCCGGATGCGCTTTGCGAAAGTGGTGGGCGCCGGTTCCGCCTGCGACATCGGCATCCAAGACAACCATTTTCGGGCATTGAGCCGCATATTTGACAAGCGCGAGACCGAAGGCCTCACGCAAGGAATCTCCGCCTTGTCCGATCAGAGCCGGGGCTTGCGCCACTTGATCTTTAAGCATGGTGTGCCCCCCAAAAATGTCCGGATATATAACGCTCAATTTCTTCAGGGCGTGCCTTCAGTTCGACCATAGCAGAGGTCAATTCCTCGACCCTTATTTTCACGCTCCCATGCCACGCCGGATTGGCCTCCATGAAGCTGACGCCCTTGCCTTTGACGGTATTGGCGATGATGGCGGTGGGTTTATCGGTGCGGGATTTGAATTGCTCAATGGCCTGCGCAATCTCTTGCTCGTTATGCCCGTCAATATCAATGACATGCCAACCAAAAGCCACGAGCTTGTCCAGAAGCGGTTCAAAATTCATGATGTTTTTGTTGGTGTCGTCGCTTTGCAATTTGTTGTAATCGATGATGCAACAAAGGTTGGACAAAGCATGATGCGCACCGCACATGAAGGCTTCCCAAACCTCGCCCTCTTGCAGCTCGCCGTCGCCAAGCATGGCATACATTTTTGTGTCGATTTTTTGTGCCCGATAGCCCATTGCCATGCCCAGAGCGACCGAAAATCCTTGCCCGAGTGAGCCGGTGCTGGTCTCGACCCAAGGTGTGTCAAGCACATGCGGGTGCCCCTGCAACGGGCTATTCAATTGTCTCAGAGTGGGAGCAAGAGAGGGCACAAACAGTCCTGAACGACCCGCCGCGGCATAAAGCATGGCAACGGCGTGTCCCTTTGACAAAACAAACCGGCTCTTTTTGTAAGTTTCGTCGTTGAGCGCATAAGATAATTCACGCGTCCATAAGTATGAAAACACATCAATGGCTGACAAGACGCCACCAGGATGGCCGGATTCAGCATGAAAAATTAATGCCAAACTATCTTTTCGTAAAGTATTCGACAATTCATTATCATTAAACATTTACAACTCACATGTTTGAACTATACGCTAAACCACTCAGCGCTACTAAGCATGATGGGTAAAATTATAAGCAATACGAGGCATGAATTCCAGCGCTAATTTGTTGATCGGGGCAATTTCAAAATGATGTTTGAATGCATGGATCCTTGACTTCATGATAGACCTTGCGACAAAACCACCAACATGCATGCCCAGAGCTGATTATGTCACGATTTCAATCCATTGAAACCCATACCATCAGCCATGACAATGGCCATTATGAAGCTTGGTCGACGGTCATCCGCCGCCGCAATGGCCAGTTGTGTCTGGCCTATTCGGGCGGGCGGATGCGGCATGTCTGTCCTTTCGGGCAGCTGCAGTTGATGCAATCGGATGACGAGGGACAAAGCTGGTCGTGGCCGCGTGTGATCCTCGATACGGCCCTTGATGACCGCGACGGCGGGATTGTCGAGACGGAAACAGGGGCCTTGCTGATCTCGACCTTTTCGTCCGATGCCTATCAGCGGATATTGACGATGGCCGAACAGGCCGAGCTTGAAGGCACACTGCCTTGGCCCAAGGGCGATCTGGAGAAATGGCGGCAGGCCCATGCCCGCGTGGCGTTGTCGCCCTCGAGCCAGATGGGGCAGTGGGTGCTGCGGTCTGTTGATGGCGGGGCGACATGGTCGCAACCGGTGCCGTCTCTGGTCAACAGTCCGCATGGGCTGATCAGCCTGCGCTCGGGCGTTTTGCTCTATCCGGGCAAGGAGTTGTGGGGCGGGCAGGATCGGGTCGGCTTCAGCATCTCGCATGATGACGGGCAGTCGTGGCAATGGCATGCGGAATTGCCGGTCCGCGAGGGAGATACGGCGCTTGAATATCATGAATTGCACGGGGTCGAGGCCGCCAATGGCGATATCATCGTCCAGATCCGCAACTGGAACAAGGCCAGTCAGGGCGAAACGCTGCAAAGTGTGTCGCGGGATGGCGGGCTGACATGGTCAACGCCTCACAGCATCGGCGTCTGGGGCTTGCCCTCGCATTTGCTGCTGTTGGGGGATGGCCGCTTGATGATGACCTATGGCTATCGCCGCCCGCCATTCGGCAATCAGGCGCGTTTCAGTGCCGATCACGGCGCGAGCTGGTCCGAGCCTGTGACCATTTCCGATGACGGCACCTGCACCGATCTCGGCTATCCCTCCAGCGTCGAATTGGCGGATGGGCGGTTTTTGACCGTCTGGTACGAGCGCAAGGAAAGCGCCAAACGCTCGGTCTTGCGGCAATGTATCTGGCAGGTGCAGCCGTAACCCGATCGCCTATTCGCGCGTCAGGCGGTGAAAGCCGGTGTGATGCAGGGCATCGGGGAACGGCTTTTTCTGCTCGATCATGGCTTTCAATTCGGCAAAAACCTCATCCAGAGCCCCTTCAAACGCCAGCATATCCGCATCTTGATGGGCAAAAGAGGGGCGGAATTGCCTGAAGCCCAAAAACCCTCGTTTGAGCATTTCAACGGTCAGACCGGTGTTGAGTGCGATGGAATGGTCATTGTCGAACCCGAAACTCGGCAGGCTATCCAGTCCCGAAACTTTGATCCCGATGCCGTGTTTGTCGGCCACAGTCTTCCACATCTGCTTCATGCGGATGCCGAGGGCTTTGATGTGGTCCTGCACATTCTCGCGCCGATATTTGGCAATGGTCGCCAAAGCGGCCACCGGTCCGACACGGTCGGTCCAATTGGTCGAGGAAATGAAGGTGGATTGCGCCGCCTGCATCACATCTTCGGTGCCGATGACAACGGACATGGCATAGCCATTGGCCAGAGATTTGGCGAAAACCGCCATATGCGGATTGACATCGAACAGGCGATGCAGCCCGCCGGCGCATAGGCGGAAGCCGCTGGTAATCTCGTCGAAAATCAGCACCGCGCTGATTTCCTCGGCCAGTGCTTTAAGCTGGACCAGATAGTCACGCGGGGCGTTCTCGCCGCGCGCCGGTTCGATCACAATGGCGGCAATCTTGTTTTCCTGCCCGCGCATCTGGTCGCGCAGGGACGCGATATCATTGACAAAAAACGGAATGGCGGTGCCTTTCAGCCCGCGCGGCACGCCATTGGGAGCAAGGCCCGGCATCAATTGCCCGTCCAGCCCCGCCTCGTCGGCCAGATTGGCCGCCAGATACCAGTCATTCCAGCCGTGATAGCCGCTAAACATCACCACATCGCGCTTGGTCGAAGCGCGGGCGATGCGTATGGCCATCGACATGGCTTCGCCGCCCGAACGGGCATAGCGCACCATGCCCGCCCAGGGATGCAGTTCGACCAGTACTTCCGCCAGTTGGACTTCTTCGGGGCAATTCAGGGTTGTGGTGACGCCCTTACGGATCGCAGCCACCACGGCATCATCGACCTCGTCATCGGCATAGCCCAGAATGGCCGCCCCGACCCCCATGATCGACATGTCGGTATAGGCGCGCCCGTCCAGATCCCACACGGTGCATCCCTTGGCCTTCTCGTAATAGGAGGGCCACAGATCGGGCGCGAACATTTCGGGCCGTTTGGACAGCAGCTGCGTGCCGCCGGGGATCAATTGCTTGGCGCGCTGATAGAGGCGGGGGCCGTTGGACTGGGCCAAATCTGTGTTGTCGGTCATCGCGCGGCCTCGTCTTCGTTCAGGGATTTCGCATAGCCTTCATTGCGGATAATGCCGGAATTGATCATCATGAGCTCGGGCTCAGCTTCCATCAGCGCCAAGATGTCATTGGTCAGAAACACCCTGTCTGGGTGGTCGAGCTTGTCATAAATCGCTTGTAACAGAACATAATCGCGCGGTTCATCCACTGTCCAGCGATGATGGCTCAAGCCTTCGAACATATGCAACCCGCCCAGTTTGAACAATTCGGGGTGCTTGCCCAAATAGGGGCCGACATGTTCGCGCTCGGATTTCAACGCGGCTTCGCGCCATGCCCGTGCCAAGGCTTCGTAGCGGAACACTTCCACATCCAGCCCATCGGGAAAACTGCCCGTGAGGCCGTAATAATCATAACCGCCGGCCCGACAGGCGGTCACCACCGCATCAACCACCACCGGATCAATCACCGGACAATCAGCCGTAATCCGCACAATGGTGGTGGCTTGGGCCTGTGTGGCGGTCTGGTAATAGCGGTCCAGCACATCATCGAGCGAGCCACGGGTGCAGGTCAGGCCGATCTCTTGGCACAAATCGGCAATCGGGTTGTCATCCTCATTGATGCTGGTGGCCAGAATGATCCGGTCGAGGGTCCGGCAATGTGACAACCGCCGGAAAATCTGGGCAATGATGGGTTTGCCGCCCAAGGGCATCAAAACTTTGTTCGGCAGCCTGCTAGATGACATGCGGGCTTGAATGATGGCGACTGTTTGATTGATCTGAACCATTTTAATTTCATTGAGTTCTACACACGTTTTCTTTTACCCCCCTGATCACCGTTTGACTATTGTTCCATCTAATTTTTTCTTCCAAATCGATTGTCGTTTAAATGGCATTTGTTATCTTGATGGGCTCTTAGCACCTAGGCTCAGGACCCATTAAAGGGATTCCCAACGGACGCATGATCTGATTCTATAGCAACACTGGAGGTGTCGCCATGACTTATTTGATTTGGCTTTCGGAAGCCCATATGCGTCGAATTGAACCTTACTTTCCGCTGTCGCATGGGGTTCCGCCCGTGGATGACCGGAAGGTCATCTCCGGAATTATCTTCGTAATCCGAAACGGTCTTCGGTGGCGGGACGCTCCGGCGGACTAAGGCCCACACAAGACCATCTACAATCGTTTCGTACGCTGGAGCCGGCTCGGCGTGTTCAGTAAAATATTCGCCGCGCTGGCCAGCAAAGTCCCAAGGCCGGAGCGGTTAATGATCGATGCCACTCACCTCAAAGCGCACCGGACCGCAGCCAGCCTGCTTAAAAAGGGGCTCTTCCCCGACGTATCGGGCGCACCAAAGGCGGCCTGAACTCCAAACTTCACGCGGTTTGCGACTAGCATGGTCGCCCGTTGGTGATGCTGCTGAGCGAGGGCCAGATGAGCGACTTCAAGGGCGCGTCCCTGATGATCGAGGCCATGCCGGACGCAAAGGTGTTGCTGGGGGATCGTGGCTATGACGCAAACTGGTTCCGCAATGCCCTAACAGCACGCGGCATAGAGCCCTGCATTCCCTCAAAGGCTAACCGCAAGATACAAATCCCGCACAACCGCAGTCTCTATCGAAAGCGCCACAAAATCGAGAACATGTTTGGCCGACTCAAGGACTGGAGGCGCACACACCCGCTACGACAGATGCGCGCACACCATCATGTCCGCTATCTGCATCGCAGCCACTGTGATATTCTGGCTTTGATGAATGATTTCTGAGCCTAGATTAGAGCTGGCTCGGGATTTTTGCACAGGTTCGATAAGTGGAATTTCTGCCTGACTTTGGCATAATGTCCAAGACAGGAGAGATCCATGAGCAGACGTCCACGCCGGAACCATAGCCCGACATTTAAAGCAAAAGTTGCGTTGGCAGCGATCAAGGCCGAAAAGACGCTGGCAGAGCTAGCTGCACAGTTTGACGTGCATCCCAACCAAATCACATCTTGGCGCTCTCAACTTTTAGAAGGGGCTGCCGATGTTTTTGGTGATGAACCGAAACCTGATCCTGCAACCGCCGTTGATCTTAAATCACTCCATGCCAAGATCGGAGAGCTGACGCTTGCCAATGATTTTTTGTCCGGAGCGCTCGGGAAGGCAGGACTATTGCCGAGCGCAAAACGATGATTGATCCTACCCATAGATTATCGATCACCAAACAGGCTCGGATCCTGAGCATCAGCCGTGGCAGCCATCTATTATCGGGCTGAACCGGTCTGTGAGGCCGATCTGGTTCTGATGAGACAGATAGATCAGTTGCATCTGGATTACCCGTTTGCGGGAAGCCGGATGCTGCAGAGCTTTCTTGTGCGCGAAGGCTTCCAGATTGGTCGCCTTCACGTCAGAACCTTGATGAAACGTATGGGAATCGAGGCGATTTATCGCCGTCCCCATACGTCAAAACCTGTTCCAGGCCATAAAATATATCCCTATCTGTTGCGTCATCTTGTGGTGGAACGTCCCAATCAGGTCTGGGCGATGGATATCACCTACATTCCGATGGCACGCGGTTTTGTCTATCTTGCCGCGGTTGTCGATTGGTTCAGCC
>Ga0214921_10011359_pt1 | contig 10832 bp, 9 predicted proteins | sample LL1505_MetaG_FD_177992 | JGI IMG/M metagenome (GOLD analysis project Ga0214921, IMG submission 177992) | Freshwater microbial communities from Lake Lanier, Atlanta, Georgia, United States - LL-1505 | ecosystem: Environmental > Aquatic > Freshwater > Lake | place: USA: Georgia | collected 2015-05-28
GGAAGTTTCTTACCCGTTTTGTTATCCGAGCTAATGCGTGGCTCTCCTCTCGCGCCGATCGAATTGTGTACTGTACTCCGGAAAGTAAGCAGCAACATCAAGCGCTCGGATTTTCGCGGGAGAATGGAATCGTGATTGGTAACGGCTTCAACGTTGACCAGTTCTCGCACTCTCGGGAGGCCCGCCGCCGAATGCGTGAGCGGTATTGTGTCGCCGAGTCGGACATCCTGATTGGTAATGTCGGGAGGGATGATAGCGCTAAGGGACGTCCCTATCTGGTCGAAGCGTTTGCGGAGTTGTTAAAGATTGTTCCAAACGCCCGACTCATGTTGGTCGGGCGTGGGATGACCGAGGCCAATCCAGAATTGCGGCGTCTCCTCGTATCGTGTGGTGTTGCATCTCGGGTTATTCTCGTTGGCGAGTGTTCGCCGATCTCTGACATGTACTCAGGACTCGACATCTTGTGTTCCTCCTCAGTGGCTGAGGGCTTTCCGAATGTGATCGGAGAAGCGATGTGTTGCGAAGTGCCGTGCGTTGCAAGTGATGTCGGGAATGCGGGGGGCCTGCTCGATGGCGTTGGTCTTGTTGTGTCGCCGCGTTCGGCCACGCAACTCACGCAAGCGCTTGCCTCTCTGTGTCGGGAGGGCCGGGAGTGCTGGCGTGAACGGGGGGCGCGAGCTCGAGCCCGTATCTCTCAGGTGTATTCCTTGGAAGGCGCGGTCGATCGGTATGCATCTCTCTACCGAGAGATAGTCGCTGGAGAGCTTGTTTCGGGCCGTCTCGGTAGGGCTTTGGCCGAAGGGAGGCTCGATTCAGCAGGGGGCGTGGGCGCACGGGGGCCCTAAAAAGCCTGTTTTTGGGACATTTCGTGAATAATTATGCTTGTTCATATCAGCGGGTTATCGCCAAACTCAGAGCACTTCGAGGGGCGTGCCTTAAATCATGATTGACCCAATTGTCAAGACCTTGTTACTATCAGCTGTTAATCTGGTTTCCGCTCCGGGACATTACCGGAATATGTTCGTCGCCGAGGTGGCTCGTTTGAGCCTACTTGGGTGTTCCGATTCTTCTGAGTTGGAGCGCCTGGGTCGAGTCGGTGGAGAGTTAGTTCAAGAGGCGAGGGTGTACGTTTCGTCACTTCGTTCCCGCGGCTTATCAGAAATGTAAATGCCGTGGAGGAATGTAAATGTCAAAGAAGTTGTATGTAGGGAATCTGCCGTTCTCGGTTGAAGATGCTGATCTGAGCCGATTGTTCGCGCAGGCTGGTACCGTAGCGTCGGCGCGAGTAGTGCTTGATCCGGCTACAGGACGTAAGCGCGGTTTCGGATTCGTTGAGATGTCCAGTGAGGACGAGGCTCAGGCAGCCGTAAATATGTTCAACGGAACCGATGTAGAAGGTCGATCTATCGTGGTTGATATCGCCCGTGAGCGAGCGCCTCGCGAAGGCGGCTTCAATGGTGGTGGCGGAGATCGTCCTCGTCGCCGTGAAGGTGGAGGGGGTGGATTCGGCGGTCGTCGCTAGTCCTACCGCTCTAACGCGATGAGAAGGCGGTCGTGGGTTGTCCCCACGACCGCCTTTTCTTTTGGGGCTTTTCTTTTAGGGCTTTTCTTTTGGGGCTTTTCTTTTTTTTGGGGGGCGGTCCGGATGCTGCTCTTTGTGAGCCTCATCTTTTCAGTGCAGCGGTCTTCCCGCATCTCGCAGCAGTCGTCTCCATGAGAGCGCCATAGCTATCGCTCGACGGATCTCAGTATCATTAAAATCTGGAAATGCCGATCGAAGTTCATCCAGAATGAGGCGAGGCTTTCGTAGCTCTTTGATAGGAAACATCTCAAAACACACGTCGGCGAGGACGATGATATCGTGCGCGGTGCGTTGTTCGTAGGATTCGATGGAACGTGTTTCGATGATTTGTGTCATGTAGTAGCGACCTATAGGTGGAACTGCCTACGAAGTTGAGATGATTTCTAGTCCATTACCGGTGCGGTGTACAGGTTAAATTGCTATTCGATCCAGCGAACGGTTCAGATGGTGGTCATACCACCATTTCCGCACCGCATCGATCTCGCGAAGCTAATCGCAACACCAAGCGACAGGGTAAACCTCAAATGAGGTTCCCCAAAGCTAAGATCGGATTGAGGTAGTACGATTCAGTAGGAATGACCTCGTCTTGAGAGATGGAATTGGGGAGGAGATGCTTGCACGATAGTATGACATACTAAGGCCGTATGGCTTCGAAGTCTCCGCAAAAGCAGCAGCTGATTGAACGCCTCGTTCGCGAAGGGATTCTTCCCTCGCGAGAGGTCGCTGAGAAGCAGGTCATGGCTGGGCTCGTGCGTGTAGAGGGAACGATGGTGGACAAACCGGGCACGATGGTAAGCGTCGAGGCCCAAATTACCTTGGCGCCCCGCAAAGATTTTGTAGGCAGAGGCGCCCACAAATTGTCAGGGGCACTTGATTCATTTCATCTCTCTCCCTCCGGCAAGATCTGCGCCGATGTCGGGGCGTGCACGGGTGGATTTACTGAGGTTCTCTTGCTCCGAGGAGCTGAAAAGGTCTACGCTATCGATGTTGGATATGGTGATCTCGATTGGAAGATTCGCACCAACCCCCGTGTCGAGGTTATGGAGCGAACAAATGTTCGCTACGTCGAGCAGCTCCCGGATCCCATCGACGTTGTCACCATAGATGTCTCATTTATATCGCTCTCGAAGGTTCTCCCCGTGGTGTCGAGGTGGCTCGTTCCAGGTGGATTTGTCATCGCCCTTGTTAAACCTCAATTCGAAGCCGCGAGAGAGGATGTTGGCGAGGGGGGGATTATAGCTAGCTCGGCCGTGCATGAGCGGGTCGTCCAAGCGGTTCAAGATCTCTTGCCCTCAGTTGGTCTCACACACCGAGGTACTATTGCCTCTCCGATCCTGGGCACTGAGGGCAACAAGGAGTTCCTCATGTGGGCCGAGCGGGTCTGACGGACCTTGAGCGCCACCTCATGACCTCAGTCATTCAGACAATTCCTCGTTAGGACTATGACATAGCGCAACATCTCTGTGGGCACAGAACCTGGCAGGGTGATGAAAAATAATTCCGTCTGCGCATCGGAAATCATTCGTCGTCACCCTGCTGTGCCTCACGAGCGATGTAATGACTATCTATGTGAGGAGTATCCTGTGAATCTTTCCCCTTTGTTATCGACATCCTTTTCGAGAGCGTGTGCTCATGCCTTTGCCCTTGGCGCGTGTGTGACCTTCGCTATGGCGCCCGTGCAAGCCTGGGCTGAGTCGAAGACCATATATAAAGAGACCTATAAATACTGTACGGGAAGTTTGGGTAAGCCCGCCGCGGATGAATCCGGATGGATGGCCTTAGTTACGGGACTACCGAAGGAGAAATTCGGAAACCTGAAGGTGTTCTCGTATGGGAGTAGTATCGTGGGGGGATCGGTTAATAGCTCTCCAAACGGCAAAGCCGAGGGGTACTCCTTTTGGTACAAGCCTACGTACGGCGTCTCCTTTCTCACGGCGGAATTTCCGTTCGATGTCGGGCTGATATCGAAGCAAACCGCGAGTGTGGAGTACGAGCAGCGACTAAGTGGAGCCGACGCCTCGGGCGCGATGAATCAGACACAGCTTGTCTTCCTCATCGATAACAACTGGTATATCTCCGGTACAGCGACCCGCCAGAGTAAGGTAACTGCCTGGGAGCCTGTGAAGTTGGATCCATCGGAGCTATTGTATGGTGTAGTTCCGTACGTAACAGGGCTTGGAGCCGCTACGCCGACCGCCTACAACACATCGCTTCCGACAACGGGAACCGTTCGCGCATTCGGCGTTTTTGTAGCGGAGGTGAACGGCCGCGTTCGTGTTGACAACTTTACTATTACGACCACTGGACCTATTCCCGCTGGGCTCTCAACGGCTGTTCAGTCAAGTTCGGTAGCGTTGTGTCCGTCGACCAGCCCGGATGTAACGGGAGCACCCGTTCCGTCCCCGACGCCGGATCCTGATGACCATGATGGGGGGGTGGATCGTTGGACACCGGAAGTTCCGCTTCCGCCAAGTGCTCCAACTCCGCAGGTTCAACAGGTATCGTTTTGTTCGACAAAGGAGCAGGGAGCTGGTTTAAGGGTCAAGGTCTCAAAAAGATCGGTGAAGGCGTTTGTCACAAAGGGACTGCAGCAGGGAACGGTCGGTTTGCGTGATAAGGCCCTTGCGCATCTATATGCCAGCCGAGTGATGCCGGTGGGTGCGTTGGTGAATGTGCGGGTGGGTGACTACGATCCATCGACTGGGAAGTTGAAGGTATCGCTTAAAAGGGGCGCCCCGACAACCACTGTCAAATTGAGTCGTCCGGTGCAAACCTCTGTGAAGCGATACCTCGCGGCACTCGGCTCGCAAGTGACCGCTACAGATCCGATGTTTGGCGCGGCGGCTACCGACAGCGTCGATCCTAAGACAGCGGCGTGTTCCTCTGAGTTGAAGCGTGTTATCGCTAAGCGAGCGAAGGCGGCGAAGCTATCAACGAAGCGCATCTATGTGAAGTAAACTGTGGCGGGGGGCAGCGTCCGCTGCGCCCCCGCCCTGGTTCCTTATCACCCCCAAAGCTCTCGACGTTGCCGATGTTCACCATCCGGCTGGGGGAGCGCGGCAGAACCTGCGAGTGGTCTCATCATGTGACTAAACACGTAAACGTGAACGTGCGCGTAAACGTCAACGTTCACGAAAATCCGGAGGTTTTCATTTCGGGTACGTTTACGTTCAGGTGCACGGGCACGTTCACGTGGCAATATGACCGGTTTTGCCTCGCTTCCCTAGGGTGGTATATATCTCTCCTGTGTTGAACGTGGGTGCCGAACGGCAGAGGTGAGATGAAGAGGTATCTGAATGTAACCATCGCTATCGCGACCGTAATCGCGATCGTCACTACCGTTGGGCTTCGGTACGGGGTGGGAATTCAAGCCGGTTTCGCTAATTGGCCTGTTATCGTGGTGCTCATCGGGGGAGGCAGCGTTCTTGTCTTCAATCTTATCGTCGCCATGTTCAAGGGGGAGTTTGGATCCGACCTCCTTGCGGGGATCTCCATCGTTACATCGGTCATTTTAGGGGAGTACGTCGCAGGTGCTCTCGTTGTGTTGATGCTTTCCGGGGGCACCGCACTGGAGGAGTACGCGATGCGCCGAGCGTCGTCAGTGCTCGACGCACTCGCTCGGCGAATGCCGTCCATCGCTCATCGGCGCGACGGGGTGAGCATGGTGGATGTCTCGGCTGACGAAGTACGAGCTGGAGATGAGGTGGTTATCCTTCCTCATGAATTGTGTCCGGTGGACGGCGTGGTTCTTGAGGGACGCAGTTCCATGGATGAATCCTATCTCACGGGAGAGCCGTATCGTATCTCGAAGACCCCCGGATGTGAGGTCATCTCCGGAGCTATCAATGGAGAGGGCGCCCTTATCATGAGGGCGAGCAAGGAGGCCAAGGACTCACGGTATGCCAAAATAATGCAGGTGATGGATGTTTCGCGGCAGAAACGTCCCCGTCTGCGACGACTCGCTGATAGATTGGGAGCTCTCTATACACCGATTGCGGTTATTATGGCGCTAGCGGCGTGGGGGCTCTCAGGAGAGCCTCAACGATTCCTGGCGGTCCTCGTAGTTGCTACGCCGTGCCCGCTCATCATTGCGATCCCCGTTGCGATAATTGGCGCGATCTCATGGTCCGCCAAGCGGGGAATCATCATAAAGGATCCGATAGCGCTTGAGCGAGCCCACACCTGCACGGTTTTGATTACCGATAAAACAGGGACCTTAACGATCGGTGAGCCTCGGTTGGTGGAGATTGAGGCTCTCGGTATCTCGCAGGATGAGGTTCTTCGGTTGACCGCGAGCGTGGAGAGGTACTCAAAGCATCCACTCGCGCAGCCAGTTGTTCAGGCTGCCGAAGAGCGACACCTTCTGCTCGTGGATCCCTCTGATGTGCAGGAGATCGCTGGAAGAGGATTAGTTGGGATGGTTGCGGGCCGAAAGGTAACGATCACAGGGAGGCGTGCCGTTGACCCCCTTCTTTCCAAGGCTTTCTCGGCGGCGCCGAGCGGACTGGAGTGTCTGGTGTTGATCGATGATAAACCCTCAGCGGTGTTCCGTTTTCAGGATGAAGCTCGTCCAGAGAGTAAAGAGTTTGTTTTCCATTTAGGGCCTCAGCATAACTTCAAAGAGATTATCCTCCTCTCGGGGGACCGTGATGAGGAGGTGCAGTACCTCGCTCGGCAGTTGGATATCTCAAAGGTGTATGCCGGGAAGTCTCCGGAGGAGAAGGTTGAGATCGTTCGTGATGAGACGAAACGTGCGCAAACGTTGTATCTTGGTGATGGGATCAACGATGCCCCAGCCCTTACCACAGCGACTGTAGGGGTCGCTTTTGGTCCGCGCAGCGATATTACCTCCGAAGCCGCGGGAGCCGTGATATTGGAACCCTCGCTCCAAAAGGTGGATCAGTTTCTTCACATTAGTAGTCACATGCGACGGGTCGCGTTGCAGAGCGCCGTTGGCGGGATGGCCCTCAGTCTGGGAGGGATGATGCTCGCCGCCACAGGCTACCTTACGCCGGTCGCTGGAGCGCTCCTTCAAGAGGCGATTGATCTTTGGGCTGTCGGTAATGCTCTTCGCGCATCTACCCTCGGGCGGGCGGATAGTAATCATATATAGGTATAAGAGGCAAAACCCCGCTGTCGCGTGTTTTTGCCGAAAAGCCTCCTTTCAGGGCATGAAGTTTGAATAGGAGTCGGGGTAGAGCGAGTCCTAGAAGCGCCCGTTACCTGGACCCGTCCGCTCACGATGAACGACTTTTGAGGAACTATGAAGAAATTATCAATCGGCCTGCTTGGTTGTCTGATGCTGGGATCGAACGCCTACGGTGCGGTGCCGAATGACTTTGATGGTGATGGGATCTCGGATCGCACCTGGGTTCAGATCGAGAGTGACAAATCTTTGACATGGATCGCCCAACTTTCGACATCCCAAGCGCAGAGGGCGCTTGGGTCGCTCGGAAAATCAGGTGACGCTATCACCGTGGGGCAGTGGTTGGCGGGGGGGACGCAGATAGGGATCGCCTCGTTAAACGCCACGACTAATCAGATTGAGTGGTCAATCCGCGACTCCGCTGGGAACGTCCGCACGAAGGTGTTAGGCAAGAAGGGGGATCTTGTCGTCTCGGGTGGTGATTTTAATGGCAACGGCTTAGCAGACGCAGCGGTCGTTCGACTTGAGAACAAAAAGGCGCAATGGACCGTCGCATTCGACCTCTTTGGGTCGGACGCACCGGTTGAGAAAACATTTCAATTTGGTGATGCCGGAGACCGAGTCTTCTATGCCAGAGCTGAGAGTGGCTCCGCAGTTGACTGGATCGGGATCACCCGCACCGGATCGAACTCGAAGACCCTCGCACGGATGCTGGATGTGAATTCAGGCGCGATAAAGCAGTTTCCTCGTCTTCCGAAGTTCGCGAGCCAAGGTAATCGCCCACGTCCTTTTCCAGTCCGTCAAAGCACGGGAACCGACCTGATCGGCTTTAGCATGGGGAGTGGGGGAAAGACCTCGGTGAAGGTCTTTAGTTTGGAGGGAGGCGCTGTCTCCTCAAGTGTGCTCTCGGGAACAGGGACGAGTGTGGTTGGAGAGTTCCTGCAGGGGCCCGGTTACGAGATCGCCTACGAGAGTGGTGAGTACGCCACGATTATCAATCCCCGTCATATCGATCTGACTGAAACGGTTGCCCTTGGTGGCATTCCGGTAGATGAGGTGAACATCAATTCACTCGGAGTAGAAGCTGTGGCTCCCGCGCCCACGAGTACGCCTTCAAGTGGGGGAGCGCCGACAGCGGGCACGCCGGTTCAGTGCTCATCGTTTGCTCGAATGCCGAGCACGCACATCTACAAGACGTTCGGTTCAAGACATTTCTCAGACGTTCGGGCCACAACCATTGGATTGATTCTCAAGCCTGGGGCTTCAGGACCGTTTCCCTCATGTGTCCAGGCTATCGATACGAACGGCAACGTGGTCGCAAAGCTAGGACTTTACGCGGTAGGTAGTGGTTGGGCGGCTCGTTACTACGCCGGAATCGGTTGCGGTAAGAATACACCCTACGGGGGATCTCAGGTTGCGTCACGAGCGCTGCAAAGCTCAAGCTCATCTAAGATCTACATGAAGGTAGGCAGCGTTTGTTACGGCCCATTTGAGGCTAATAAATGTATCAATAGCACCTCCTGTTAGCGGGTGTGCCGTCGTAGATACATCTTCAGTTTGATGCCTAGGGAAGCGCGGCAAAACCTCGCTGACGCTAGGTTTTGCCTCACTTCCCTAGGATTAGCTGGGAAGGGGCCTCTTGACCTCCGATTATGAGGCCGATTCAGTATCTTAGTTCCTTCTGGCCCTAACCCTTAAGTTTTTACATCATTCCGCCGACTCCTCCGCTGAGGTACTACTATGAGCGGTGGATGTTATCGGTGCGGTCTCGCGGATGGTAGCGCAGATCGCTTGTGTGAAACCTGTTTTCGCATGAAGTATTACCGTGGCCGAGACGTTATCGAACTTCCTCCGGATGCTCCTATCGAGGGATTGGAATTCTCTCCCAAAGTGAGAACGTTCCTGCTCAGCTCGGGCGCCGCCCTCTACGTTAGCCTTGTGGGCTTTGTGATGGCCGCCCACGTCCTTCACTCAAAGACCCATGGAGACCCTCGACTCGAATTCGTTTCGAATGGCGAGGCTCATTCAATCGTTACGGTTGACCACGAGCTCGGCTTGGTACGAGGACCGGCGCATCGTGACGGGATCTACTCGCCGTCTCACGCGAAGGGCTGACATGATCGCAGACTATCGGGGTGCGTTGCATACGGAATCGGCGCACCATATATCCCATGAATAGAGCGCCACATACGACCCTATTCGCCGGCCATGAAAGTGTGCTCCAAGCGCATGGTGTCATTAAGCCGCACATTCGTGAGACCGGTGTTGAACGAGCCTATTCACTTGAGAACCCCGCCGGAGAGGTGTGGCTGAAGCTCGAATGTCAACAGGTTACCGGCTCGTTTAAAGCGCGAGGAGCTCTCCATCGCGTAGGTACTCTCTCGGAGTCCGAGCGTGCTCGAGGGATCGTTGCGTGTTCAGCCGGCAATCATGGACTTGGGATCGCGATGGCTTCGGATCTCTATGGGGTCGCAGCCACGATCTTTGTCCCCCGTTCAGTGGATCCTAGTCGCAAAAGAATGCTCGAGGCCCATTCCTGCTCCTTATATCTCATCGGGGAAAATTATGATGAATGCGAGGCAAAGGCACGAGAGTTCTCGAAGGAGGCTGGTCGGACCTTTATATCCCCGTACAACGATCCATTGGTCATCGCAGGGCAGGGTACGATCGCGATTGAGCTCTTGGATCAGATCCCTCATGTCGATGTCGTGGTGGTGGCGGTTGGGGGCGGTGGCCTTGCGGCGGGAGTGGCCGCCTATCTGAAGGCGGTTAAGCCATCTATTCGAGTTGTTGGTGTGTCTCCCGCAAACTCAGCGGGGATGTACGACAGAGCAACCGGAATCACGACGGATTTTTCGGCTCACCTTGAGACGCTCGCTGACAGCGTTGCAGGCTCAGTCGAGGAGGATTCGATAACTATCGATATGTGTAAAGCGTTGATCGACCAGTGGATACTGGTCGAGGAGTCGGATATCAGCGCGGCTATGCGATGCTTGTTCTATGAGCACAGGCTCGTGGTTGAGGGCGCTGGCGCCCTTTCGGTGGCCGCGTATCTTAAAGAACGCGACCGCTTCACGGGCTACACCTGTGCGTTGCTCGTCTGTGGTTCGAATATCGATCCCGCTGCGTTCCTGCGTATTGTGGATATGAAGACCACTCCGGGTTGAAGGCCGCGGTGGTGCTTAAAAGATAAGCAACGCGGAGAAAGTCGTTCGCTGTTACTCGATCAACTCTCGAGCGATGATGACCCGTTGTATCTGGTTCGTTCCCTCAACGATCTGCAGCATCTTCGCGTCACGCATGTAGCGCTCAACGGTGTAGTCTTTGATGTATCCAGCTCCTCCGAAAAGCTGTACGGCATCGGTTGTAATAGCCATAGCGGCATCGGTGGCAAAACACTTAGCGGTTGATGAGGAGAGCTTAGTGTTACGAGCGGTGTCGCCGTTAGTGAACGCGTCGATATCGTATGCAGCGTTTGAGGTGAGGAGCTGCGCGGCGGCGAGCTTGGTATGCATATCGGCGACCATGAATTGGAGGCCCTGGAAATCAACGAGAGCCTTTCCAAATTGGTGCCGCTCCTTCATGTAGGCGAGGCTGTCCTCGATCGCCGCTCGAGAGAGCCCGTTAGCACAGGCTGCGATGTTGACCCGTCCCCCCGCGAGTCCAGAGAGCGCGACCTTTCGTCCGCCGTGCAATGCCCCCAGGAGAGCGCTCTTGGGAAGTATTGCGTTGTCGAAAAAGAGGGAAGCGATAGGAGAGAGCTCTGCTCCCATCTTTCGTTCAGGGCTACCCCATGAGAGGCCCGATGCGGAGGCGGGCACGATAAATCCGGAGAGACCTGATGTCGCGTCGTCCTCGGTTTTGGCGAAGGTGAGGTAGATGTCGGCGAATCCGGCGCTTGTGATGTAGCACTTGCTTCCGTTGAGTGCGAAGCCTTCGGGTCCCACCGTAGCTTCGGTGGTCTGCGCGGCGGTGTCTGAGCCGGCATGGGGCTCAGTGAGCGCGAACGCCGCAAGGAGTTCTCCTGAAGCGAGTTTCGGTAGATAGCTCCGTTTTTGCTCCTCTGATCCGTGCCGAGCTATGAGACCACTGACCATGGCGTGC
>Ga0214921_10011360_pt1 | contig 10832 bp, 9 predicted proteins | sample LL1505_MetaG_FD_177992 | JGI IMG/M metagenome (GOLD analysis project Ga0214921, IMG submission 177992) | Freshwater microbial communities from Lake Lanier, Atlanta, Georgia, United States - LL-1505 | ecosystem: Environmental > Aquatic > Freshwater > Lake | place: USA: Georgia | collected 2015-05-28
TTATGGTAAATAAAAAATAATAGTATTGTATAATAATATTATTTATGATATCTATTTTTCTACAGATCATTATTGGATTTATTATAGCAGATATTCTAACTGGCGCATTTCATTGGTTCGAAGATTCCTATTTAGATTATTGTATAGATATACCTATTTTAAGTGATATTGCAAAAGATAATGAAATGCACCATTATTTTCCAAGAAGTATGCTTGCTTATTCTTATTTCGAACATATTACATATTCATTACCGCTTACGTTAATAATTATTGGATTATTTATTATAATTGATCGGTCTATTCTAAAATATCCATTCTTTCTTTTTTCTTTTGGTATATTCTCTATTTTCTCAAACGTATTTCATCGATTCTCTCATATGAGAGAATGTGAAAATCATTTAATCGTCAATTTATTACAGAAAACGGGGATTTTATGTTCGCATAAACATCATTCGCTGCATCATACAAAAGTAAGTGGTAAATATTGTGTTATTTCGGAATATAATAATTATATTTTAGACACGCTAAATTTTTGGGGATTTTTAGAATATATTATATTTTTAGTTTTTCAAATACAACCAAAACAAAAACAATCGTATGATGATTATTATTTAATACAAAATAAAATGCATTTTAATAGTAGATTAGAATGTCCAGATACACCGACAATTGATGATATTAATGAATTAAAAGAAAATTTATATAAATATATGAATTGTCCAAAATAATTTATTTTTTATAAGATTCCATTCTCGATTTTATTTTTTCTGAATTATTCTCTGGACTATTTATTTTATTCATATTTATGGATTCTTCTTTTTCTCCTTTTTCTGTTTTTTTAATATTTATTGGTAATTCGCCATCTTGCATTCTACAATAATTCATATTTTCATTTTCTAGACTACTTTTATTTATTGAATAAATATCTTCAAATCTCTCAGAAAGTGTTTCATAAATATATTTACAAAATTTTCTAAAAGAGGATATCATTCTTAATTTATTTTTTATTTATTTTTTATTATACTTTGAGAGATTTTTACACCTTTGCACTTTTAAATCGCCGATTATATAACCCTGAAATCGCCGAAGGCGATTTTTCGGGTATAAAAGGCGAATTATCAGTTGCAAAGTAACAGTTACCAAAGCACGTATAAAGAACGCCCACCTTTAGGTGGGCGTTCTTTATACGTGCAATGGTGTAAAAGGCGTCAAAAAATTGAAATCCTTTTTTAGATTTTTATTAAGGATATATCTCCCCCAAACAGAATACAGACAAACGAAAATGATCGAAGTTGAACTCAAGGATTTACTTGTAGGGAAAATGTATTATATTCATCAAGTGAAGGACGAGCGTACACACGGAGCAATCTCACTCAAATATAAAGCGCTTTGTAAGGCGGACTATTCAATACCTGGTGGATGGTACGAATTTGGCTTCGATACAGTAAAGGGTATCAATACGGAGGATATCGCTGGCGGATTAGGCATTTCGATTGAGGAAGACCGCTGGGGTCTTTATAAGTTTTACTTATGCGAGAGTGATGAAATCATCTAACGCGTTACCATAAACTCTGCATTAAAACAGATTATGGGTGACTCCAACTTCAAGTACTATTAGTTAGGTAGATAGGTAGATAGGTAGATAGGTAGATAGGTAGATAGGTAGATAGGATAGTAGTAGCGTGTATCTTATATATAATGAATATTATGGAAATTTCTAGAATGTAAATTATAGTATAAAAATCAATAAAAATAATATAAATATTGAACCAATCTATTATATCAAAATGGACCAAAAAAATATTCAGAAAAAAATCATTAGTTTCGATATTGGTATTAAGAATATGGCTCTTTGCCTTTTCTCTCTCGACACATCAAATAATGAAAATCCATTTAAGATAGATAGCTGGAAAGTCCTGAATCTTATGAATGAATCTACTGAATCTGTAGAAAAATGTAATCAGGTATTACCTCAAAAGGTTACTAAAAAACAGACAAAATCTACAAAATCTACAAAATGTAAAAAGAATATTATTACAATCGATTCTTTTATCAATAATTCGCAAAATAATAATCAAAATAATATTATCCAAAATTCTGTTTTAGAAATCTGTCAAAAACCAGCAAAATTTATGAAAAAATCCGATTCTCTCAATTGTATAGAAAATACTACACAATATTTTTGCGAAAAATGCGCGAAAAAAAATACCGAATTTTTAATTCCTAAAAAATCCTATCAAATTTCTTCTCTCAAAAAATTAAAAATAGAAGAACTAGAAAAATTATTGACAGAATTTTCTATAGAATTGAGAGATTGTAAAAAAACAGGAGATTCAAAAAAAACAGGAGAATCGGTAAAACCTACGAAAAAAGCATTTATCGACCTATTATCCGAGTTCTTCCAGAAGAAATGTTTCGCACCAGTTATCGAGCCAAAACGGATAGCCGCGGGAGATACCGACCTTATCACAATCGGGCGAAATATGGTGCGACTTCTCGATGAAATTCCTGAAATTTATGCAGTGGATATGGTCTTAATAGAGAATCAGATTTCGACAATCGCCACACGGATGAAAAGTGTCCAGGGTATGCTCGCCCAGTATTTCATTATGCGTTGTCCTAACGCAAAAATCGAGTTCGTTTCGTCGGCGAATAAACTGCGCCAATTCACAATTAATATGCCCCCTACAGGGGCAGAAATAATTGGTATTGACCGCTCACTTTTACAAAAAAAACTTGTAAAAGATAAAAAAGGACTTGTTTTGGAAAAACAAGAAACAAAAGAAACACAACAAAAACAAAAATATAAAAAACATAAAACCGACGGCGTTCAAATTACTAGGGAAATTCTCGAAAAAAATACATTTTTAGAATCGAATTTATCGGTCCATCTCTCAGAATCGAAGAAAAAGGACGATTTAGCGGATGCATTTTTACAAGGAATATGGTTTTTGAAAAAAATAGAGAGAATACAAATGGAAAATTTCTTGATATCTCTTCAAAAATAATAGTCTAATCATATATATTTAAAAATAAGTATGATTATACGCGCCGACCATTTATTCTCCTATTGGATATTGGCGTGGTTTCTTCTTTTTTATGCTACACATAGTAAAGGAAAACCTGATAATATTTATTCTCCAAAACTTGCATTTTATATTGCAATTTTAGAAAATGTGGTGGAAATTTGGTCGATGTTCCGCTTAGAGTTAGGAATCGGCCAACTTTTTAAATTCGGCGTAACAATCTCTCTTTTTAAACTTATTCCTTTATATTTAATGTGGGATATTCCTATCATAATTCCTAGAGATATTTATGTTTTAGTAGGTGTTTTTATAGTATATGTAATCTATTTATATGCTATTGGAACAAGTCTTTGGGAAGTATATTCGGAAACAGCGAAATCTCTCGAAAATAATCGAAATGAGACACCTTTTTACAGATTTATCGACAGATTTATCGACAGATTTATTGGCAGATTTATCGACAGATTTAATGATTGGGTCTCTATCAAATAAATTAATTCAATTATTTTATAATGAATATATAAATGAAACAATCTTTTAGTAATGATATTTTGATGCGGTCTATTAAAATAATCGATATTGGATATATTTCAACGATTTATATATTTTTTGCAATTATAATAGCTCGTGCAGCAGATAAAATTATGGGCGAGTTTGATGAAAAAAAAGAGGAAAAAAAACCGTTTTTTAGAATTATCATTGAATTTATAATAATTATATGGTTATATGGTGTTATTGTTTATATTGTACGTAATTTAGCAGAATTAATACCATTCCCATTAAATGGGATTAGTGGGTTTCATCATTCTCGAGTAAAAGAACTCGGTAGTGCAAGTATATTTACATTAACATTTTTACTATTTTGTAATTTCTTAAAAAATAAATTATTATATTTTAATGACACTATTAAAAAACAATTAGATATAATTACAATTTAAAAATAAATTTCTTCAAAAGTGATTATACGCAGTTTTTATTCAGATAATATTCGTGTAATCCTACTAATTCGAAAGTGATATGTAGGATTATACCTGTTAAAAATACAATAATATATTTATTTTTCATAATAATAGATAAGAATAATCCGATAATAATAAATAGGAAGGCCTCGATAAATAATTCGAAGATTGTAGGCCAACTCGATTTTGCTGACGGACTTTTATATGTTCTACAATAATAATCCTGAATTCCTAGTATATATCCTAGACCGTGTTTTAGAAATCCTAATATAAATAATACTAAGTAAAATGGTTGTTTTAGAAATCTGTATAGTATTGAAAATATAATAACCGAATAAATGCCTATAAAAATAGATTCAATTATATAATTCATTTTATATAATTGAGAGATTTTTAGATTAGATAATTCAATAAATTAGAATATTTATGGATTATATTCTTAACTTTTACCAATAAACAGTTAACCCTTTCCCAAGACAATTAATTAAAGTATTTACTACGAAGTGAGTGCGCCTCTGGCGCACTCTATACTTGGTCTTAATTTTTCACTTCGTAGAAGAAAGGATTTACAATTTATTTAACAAACGACCGAATCGGTCGTTTGTTTAAGTAAAGGGTTAACATATTTATACGTCATTTTTATACTCTTACTTTACTGATGATATATTACTACTTTTTATAACTTACTATATTCATCTAACTACTATCTATTTGTACTATCTATTTGTGCTCGAAATACTTGCAAGTGAATTCGTCGTAGGTTAATGTACGTAGTTCTTGAATATGTTCTATTACAATAAGGTAATCATCTACACCCTGCGTATAGGCGATTTCTCTCTGCGGTGGATAGTAGAAATCGGGGTCGTCTTCCGTTGCTCTCTCGAAAATGAGCGTCTGCTCTTCCAAAATGCTGCTTAAGTTGCTCTTCTGTTTCTCGATTTCTATCATCGCTCTTTCTCGTATCATCCATTTCTCGACAATTACTCGCTCGTCCTCGGTAAGAATCGATAAGTTAGCCGATAAGAGAAGTTCTCTATATGCTAATTTATCGAAACGGTCAAGTGCATCGTTCAGCTGGGTTAGTAGTTCGTCAAATTTAGTCATTTTGGGATTGTGTAATATTTATAATAAAACAAAAAAGGATTTCAATTTTTTGTTAACCTTCAGATAATATATATCCCTTTGTAGTCTTCTTTTTTTTTAGAATTACTTTATCTTGTTGGTGCTGTTTATTATGACAACCATTACATAGTGAAACAATATTTCCTAAATGATTTTTATGAAATACACCCTTATCTGTTTGAATAAACCCATTTTTATCCGCATCTCTCTGTGGGGTTAAATGATGTACTTCTTCTGCTAATTCAGTTTTACATATTTCGCAAAATCCTACTACTTTCGCCTTGTTAAAATGCGATGTTTCAAAAGATAATTCACCATTAGTCGTAGGATGATACTTATTACGGATTGCATATGCCTTTTCTAAAAAATCATTTCCTAAATAGAGAGATTTACATACTTCTAGACCATACATTCTTGTACCTGGACCTGGCTTCAATAATCTATCATAAATAAGCGCGTCAATTGTAGGATCATAATGTACGGCCATATGTTTAATCTGTAGTCTGTCGAGAGACTGAATTTCTTCATAATCGCAAATTTCGTGAAAATGTGTTGCAAATAGAAATGTCGATCGTTTTTCGTGTAATTCCATCAATCCTGTAGTAAAAATTGCTAATGCGGATTCTGCCTCTGTGCCGCTACATAATTCATCTCCTAGAATAAGACTATTTTTATCGGCGAGTCTTAGAATAATACGAAGTTCCGACATTTCTACTGCAAATGTAGAGAGACCTTTAAAAATATTATCATTTCCCAGAATTCGAGAGAAAATCGCAGTATATGGTTTAAATATGAATTCCGTACAAGGCACATAGAATCCAGATTGTGCCATTATAATAGATACCCCTACTGCTCGAATAAAACTCGTTTTTCCTACAGCATTTGTACCATATATAAGAAATCCATCGACCTCTTTATCTCCATCCCGATTACCAATAGTAATATCATTTGTAACATATGTCTCATTTTGTTGTAAATGTTCAATAAGGGGGTGTCTTAAACCAGTTGCATTGACAAACGATTTTTCTGCTGTATTATCGCCAGTGTTAGAATCTATTATCGGTCGACAATAATGATATTTTTTCGCAATATATGCCCTTGTTAGAAGTACATCGAGTTTTCCAATGTATTTTCCGAGAGAATGTATTTTATCGTAGAATAATTGTTCGAATGTATCGATCACTTTTAGATATTCTTCTGAAACCAACTCCGATATTTGTTGTTTTAGAATTAGCATTTTCTTTAAAATACGATCTAATTGTGGAAATTCAATTTCGTCATTTGATGTAGTTGCTTTCACAAAACGAATATCTTTCAGTGGAATTTGAAAATCTGGTGTTATATTTATTATTTTATCGGAAGTCTTCTCTCCATTTGTTTGTAAAACTGCGATTCTCTCTAAAATAGATTTTAAGATTAAACCCCTTTTTTTCGTGATTTGGAGAGAAACCCCCGATTTTTCGGTTTGATGTACTTTAATATATTCGGTATCATCCTCTGAATCCGTCCCCGTATTTCTCATATGCCCATTAAAAAAATCACGTATTCTCTCGAATAGATCCGTCGATTCTATTAATTCTCTTGATAATTTATCGATTTTTTCTGAAATACCATCCTGAATAATATTCACTTCGAATGAAGATATTGTTCGAATAGCCGAACATTGTTCTATTTTCAAATGGGTCTGTATAAATTCTAAAATTTGGTCGATATTTTGAGAGAATATTTCGATATTGGAATTTTCTCCACATAAATATTCTTGTATTTTTATAAATTTCTCTCTTAAACTATCCACATTTGAATAATTTCCGAGAGAAAATCCATTGAAAATCTCTCGAATACATAAAATACTTGAATAGAATTGATAGAAAGTCGCAGGGTATATTTTTTTTAAAATAAGCTGGCGAGAGATTTTCTCTAAATCCTTGATTCTTCCCAGGGCTTTCCTAAACCAATCAATTGTGATATTATTATCAGATATAGAATCATTTATTTCCAACATATATGCAGTCATTTCATATTCGCGATTTAATAATTCGGAATTAAATATCGGATTCGTTAATTGGGATTTCAATAATCTGGAACCAATTGCAGTAGATGTTTTATTTAGGAAGGAGAGAAGGGAAGAGAGATGCCCCGTTGATTTTGAATCATCCGAACCATCACTAATAATATTAAGTTGTTTAAGAGTATGATTCGCCAAACACATTCTTGTCGAGAGATTATGGAAGATCGGGGCCTCTATTTTTCGGACTAAATCTGGATTATGAGATTGTATAAAATTAAGTAAATAACAAAACGCTTGTGTAGCAATCGGATATTGCTGAAATTCTTGACAAGAAGTATATGCGTCTTCTCCGAAATGGGTCGAGAGAATATGATTCATATAGGTTTGTTTTGTACAATTATTAGCATCGATCATTTTCTGTGAGCTGTCTTGAAGTGTATTATTGTTTAGGAAAATAGTATGTATTGATTGGGTTCTTAAACCAGAATAATTCATAAATAATCGGGTAGTATCTTCATCAAACGTAGATATAATAATGACTTCTGTAGGTTGAATCATCGATAAAAATCTCTCGAGTTCATCGAAAGTAGTGGGATTTTTTAGATAAAGTGTCTCGTGCTCATATAGCGTTGTTTCTCCAGTGAAAATATTTATTGTAGAAAGTCCATATATAATTTGGGGTTGTTTTATCTGAGAACGCATTGGAATATATGAATCGAACCAAATACACATTGTATTATTAGATGTTTTAGAGAGATTCGTGGAATCGGAATCAAATGGAATAAATGAACCAGGTGAATATATTTGATAGAGTTCTCTCGATATTTGTGATTTCTTCATAGAAGAATCTTTTTTTTGAATATAAACAACCACTGTATATCCGTTCTCTGTAAATAATTGCGAATAATAATCTAACCTATAATCACGAAATCCAGCCATTACAATATCGCCTTTTATTAGAGTAGATGATCTAATATACTTAATATTCCCTTTATCTGCAATAGATAATTGCGTTAAAATCGAGATTTCTTCTATATTCGAGCACGCGATTATATTAGAAGTTGTTCTTACGCCATATATTTCGAAAAATGCGCCGACTTGTAAAAGAACAATAGTTTTTTTACCATAAATTTCATTATATTTATCGTATAAATCAAAATAAATAGTATAAATAGATTCTTCTTTCGATTGCATAATACACTTATATTTTTATAAAAATATATTTATATTGATTATGTTTATGAATTAATATAATGAACTTTAGATATATTAATCATCTCCATTCAAAAATCTCTTTCCATTTTATAAGTAAAATATCTAGATTAATTCTAACTATTTATAATAGATCAAATTAAACGCAAAATATATAACTGCTCCCACCATTATAACTATATAAAACTTGAAACTATGTAATTATAAATATTAAATATATGATAAATAATATTATAATTTGAAAGAATTATAATATTTAGAATAATATATAATGTCGTCGTTCACATTTGTGATTAATACTGTGGATTTGAGCGGGTCTACTCAGCTTCCAATTATAAATGACAATGGGTCATTTGTTGATTTATCTTATTCTGTTACAAGTGATTCTGTGCAAGGAAAATCAACTGTTACAATCACGTGGAGTTCTTATGCTATAGACATAATTAACGATCTTTCGAATACAGATGGGTTATCATTCCAAAACGTGCCTTATGGTAAGGCATTATCTGTTAATATTACAAGATTCGGTGGTATTCCACTAGCAAGAATAAATCCATTTTTAGAGTATTATGGCAATATAACTGCATCTGATGTTCCAACGATTGTATACAGTTCATTAAACGCCTGTTTCAAAGATTCGCAATGTATTAATTTTGGAAATATTACTTCGTGGGATATATCTGGTGTTACAGATTTAACAGATATGTTTAATGGCGCAATTTCATTTAATCAGACATTAAATGGGTGGAATACTTCAAATGTTACTAATATGACACGTATGTTTAGCGGCGCAAGTTCGTTCAATTCTGATATTAGTAGTTGGAATACATCCAATGTTACAAATATGAATTCAATGTTTTTAGGCGCGAGAGCATTCAATACTTCTATAAATTCTTGGAATACTGCGATGGTTACAGATATGACATCGATGTTTGAAAATGCGAATGCTTTTAATACGTCAATCAGTACTTGGAATACCTCATCTGTAACAAGTATGACGAGAATGTTTTATAACGCAAATTTTTTCAATCAACCTATCGCTAATTGGAATACGTCTAATGTAACAAATATTACATATATGTTTTATGGGGCAACTGTATTTAATCAATCGATTGGTAGTTGGGATACAACAAAAATTACCGATTTAACCAGAATGTTTTACGGAGCAAGTGCATTTAATCAAGATTTAAATTGGAATACATCAAATGTTACGACTATGGTTGAGGTATTTAAAAATGCTACTAAATTCAATGGTGATGTTACTCTCTGGGATACATCTAAAGTAACAACAATGAGTAATTTATTTTATTCTTGCAGTGCATTCAATCAGCCAGTCGGGTTTTGGAATACAGAGAGTGTTACCGATATGAATAATTTATTTAATGGTGCAATTTCATTTAATCAATCAGTCGGTAATTGGAATACACAAAATGTTGTAAATATGCAGAATATGTTTAGATCTACAGGTGGTCTTCATAAAACAGATAATGCAAAATTAAATTTTACGGCAGCCTTTGCAGCTGATGCTAGTGGTAATAATCTATCAGGATTTATAACGAATACACGATATACCAAATCGGAAATTATTTCTTTTATTACTAATTTATTAGCGAATCCTAGTATTCCTTCTAATTTAAATCCGCAAAATTCAGTATCAAATTATATTGGTTTATTGACAAATATTGGTTTAACTAAAACATATATTTTAAGTAGTGGATTTAAAAAAACCGATTTTTTAAATATTCAAATAAATACAAAGGCTTTGATTTATAATTATAACTTGACATTAGACCAACTTACGAATCCTGTTACTGGATTAAAATATACATTTAATGAGTTAATAGATGGTGGAGTATTACGTGATGACTTTTTATACCTTGGATACAGTATTATCAATTTATTTGAAACATTGGTTAGTATTGAATATAACACAAAAACAGAATTTGATAGAGTAAATTTTACTATTAATAATTTAGAAAGTGTTGGATACACATATGCGGATTTTTCTAACGCAGGTTATAGTATATCAGATTTATCAAATGCATCAATACCTGTTATTTTTCAACCGAATGTTGGTTATACAATAAAATCATTTATTTTTGATATTAGTTCAACAATCGATATTCTATCATATTATCCAATACATAATCCAAGCGCACTTAGTAATTATAATGCTACTACGGTTAAATTTAGTAATTTTTCCAGAGTTATAATTAAATGGAGTACAGTTAACTTACAGACTGGATATTGGGCTGGCGCTTTTGCTGGAGGTGTAAATTTTGGATATTATTACCAACGAGGCGCCTTTGGAATTTATGATATTACAAAACTTATTGTTATTAAACAATTCGGTGGAATTCCTATAGCCCCAAGTAATCTAATGCAAGGCGCATTTAACGGTTTTAATGGAAGTATAATCACACCAGATATTCCATCTATGTCAACTGGGACATATGCGGAATGTTTTATGGGATCACAATGTCAAAATTTTGGAAATATTAAAAA
>Ga0214921_10011361_pt1 | contig 10831 bp, 5 predicted proteins | sample LL1505_MetaG_FD_177992 | JGI IMG/M metagenome (GOLD analysis project Ga0214921, IMG submission 177992) | Freshwater microbial communities from Lake Lanier, Atlanta, Georgia, United States - LL-1505 | ecosystem: Environmental > Aquatic > Freshwater > Lake | place: USA: Georgia | collected 2015-05-28
CGAATCCGCAATGAAACAATCGACAATTTCATTCATCAGACGATTTGCAATGAAACGACGAATGACGCGTCGACTGATGTTGATTTGGCGACGGTGTTGTACACAATTTTCAAGGACCGCTTCGTATGCGTTAGCGTGAAGGATAACATGTGGTATGAGTTCGAGAAGAACCGCTGGGTAGAATGCGACCAGGGTAACTCGCTTCGTGCACTGATTTCGAAAGATATGCATGACATCTACACGAAGAAGCATCGCGATATTATGGATATGACATCTGGATTGGATCCTACATCTGACCAGTATACGAATGCAAGGAAAAAGTCGCGTCGTATCGTGGATATCTGCACCAAACTCAAAACAACGAGTTTCAAGAATAATATTATGCGTGAGGTGCGTGAACAGTTCTACGACAAGGATTTCATCGACAAGATCGACACACGACCGGAACTCCTTTGTTTTAAGAATGGTGTGGTCGATTTCAACACAAAGACATTTCGACGCGGTCAGCCTGACGATAACCTCTCGAAAACCACGAAAATCGATTATATTCAGCTTGACACCGAAAAACATCGCCAGCAAATCACCGAAATCAATGAGTTTATGGCGCAACTCTTCCCGGAAGAAGAACTCCGGACGTACATGTGGGAGCATCTTGCGTCTACACTTATTGGAACGAACCGTGAGCAAACCTTCAACATCTATATTGGCGGTGGTAGTAACGGCAAATCAAAGTTGATCGAACTCATGTCTGCTTGTCTTGGTGAGTACAAGGCGGTTCTTCCGATTACGGCAGTGACGCAGAAACGCGCGATGATTGGTGGTGCTTCACCAGAATTGGCAGTGTTGAAAGGTGTGAGATACGCAGTTATGCAAGAGCCGACGAAGGGTGACCGCATCAATGAGGGTATTTTGAAAGAGATCACTGGTGGGGATGACATGACCGCTCGTGCGCTGTTCAAAAATACGATCACATTCGTTCCGCAGTTCAAGTTGGTTGTATGCACGAACGTCCTCTTCGATATCAAGAGCAATGATGACGGTACCTGGCGTCGTATTCGCCTGTGTCCTTATAAATCGAAGTTTTGCGAAGACCCGAAATCGGATGATCCAGAAGAACCGTATCAGTTCCTGATCGATAAGAACCTGGATGTGAAAATCAAGACGTGGGTAAATGTCTTTATGGCGATGCTCGTCAAGAAGGCATTTGAAACGGATGGAAAAGTGAAGACGTGTGCGGCAGTGACTGCAAGCAGTAACAAGTACAGGAATACTCAAGATTACTTGTCAGAGTTCTTGCGCGACAAGATTCGTTCAGCGGATGAAGATACGTATATCAAGAAGACGGAAGTGTACGAAGAGTTCAAGAAATGGTATATTGTTCAACATGGTAAGAATATTCCAAAGGCGAATGAATTGTATGACTATATGACGAAGAAGTTTGGAAAACTCACAAGCAAAGGATGGAGAAAGTGTCGTATCTTATACGACGATGATGATGAAATTTGCGCCGAAGATAGCGATAGTGATCATTCGTAACCACTACTACCACTACTACTACTATTGTGAAGTGATATTCAATTCCAAAATCGAATATTTTTCAGTCCCAGCATTTCGCTTACCTTTGTGAGTGCATTCAATAGCCACAATACAGCCGGTAGAATAAACTTAGGATATGTTCCAAGTAGTATTAGTATTGCAATATTTTTATAGTTATACGAACTAGTTGAGAAATACTCTCTCAACGAAATAAACACAAACATAATAAATAATGCATAATACAAAAAGAATACGAGATCTTCATAAAAGGCAAGACTATTATATTCGTCATAGTCATACAATGCATTTTGTTTCATTAGCGCAATATTTTTATTTTGGTTTTCGATAATAGCTTTGACATCTGCCTCCTCTAATAAAGTTACGGTCTGAGTATCTTTTTTAGCTGTTACATTATAATATATATTCAATAAATCATTTGCTCGTTGAAACTCCCTGTTAATTGCAACTATGTAATCGTTTTTTTTATCTACAGCATTTCTACATGTAGTTCTATCTGTCTCGGTGGCTTGTTGATCACAATCAACATAATAATCCGTCCATGGAAGGGTTGTTTTTCCATCAGCAGTAGCCAAAATAGAATTTGTATTTTTATCCAAATAAAGAGGAAGACGTGCATTATAACGCGGGACTTGATTTGGCGAAGTTCCAATCGAAGTATTATCAGTTAGTAGATCTTGCCTATCATAAAAATCAAATCCTTCTTTTACTCCTTCCCGGCGAATCTGAAATCCTTGTATCGACGGATAAATCTCACTCTCCGCCTTTTTATTTGCACGAACACGCCGATCAGTTTCTATGTACTGTTTCGCCTTCTCGGTTACAACATTGCCGCTGTTCTTACATTTATTTCGCACCTCCTCCCATTCTTTATGAGCCTTAATAATTTCGTGACTCTGCGCTTTTCCATTCACTAAAGCTGTATATCCTACACTTTTTTTCTCCACATTATCATCACAATCGATATATGTGTTTCGCGCCTCAACCCATTCTGCATGATGAAGACTTATTGTATATTTGTCTCTTTCGGTACCAGAAAACCCACCTTGATTAATGATTTGTCGTACTTTTATGAGATCACCCTGAGATTTTTGGATGACATCATCGATCGGGCGATTGCCACCAGTCAATTCAACGGCGGCGGAATCTGCTGATACAGCGGCATTGGCAGCCGCAACTCCTGCCTTGGCTTGCGCTTTTTGTTCTGCCTTGATACCTTCTGAATCTTCAATATTTATTTTATCATCACTCATTTTAAATGATATAATATAACTACTATATTTGTTAGATTATAATACAGAACGACTATATTTTAGATTCCAGTTAGTTTTATCGATGATTCATTTGTATCTACACTTGTTTTTACGGTAATAGTTCTTGGTATAGATGAAACGCCGTCACCAGATGCCTTTGAAAGACCGTTTATTACAATAGGGCCACTGGCCACACCAGCTGCGACATTTAGTCCAGAGAATACAATTGTTTTAGAAGTAGCTGTTGTAGTAGTGAAACTCGCTGCTAATGTGGGTGTTCCCGTAAATAGACCATCTGGTAATGTCAACGTTACTGTATTAGATGGTGCCAACGTAGTTGACGGTGTTATCGTAACCGTTAATGTACCTGCGGGAGGCGAGGAGGGGCTTGGCGTCCAAACCGCAGTTCCAGTGACACGAGATGTTGACGGAACACACTTGTTCAAATTATTATCCCATATCGTTCCGACATCACAACATCCGGGCCCGTAACATTGCGACAGTCCCATCCCCATTTCCGAGAGATTAGCAGGATTGGCGTTCTGTTGAATAAGTTGCTTACGGTTCATTTCTTCCTCATTGAAATTCCAATCATACTTGTCGAAGTCGTGATCATTACGGCGGATAATATCGAACACTTGCGAACCGATAACAACACCTCCTAATGTAAGAACCAAAATAACTCCTAAAGTAGATATGGATGCTGGGATAAGTTCTTTATTGCGTAATACTGCCAATATAATCAGTGCAACTGATACATAAATAATATTTTTCATTACCTCTGTATTTTCTTCATAATGACGCGTATAATATGTATTCACTTGCGCCATTCTACGTTTGTTAGAATTGTCTTCTGTGAGCAATTTCGCGTTTTTCGCCGATCTTTCCTTCTCACTTTTGATGAAATCCATTGCCGTTTTCTGGGCATCGTACAATGCTTTTGAATCGAACACTTGCCCGGCTTCTTTTACCGTACCGTATGTGGATGCTAACATATTCAGAAGTGCAGATTTCGATTGCCGTAATGTGCTTATAACGTTTTGATCACTGGGACTATTCGTTCTGATTCGCGCATCAATTTCTGCATCAATCAACGCGATTGTATTCCGAATGTCATTCGCGGTTCGTGCATCCTGCCCATCACTCGCGCCACCTGATGTTGCATCGCCAGCAACTCCAATATTGACTGTTGTAGTTATAGTTTTACCAGACCCAGTCACTGTAAATACTAAATCAAACGCTGTTGCTGGGGTTGCGGAAATACTAATATCTTTGATAGCTATTCTTATCCACTCTCCAGAATTGATAGGTGCTGAGTATGAAAATGAAACGGAAGTTGGTACATTGGCCCCTCCACTAAGGGTGGTTCCTACAGACCCAGTAGTGAGATTTATATCTGTACCAGATGAAACTATATTCGTTGCGGTATAACTGGCAGCAGCAGTTGGTAAATTAATGTTGGCGCCAGCCGCACCCGCAGGCCAAGATACCGTAAGTGCAGTATTCGCCGCTAATGTTGCAGATAATGTGACGTTTAAAAATACGGTGTTATTTGTAGTGGGTCCGGATCCGGAAGCTGGGCGTTTAAGACTACGCGGAGTCGTTTCAAAATTAACAGTCATTCCTTCAATAAAACCTCTGCGGTTGAGATAATCTTTAAATAATTTTCCAGCACATAATACTACAATTCCAAATAAGGCTATTAATATTTGATTTCTCTCTGAGATCTGATATACCATTGATATAATTTGTAGTTACAATCCATAAATACTGATTATATAATTATTTATTTTTATGTTTACGCTTTTTACCACCTGTCATGGGAGTCGTTGCGCTCTTGTCACCCGAATTAGTCATGGCGTCGCCTACCTTATTTACTGTATCCGCCGCGGTTTCACTGACTTTATCTGCAAACCCTTTTGCGCTTTCAACTGCATTATCCGCTGCATCATTTGCGGAAGAAACTAAATTGTCGGCACCTTCTGTGATATTCGTCGATAATTGTTCTGTTGCTTGAATCAGTTGTTCGCCGGCAGAAGCTAATCCGGCCTTAACCTCGCCCGTCTTATCTGCGATATCACTTGTATCTACATTTCCTATACTAAATAATGCAAGTATTGATGCTAAAATGCCGCCACCGCCGCTTTCACCGCTCTCTCCATCGACTTCATCTTGTCCAAAGGTTTCTTTTAGTTTGATGAGTGCTAATACTACCAATATTGCTAAAATACTCCAAAGAATAAACTTATAGGACTGAGAAATCAATTGTTTATTCGATTCATCCGTAATGGCCATTAACCGTTCACGCTGATATTCAGCTTTTGATATTTTCTCAAGGTCTTGTTGAACCCCGATCATTGTGGTTGCGTAATTTTCCATACCTTCTTGTAACATGGGTGGAGCTGGTAGGGGTGTATATGTTCCCGGTTTTAATTGACTTGCAAATATATTTATGACAGATTTTGTTTCCTTAAAAACACTGTCTACAGATTTATACATAGATTTAGGATCCTGTGAATTCAACGAACCTTTTTTCGGAACGATTTTTTCAATAGAACACATTGTATTTCCTGACATGGTTCCTATATACGGATAATGCGAATACTGCGTCGTATTCACTTTTTCATAAACACCATTATTACCTTTACAACCTTCATCGCTAATACTTGAATTGATCTTTGGAACTTTCAACATGAGTTTTTTTGTGGGGTCTGATGTGCGAACTCCATTTGGATACATTTTTGACCGGTCTTTCAATTCACATTTTCCTTGACTACCGGTATTCCCATTCGTATATACATACCCCCCACATTTTTCGTCACCATCGCATAATTCGCGACATTTGTCAAATGATGCTGAAATACTTTGACCAACTGCCAGTGTACGTACAGTACGTACATATTCTGGCGGATTTGTTTGAGGAAACCGATTTGGATCGACCGCATATGTTTCAAGATCTCGGAGCGAATATCCATCCCATCGCCACTGATATCTCCTTGTGCCAAATGGACCTCTACCATCATTCATACTATGCATCGCGCCACCAATGGTATACAAGTAGGCTCCCCAAATAATCATATCATAACCTGCAAAATATGGAAAATATCGATTATCTGTTGCTAAATGAGTATACATTCCATTTCCCCAAATACTATTTGAACCGGAATATTTATTTGTACCATCATACACAAAAGACTCTGAATCATGGATCCAATACCACGTACCATTATAATTCCAACCTTTCGAATTATAAGAACCTAATACACGACCGTCCGATAATATTGCGCGGGTATATGTTGGTCCTTTATTTGAGCATAATCTCCACCACTCCGCCGGATTCCATCCATTATTACTGGCACGAAAAAGAAGATTCCCGGCAGCATTTGCCTTTCCAGGTGTAATTTGTGTAAGACTATACGAATCTTCAACGGATCGTGTATCATATCCACCCATATCGATATATGAAGATGGTTTGTCATTCGTTGGCTTTATAAATGAAAGCGCACTTGCGGGATAATCACGGCGATTACCTTCAAAATCAATATTTGCGATTTGGCCTATTTTACCGCGCCCATTTTGGTCTGAATTATCCACTCCAGTAGCCCCACCCGTCTTAAGACAGTAAAGCGCGACACTTCGATCAGTATATGATGTTTCTTTGCCATACAAACGCTTTACATCAGATGTATTGTATAATTTCATATACATATCTTCGCCGTCTTCTGGATGATTTACTCTGTGACATTTTGAAGCATCTGCATTATAATTGAGAATTCCACTAATATTTGGTTTACCGGAACGAGTATAGACCCAACAGCCTCCACGGTTGGCAGGTGCGCCCTTTTCGGGTGCAGATATGAAAAAGTAAGAACTACCCATGTCTTCTGCACGACGCTTACATTGCGATATGGTTGCTTCATATAAATCCTCTTGAAATTGGAAGCCACGATTTTCGAAATCCCGTTCGTATACATTATTTGGAATTGTATAACAACCGATTTCGAGCGTATCGACTCCTTGATTTTTGAACTGAAAATCGGCAGAGGGTTTTTCGCTTACAAATATGTTTTTATTTTCATTATTACATGAGAATATTCCTGATCGATTTGGGGTGTTATTGGGGTCTTTTATGCCAGTATTTATAACCATGAAGAGTGGTTTTGTTCGCCCAGTATCTCCTGCTTCATATGCAAAACTAAAGGGTTTCAGGTTTTCCCATGTTCCAGCGATTTTAATTTTCTGGATTGTATTTGATTTAGCGGGACATCCGATAGCTATACTTGCATTTTTTACCATTTTATCGGTTTCAAGCCAGTTTGTCGGATTAGAAGAAACGGATGATGGGTGGAGCCATATTTGAAAGATGCCGTCTTTGGTAATATATCCGTATTTTGTGATTCCGTTTGCATCGATGACTTCGGCCCATTTTTGACGACGATTCGCGTCATTTGTTTCGATTAACGTTCTAATCGATTTTATTCTATCGATATGATTGACCTCTTGATTCGTAAATTGCTGTTCTTGGTCGGCGATTGCCTTCAATCCTTGATACTCGTTGAAAGTTCCACCGCCCTCACCATTTTCATTATTATTCAACCCGCCATCTCCTGCCGCCTGCATTCCTTCTTGGGTGGATACATTTTGAATCATGGTTTGTATCATATTTTGAAATATGGTTCCAATACTCAATGAATCACCTTCACGTTTATTACTGACACTTGTATTGAGAACTTCATCATTTATTGATGTTATTTGATCCATTAATATACCACGTGTCTCACTGGAATTCTGTACATGCCCTGATCTTCTACTGGCATTTTTTACTAAATCATTTGAATTTTGATAAAACATGATATATAGTACACGGAGACTACTATATATACAAAGGAATATTATTACAACTATAAAAGAGATTATCAATGATCAATGCTTAACGATCAATGCTTAACGATCAATGCTTAACGATCAATGCTTAACGATCAATGCTTAATGAATTACGAATCATTATCCAACCCTTCTTGAATATTCTTCATCCCCGAGTCAAATTCGACAAAAAATGACTTGAATGATGCATGAAAGAAAATGATAAGCAATAACAAAAAGGTTACCCCCACCCACCACATCTGTCCTGTCCAAAAAGCGGGATCGGTGATATATCGTATGATCATCATAATATTTCCTTTCATATCCCAACCGAACGATGACAAGATAAATATTACGACAACGATCGTAATGACCCACCAACTCGTCCACCATCCAAAACCAACCCAATTTTTGAGTGTATCGATTTGCTCTATGATAGACAATTTAGATGTGTATGATGCATATCCTACAATCAAGGATAATGCGATAACAATAAAAAAGATGAACCGGTATTTTCTCGCTCGTAATGTTCTTTGCTCATTTATTTCCGCATAGACACTACTCATGTTTTTACGTTTGTCGATTTCCCCATAATTTTTATCAATAGCGGTAGCACCACTGTTCATGTAATTATTTATTTTACTAATGAGTAAGTTTGATTCAGTGGCGGTAGCAACTAAAGTGCTTAATTCATTGTTGACGCCTGCTTCACCAATTTCAACAATATCATTGACGAGAGATTTAACATTTTGTTCGATTTCTTGCAGTTTTGATGCTTCGGCGATACCAGTTGTATCAGTTGAACTGGTAATTCCTAATTTCGTATAAATATTTAGGCCATTATTCGTCTTACCGATCATGTGCGTATACCCTGCAGAGTTTGTATTGACTACGGCACTGGCAGGCGCATCATATATCAAACCATAACAGCGATTATCCCAATTATTTTGACCAGGATTTGAACCGAGTTTTGCATCTCCTGTATAGACAACTTGCCTAAATAAACGTTTATCATTTGAAGCTAAATTCCAACATTGTAACGAATTCTCATTCCGAAATGTAGCGAGATCAGCCGTAGTGCTTGGGACAATTTTTCCAACATATTTCCAATGCTCTCCAAAATCTTCGCCGGGTCGAGAAACAGGAGTTGCAGTAGTTGACATTACATTTTTATCGGCGGTTAGTGTATACGATGCCCCTGCTGTAGCCGATGTTGCTGTTGCGGGAAGATATTTCTCTGTTAGGGTTTTATATTGCGCATTGAGCGTTTTAAGCTCTGCCATTTTTGTTAATAAACGTGAATAATCTGGATTACTCATTCTGTGTTATGTACTCTACCGATACATATAACATAGAATACAATCCTGCAAATGCATTCATTCGAATCGTTATTCATTCTATATTTTCATCATGTAATGGTATATGATGTGTTCAAGTTGTACGTATATGAAAAATAGTAGTATACTGCAAAAATAACGATAAGCGACATAATTACGACACCCAATAGTGAAACATTCGTACCATCTGTACTACTGCTTGTGTCACCAGAACCTCCTTCGCCCGGAGTTACAAAGACGAATGCAAATTTAAATATCATCAATATTGCAATGAATATAACAAAGCTCCAGAAGACATAAATTACTGGATAATAATAATCTCCCAACGCCGATTTCATTTCGGCTAAAATAGTATCATCAAGTGAATCAAACCGGTCACCTAATGTTTTTTTGTGGCGAATAATTCTCGTATTTGCTGCACTGTTCAATATATTCTGGTTTTCTTTCTTTATTTGTTCAACTGTAAGATCTATATTTTTCTTAATCTCTGCTAACTTGGTGTGGATTGAAGGAGAGACGCTTACACGAAAACATTCACTATTCTCTTTCATCGGTTCATTTTCAGCTGTTGGTATAGAATTATATTGATTTGCGGTGAGTATGATTGGTTCACCTACAATTGAAGTAAAGCACGTTGGGTGACGCTTATCTGGCCACACTCCCGGATTGTATACGTGTTTTCTTCCTTCAACGTCGACCCATGCATATTTATCATCGCTTGCTGTTGTGCCAGGTAGTCTTACGTTTTTCGCGGCAATACAAGGCGTATAACCAACCATGTCATAGCTCTTTAAGTTCGAAAAACGACTAAATCCGCCGCCACTTGTGCCACTACTTATGTCGATATAGGATGATGGTGATAGCTTATACGGATTTGTTATATCGGTGATCGACAAAACGCGTTCCATTTTTGGACATGTCTTATCATCGTATAATAAGACAGACGATAAATCCTTATAACGATGCGTATACCCAAACTGATTCACATAATAATACGCTGCATTTGCGTCAACCCCTGAATACGAAATATCGCGAACCACTTTGTTTAAATATGCAGTGTTTGTTTGTAGAAATTGAGATCGAGTAAGTAAATCGTCTGTGTATAACCGGTATTGTGTTGTATATTCGGTCGTTAACATGCTTAATTTTGTTTCGAGGTCTATAAGGGCTTGACTTTTACTGGCAGTAGTTATGGATGATGTATGTCGGTCATCGTTTGTGAGACCTTCTTTGTATGAAACCACGCCTGCCTTCTCGTCGGTGAGTTTTAGTTGTTCTGTAAATGGTTGAATCGGGTTTTTATTGATATCGTTACGAGAATAATTAAGAAGATCGCCCTGTAGCAAGTTCAGATTCAAGGACGTTCCAGTAAGCATACCTTCTTGTTTATTCTTAGATTCCGAATTTTTTGTATCTTTTATGTACTCTGTCATTAAAGACGCCATCGCATTATCTAATCCGGCATCACTATCTACTGTAAGTCCTTCTGATATCGGTTTTTTTTTATGCTCGTAATTATCAAGAGACTTTGGTATTGCATTTGGAAATAATACCTGGTCGGTATGTGTATATGATGACATTATATATGTTATATATTACGAATATTATAACATATTGGTCTTTGTGTCGTTTATTATTCGCGTTGTGTGGTTGTATATGGGCTACTCGTAAAGAGGTTACCAATACGCGATCGTCCACTGCTCCCAAGCCCTAATCCGCCAAATCTACTAAATATTCCTCCACTTCCACTTCCAAACCGTGTAGATAACCATCCACCTATCCCGCCAAAACCGGAACCTGATGATCCAAAACTTCCACTGCCAC
>Ga0214921_10011364_pt1 | contig 10830 bp, 10 predicted proteins | sample LL1505_MetaG_FD_177992 | JGI IMG/M metagenome (GOLD analysis project Ga0214921, IMG submission 177992) | Freshwater microbial communities from Lake Lanier, Atlanta, Georgia, United States - LL-1505 | ecosystem: Environmental > Aquatic > Freshwater > Lake | place: USA: Georgia | collected...
AAGGTTTTGAAACAGAGAAAAAACACTAAAAAGTAAATAATTCTTTTGTGCAATTTCAATAAAAAAAAATCCCCCACCTTCTTTTGAAGATGAGGGATTGTATATATTCATGTGCCCCCACATCGGGCTAGTTAATTGTGGCGTTTGAAGCCTATCCCTAAATCCCTTTCCTTAGGAAAGGGACTTTACATCCCCCTGCCCCTTTCAAAGGGGGAAGGCTGCCGCACTTTGCCGAAGGGTCATTGAGCGGAGCCGAAACGATACTTCGGCTCCACTCAGTAATCGTTTCGGCTGTTATAGTATGCTATATCTGCAACTCTTATGTATTACCCGAGTTACAAACTCTTTTTCATTTGTTTATTCGTAGTCAGCCTTGCTATAGCTTGACTTCAGGCTTGAACTGTTTAGGTCCTAACTTTTTAATCGATACAAATATTGCGTTGAAAAAAGTATAACCTATTTGAATAAATTACAAATAGACATACATTTGTTTATTAATTAACAAAACATGAAAGTATTACTTGATATAAAAGATAGCAAGGCTTTGTATTTATTAGAAGTATTGAAAGGACTTTCGTATGTGAAAACCACACCCATTTCAAATGAAAAAGCCCTACTAATAGAAGAGATAAAGGAGGCTGTTGATAATCTTAAATTGGTAAAAGCGGGCCAACTAAAAGCTCGTTCGGCTAAAGAATTATTGAATGAGTTATAGTGTTTCAATCATTGCGCCTTTTGATAAACAATTAAAGAAATTATCAAAAAAATATCCTTCACTTAAAATTGAGTTTGCAAGCCTAATTGAAATACTTGAAAAAGACCCCATACAAGGAGTTAGTTTAGGAAATAATTGTTACAAAATTAGATTGTCTATTGCTTCTAAAGGCAAAGGGAAATCAGGTGGTGCAAGGGTTATTACTAATATTGTGGTAGATAAAAAGAATGTGTACTTGTTATCTATTTACGACAAATCTGAAAAAGATAACATTACAGATATTGAATTAAGTATGCTGTTGGATAATATTTAAATATTGCCGTTGCAGGTGTCCTCACCTGCAACTGTTTCATTACCGAGTTACAAACTCTTTTTCATTTGTTTATTAGTTTTGCATTGGCCTGGCGGCAGACTTAACATGATTGAAGAACTGAAATTATTTTAATAATCCACCCCAAATAATACGATACACTATAAATTTATTTTGTTTGATTTTGAAAGCCACAACCCACTTGTGAATTGTAATACAAGAGTAGCCTAAGTCGGCTAAAAGCCATCATTACATTTAGCATATTCTACATTATCTAATGCATATTTATTGATGGTGGATTCGAATTTTAAAGCAAATCTTTTTCCACTACCCATGGTGTTTTTACTTTCAATGAAACTTACAATATGCTCAATGGCTCTTTGTGCTCGTGGGGTATAAAACACCTTCATTAAGGTCGATACTTTTTGAATACTTCATCAGAAGATATTAGATATAAGTCTTCATCATCTTCGCTTAAAAATGCCTGCAAATCTATTTTGTTAATTGTCTCGCCATAAGGCATAACAAAATCTTCTAGGCTTAAAGGTTGATGCTTTAGCTTTTTTACATATGGCAATTTGTTTACCAAGTCATCAAATTGCTTTGCATGCTCCTCGCTATCAATTTCAACTTTGCGGATAATCATACTACGAATATAAAATATTCTCTCGTACTTTTCATAACGCGAAAAGTATGCAAAAGGGTTTCTTTCGATAGTTATCGGAATCAAGGTGTCGAAGGGTCATTGAGCGGAGCCGAAACGATACTTCGGCTCCACTCAGTAACCGTTTCTACTCTGCTCAGTTTGTATTCTTCTTGCAGTTGCACTGCCTGCTCGCTTGCAACTTTTAATTTTCACCGAGTTACAAACTCTTTTTCATTTTAAATCCGATTCCAATGGTATGGCTAGGTTCAACCTATGGATTTAAATCCATTTTATCAGTAGTTCGACATGCGCTGAGCTAACATGTCGAACAGCAGATGTAACATTCCTAATATGTTTATCATAATTAAGTTAATATTTCAAATAATAAAATAGATATTCTCCGTTCAAATATTTGGCGAGAATTTCTTCGGATTTACCTTTTTGAATAAACCAAGCACAATTGATTATTTTGTCGTTAACCAGAATGCCAGTTAGTTTATCGTTTTTGTTTGAATATTTAAATTTTTCAATTACTACGCCTGATTTGGTAATTTTTAGTTTCTTCTTCAGATAGGAACTTGAGTTCTTGTCCCACGCTTTTATTTTAACCCGTCTACGATTATATTTTGAATGAGATTTGGTAACACAAGTGGTATAATTAATCAAAGCAATTTTCTTTCTAACATTTGCCAATAAAGTATCGCTGGGATTTGCTATTTGAGCTTGACCTAAAGTTATGATAAAAAGAAATAAGAATAAGAAAAGTGGCTTCATGTTTAATTATCGAGGTTTTGTTTATTCAAAACTAAAAATATAAACAATTAAAAAAAATCCCCCACCTTCTTTTGAAGATGAGGGATTATATATATGCATGTGCCCCCACATCGGGCTAGTTAATTGTGGCGTTGGAAGAGACCTATCCCTAAATCCCTTTCCTAAGGAAAGGGACTTTACTTCCCCCTTTCCCGATTTATCGGGAGGGGAAGGCGGACGCACATTGCCGTTGCAGGTGTCCTCGCCTGCAAATTCTAGCTACATCCCGTTGTCGTACCGCAAGTCATACACGTATAACAAGTACCTGCTCTCATGGTCATGTTGCCACAAGCTCTGCAACTTGGTGCTGAATTATCACCAAACATATTACCTGATTTAGGTTTTACGATGCTGCTTTCTGCTTTTGCCATAGGTTGAACTGGCATATCCGTTTTCACGTTTTCGCTTCTAGTAAAACCAATAGGAGCAGGTGCTACAGGCTCCGAAGCTTGTGGGGCACTTACCACCTCATGCACAGGTTGTGGAGCTACTCTGTTATCCAAGTTGTTTAACTTACCTTGGTTCACTGCTAAGTGGCTGCGTTGTGTTTCGGTTGGAGGAATTTGAACGAACTCTTCGATACCCAAGTATTCGAAACCTAACATACGGAACATATAATCAATAATTGAGGTTGCACTCTTAATATTATCATGTCCTGCTACCATACCTGCTGGCTCAAAACGAGTGAAAGTAAATTTATCTACGTACTCGCTCAATGGCACACCATATTGTAAACCTAATGATACTGCTATAGAGAAGCAGTTCATTAAACTACGAAGGGTTGCACCCTCTTTGTGTAAGTCAACAAATATTTCACCCAAAGTTCCATCTTCGTATTCACCTGTACGCACAAATATGGTTTGACCGCCCACAGTGGCTTTTTGAGTAAATCCACCACGTTTTCCAGGTAATGCTTTGCGAGCTACGATACCTGCTAATTTATGTTTGAAAGTAGTATCTGCAGTTGCATTTAGGATAGCTGTAGCAGCATCAAGCACCTGCTCAGGGGTTAATTCACCCACTGGTTTTAATGCATCATTTCCCAGCACGCTTTCTACTACTTCTTGCATTTCTTCTTCATCCACTGTATCTGATTTGTTAGATAGTGGTTGGCTTAGTTTGCAACCATCGCGGTATAAGGCGTTGGCTTTAGTACCTAGTTTCCAGCTTAACATGTAGCAATCTTTAATTTCATCCACAGTAGCCTCATTTGGCAGGTTGATGGTTTTAGAGATAGCACCCGATAAGAAAGGTTGTGCAGCAGCCATCATACGGATATGACCTTGTGCTGCAATATATCTTTGACCGATTTGACCGCATTTGTTAGCGCAATCAAATACAGGTAAATGTTCTTCTTTTAATAGAGGAGCACCCTCCACCGTCATGGTACCACAGATATATACATTTGCCTCTTCGATCTCTTTTTTAGTGAAACGTAGTTTACGCAACATGTTAAAGTTTGGTTTGTTGTATTCATCTGCCGAAATACCCAATCGAGCCATGGTTTCTTCGCCCAAGGTCCATTGGTTGAAAGCAAATCCAATTTCGAAACTACCTGCAGCCGCTTTGTTTATTTTTTCGATGTCTGATTCGTTCAAACCTCTAAATAATAAACTCTCAGGATTGATATGAGGTGCACCATTTAAAGTAGCGTGCCCTGTTGCATATTTGATGATGGCATCTCTTTCACTCTCGCTGTAACCTAAGTTTTTTAATGCAGAAGGCACAGATGAATTGATGATTTTGAAATAGCCACCACCTGATAATTTTTTGAATTTAACCAGAGCAAAATCAGGCTCGATACCAGTTGTATCGCAATCCATTACTAAACCTATTGTTCCAGTTGGAGCAATTACAGTAGCTTGTGCATTGCGGTATCCATATTCTTCACCCATTTGAACAGCTTTGTCCCATGCGCTTGTAGCAGCAGTTAACAAATAATCAGGGCAATATTTAGGGTCGATTCCTACTGGTTTAACAGATAAACCTTCGTATGCATCGCTAGCATTGTAGGCTGCATAACGGTGGTTACGCATTACACGCATCATGTGTTTCTTGTTTTCTTCAAAACGAGCGAAAGGTCCAAGGTATTTGGCCATTTCAGCTGAAGTTTGGTAAGCCACACCATTTAATACAGCAGTGATAGCACCACAGATAGCAAATGCTTTTGGTGAATCGTAAGGAATACCAGCCACCATCAACATACTACCTAAATTGGCATAACCCAAACCTAGTGTTCTGTAGTCGTATGATAATTGAGCTACCTCTTGTGAAGGGAACTGTGCCATCAATACGGATACTTCCAATACGATGGTCCAAAGGCGAGATGATTGCTCAAATCCTTTTACATCAAATTCTAAAGTATCAACATTGAAAAACTTCATCAAGTTTAATGAAGCCAAGTTACAAGCAGTATTATCTAAGAACATATACTCGCTGCATGGGTTAGATGCATTAATGCGTCCACCTTCAGGGCAAGTATGCCATTCGTTAATGGTTGTATCGTATTGTACACCTGGATCAGCACAAGCCCAGGCGGCTTCGCCTATTTTATCCCATAGGTCTTGGGCAGGGATTGTTTTCATTACTCGACCATCGGTACGAGCAGTTAAGTTCCAATCTTTACCTTGTTCTAAAGCTTCAAAAAATTCTTGTGGTATACGAACAGAGTTGTTTGAGTTTTGACCCGAAACAGTTGCATAAGCTTCACCTTCGTAGTCACTCGCATATCCTGCAGCTATTAAGGCAGCAACTTTTTTCTCTTCGTCTTTTTTCCAATTAATAAATTCAAGTATTTCTGGGTGATCTAAATCTAAACATACCATTTTAGCAGCACGTCTGGTTGTTCCACCTGATTTGATTGCACCTGCAGCACGGTCACCAATTTTTAAGAAACTCATCAATCCTGATGAACTTCCGCCACCGCTTAGTTTTTCAGCTGCACCACGAATACGACTGAAGTTAGTTCCAACACCTGAACCATATTTAAAGATACGCGCTTCACGTACCCACAAATCCATGATACCACCTTCATTCACCAAATCATCATCCACCGACAGAATGAAGCAAGCATGAGGTTGAGGTCTTTCGTAAGCCGAAGTGGATTTTTTTAATTTTCCATCTTTGGCATCTACATAATAATGTCCTTGAGGTTTACCTGTAATGCCATATGAGCTATGCAAACCTGTATTAAACCACTGAGGTGAGTTAGGCGCAGCATACTGCCCCATAATCATATACACCATTTCTTCGTAGAAAACTTGTGCATCTTCACGTGTATCAAAATAGCCATAGTTTTCGCCCCATTGCATCCAGCAATGAGCCATACGGTGGGCTACTTGTTTTAAACTTGTCTCGCGACCTGTGGTTCCGTCAGGTTGAGGCACACCCGCTTTACGAAAGTATTTTTGCGCCAAAACATCTGTTGCCACTTGGCTCCAGAAATTTGGAACTTCAACATCTTTCATTTCAAATACGACACTTCCATTAGGATTTTTGATAACGGATGTGCGATAGTCGTACTCAAACATATCATACGGACTGATGCCTTCTTTTGTAAAGTAGCGCTCTACTTTAAGGCCTTTTTGATCGGTGGTTTTTTTTGTGCCTTTACTCATGGTTGTTAATGGAACTAATTTGTTAAATACTATATATTATACTTTTATTATTTCTATTATCTCAAAACCCTATTAAATCTATGTTAAGCTAACATTTATGTTTTGTAAATATTGGCCTAAAAAATCTTAGGGAGTTTTAATCCAAAAGTGAGTGTATTCGATTGCTATTTCAAAAAGGGATTTCCACACCCATATATGTGGATACTAGATTTTCTATTAGGCTGTAAAGCGTCACGCTGTTTATAATATAAGTTATACACAAACCACCCCTTATCCACAGCGACTTCGTAGCCCTTAACAATTTGTTAAGAATCAAACCCTTGTATCTTTTTGAGTACACATTGCCATGAAAATTTTCCTTTGAGTCGCGGTGTATTAAAATCCAAAATTCAGCCTGATTTTTTACCTTATTTTAGGGATTTTAAGAAAAAAATTGACTAGATGCTCAGCAGCAAAATATCAAATCCATATCGAACTAAAAACTATATTCGCCCAAAATTTAAAAAAATGACTAAAGGACCTATTTCAAATTTTATTGAAACACACTATAAACACTTTAATGCTGCTGCTTTGGTGGATGCTGCTAAAGGATATGAAACCCATTTAACCGAAGGTGGAAAAATGATGGTAACCCTTGCAGGTGCGATGAGCACTGCTGAGTTAGGGAAATCATTATCAGAAATGATCCGCCAAGGAAAAGTGGATATTATTAGCTGCACGGGTGCTAACCTTGAAGAAGATATCATGAATCTTGTTGCACACAGCCACTACAAGCGTGTTCCAAACTATCGAGATTTGTCACCACAAGAAGAGTGGGATTTATTAGAAAACCATTACAACCGTGTGACGGATACTTGCATACCTGAAGAAGAAGCTTTCCGTAGGTTGCAAAAGCATATTCATAAAATATGGAAAGATGCTGATACTGCAGGAGAGCGATACTTCCCACATGAATACATGTACAAAATATTATTGAGTGGTGAACTTGAACAATACTATGAAATTGATCCTAAAAACTCTTGGATGTTGGCAGCTGCTCAACACAATCTTCCCATTGTAGTGCCAGGTTGGGAAGACAGTACGATGGGTAATATTTTTGCCTCGTATGTGATCAAAAATGAAATCAAAGCTAGCACCATGAAAAGTGGCATTGAATACATGGCTTGGTTAGCTGATTGGTACACAAAAAATAGCGGTGGCAAAGGCGTAGGTTTCTTTCAAATAGGCGGGGGTATTGCGGGCGATTTCCCAATTTGCGTGGTTCCGATGTTGTATCAAGATATGGAAATGCATGATGTTCCATTCTGGGGTTATTTCTGTCAAATTTCAGATTCGACCACCAGTTACGGTTCATATTCAGGTGCTGTTCCAAATGAGAAAATCACTTGGGGTAAATTAGACATTCATACACCAAAATTCATTGTTGAAAGTGATGCTACTATAGTTGCACCTTTGATGTTTGCTTGGATTTTAGGTTGGTAATATTATATATTCACCATACGAAAAAGGCAGCCTAGGGGCTTCCTTTTTCGTATGACTTAATGATTTGTTTTCTATTAGCTAAAGTTTAAAGCCGTTATTTTCACCATAAGATATTTGACATAAACTCAATCCACAAGCCGGAACTGATTGACCTGCTTCGCTTCTGTTCTTACTTTCGATAATGTTTATTACCTCTTGGATGGATATTTTTCCATAACCCACATCTAATAGGGTTCCTACAATAGCCCTTACCATATTTCGCAAGAACCTATCAGCTCTGATGGTAAATACCAAGGTGTGATCATCTATATATGACCATTCGGCTTTCATTATTTTGCAATTGAATGTTTTTACTTGTGTATGCACTTTGCTAAAGCATTCAAAATCTAAGTATTCAAAAAGTACTTGTGCCGCTTCATTCATGGCATTTAAATCAATCTTTCTTGTATTGAGCCAAGCTGTTTCATATAAAAAAGGGCTAGGCTTGTTTATAATATGGTATTCATATTCTCGCCAAAGCGCGTCAAATCTTGCGTTGAAATCCTCTTTTACTTGAAACAAATCATAGATAGCTATGTCCTTTGGCAAAACCTTGTTGAGTTTGTAAACAATGTCATGGCAATCATTTATCCATTCAGCATCAAAGTGCGCATAGAAATTGCTTGCATGCACCCCTGTGTCAGTTCTTCCACATCCAAGCGTTTCAATATTTGTTCCAATAAGCATACTTAGTTTCTCATCCAAAGTTTGCTGCACAGTTTTGGCATTTAGCTGTTTTTGCCAGCCATTATAATTTGTTCCTTTGTATGCTAATTGAATCAGGTAACGCATATTTGTATCCTACAAAAATGCATTATTATTGTAAAATCAAACATGCAAACGGCAAATAAAATTATTGATATTGATAAAGCTTTTGCGGATAAGAACCCGCAACTGTTCAAAATACTACCAAAATTTATTTTGAACTGGATAAAAAAAATTATTCACCAAGATGATATTAACCAACACCTTGCTGAAAATATCAACTTAGATGGCATGCAATATTCTGCTGCGGCAGTTGAACGGTTGGGGGCTGTAAGACTTTCTCGAGGCATTGAAAATATTCCCAAAACAGGGGGAGTAATTATTGCTAGTAATCATCCTTTAGGAGGTGTAGATGGAATGGCTCTCATAGCAGAAGTAGCAAAGGTTAGACAAGATATAAAGTTTATTGTAAACGATTTACTTATGCAGTTTCCGCAGTTTGAAGAGGTTTTTATTCCAGTAAACAAACTCGGCACCAACACTAAAACCAATCTTGAAAGGATTGAGAGATACTATGCAGAAGGCAGGTGTATGATTGTTTTTCCTGCGGGCTTATGTTCAAGAAAGCAAGGTGGCCAAATTATGGACTTGAAGTGGCATAAAAGTTTTTTAAGCAGAGCACTCAAATATAATTTGCCTATTATCCCCACTTTTATTGACGCCAAAAATAGTAACAGATTCTACAATTTAGCGAATATACGCAAGCATCTAGGTATCAAAGCCAATATCGAGATGTTTTTTTTACCTGATGAAATGTTTAAGCAAAATGGAAAAACAATTGAAATCACCTTTGGTAAATCCATTGAGGCAAAGGCCATTGACAAATCTTATACTTTAGAAAATTGGGCGCAAATAATAAAGTTATATATTTACACACTTAAACAAAAACCTTTAAACGATTTTAGTTTATACTTGAAACATTCAAAATAACCACTTTTGCAAGCTGTAATTAGTAAAATAGATAGGGCCTTATTAAAGGCAGAGCTTACTCCGGAGCGATATATTAGGCCTACGAATAACATCGAAAATGAGATTTATATTTTTGATGGCAATTCTTCACCTAACTTGATGGCAGAGGTTGGCAGGTTACGCGAAATATCTTTTAGAGAAGCAGGAGGAGGAACCGGAAAGCCAGCAGATGTGGATGAATATGATACCGGAATGTATGCCTATAAACAATTGATAGTTTGGAATCCAGAGGATGAAGAGATTATCGGTGGATACCGTTTTGCATTATGCAGCGAAGCCAAAGATGATAAAGAAAATTACCACCTTTCAACTTCTGAAATATTTGTTTATTCCGATAAACTTAAAAAGGAGTATTTCCCATATACAATCGAATTAGGAAGAAGTTTTGTTCAACCCATTTATCAGCCAAGTCTTGACAATCGAAAAGGACTTTTTTCGCTAGATAATTTGTGGGATGGATTGGGTGCACTTACTGTGTTATACCCTCATATCAAATATTTCTTTGGTAAGGTTACCAATTACCAGCAGTTTAGCAAAGAAGCCCGTGATCATATCTTAAGTTTCATGCACTTTTTCTTTCCCGAAAATGAGCAATTAATGCAGATACCAAATCCATTGGTAATGGAAACTGATTGCAGCGATTTTATTAGTAAAATCAAGGGTTTGAATTTTAAAGATGCTCACTTGGTACTAAATAAAACCGTAAGGTCATTAGGTGAATACATACCCCCTTTATTCAACAATTACATGAATTTAAGCCCAACCATGCGCACCTTTGGCACCGCTGTTAACGGGCATTTTGGCAATGTAGAGGAAACAGGTATCATGGTTACGATTGCCGATATTTACCCGAGCAAAAAAGACAGGCATATCAATTCTTATATTGAGTATCTGAAAACAAAAGGTAATTAGGCCTTTTTCATTATTTTCGCAGTTCATTTTTTATCAAACAAAATTTATTAGGAGATTATATTGTGCAACAGTTTTTAATTAAAGATTTAGCAAAATACGAAGGTCAAACCATCACACTTCAAGGATGGGCAAGCAACCGAAGAGATAGCAAAGGCCTATATTTTATTGTGCTTCGCGATGGTACTGGATGGTGCCAATGTGTGGTAAGTGCAGAATCTGTGAGTGCCGTAGTATTTGAAAATTGCAAACAAATTTCGCTTGAAACATCTATAGAAATCACTGGTAAAATTGTTAAAGATGAAAAGCAAATTGGCGGTTTCGAAGTACAAGCAGTGGATGTAAAAGTAATAGCTGTGGCTGAGGAGTATCCCATTGCAAAAAAAGAACATGGCGTTGAGTTTTTAATGGACAAAAGGCACTTATGGCTTCGTAGCCAAAGACAATGGTCTATTATGAAAATTCGTAACCAAATCATATTTGCTATACATAAGTTTTTTCAAAGTGAAGGCTTTGTGCAAATGGATGCCCCTTTGTTTACAGGCAATGCATGTGAAGGTACAAC
>Ga0214921_10011365_pt1 | contig 10830 bp, 9 predicted proteins | sample LL1505_MetaG_FD_177992 | JGI IMG/M metagenome (GOLD analysis project Ga0214921, IMG submission 177992) | Freshwater microbial communities from Lake Lanier, Atlanta, Georgia, United States - LL-1505 | ecosystem: Environmental > Aquatic > Freshwater > Lake | place: USA: Georgia | collected 2015-05-28
TCCCGTGGCGGCGGCGAAGGTCGCCCACACCGCGGCGGTGGTGTGCGGCTTCGTCATCATCACGTTCCTGCACATCGTGGTGGGAGAGCTGGCGCCCAAGAGCCTCGCCATCCAGCGGGCGGAGGAGACCACGCTGGCCCTGGCCTGGCCCATGCGCGCCTTCTACGCACTGTGCTTCCCGGGGGTCTGGGTGCTCAACGCGCTCGCCCGGCGGCTGCTGCGCGCGGTGGGGCTGGGGGACGCCTCCGGGCACGGCAACGAGGGGACGGACGAGGAGGAGCTGCGGGTCATCCTCCAGACGAGCGTGGCCACCGGTGCCATCACCGAGCAGCGGGCGGAGCTGCTCGAGCGCGCGCTGCGGATGGGCCAGAAGACGGCGCGGCAGGTGCTGGTGCCCCGCAGCCAGATGGTGTTCCTGGACCTGGAGGAGCCGCTGGAGAAGAACGTGGCGGACGCGCGCGCCTCCGGCCACACCTGGCTCCCCGTCTGCCGCGGCAACCTGGACGCCGTAGAGGGGGTGGTCAACGTCAAGGACCTCTTCTTCCTGCTCTCCCGCGGGGGGCTCACGTCCCTTGCGCAGGTGCAGCGGCCGGTGCTGTTCGTCCCGGAGAGCGCCAGCCTCGAGCAGCTGCTCAACGAGTTCCGCAGGCGCCGCCGCCAGATGGCGGTGGTGGTGGACGAGCACGGGGGCACCTCCGGCATCGTCACCCTGGCGGACGTGGTGGCCGAGGTGGTGGGGGACGTGGCGGAGCTGGGGCGCAAGGTGGGCGAGGTGAAGACGCTCCCTGGCGGACGGCTGGAGCTGTCCGGCAGCACCCAGCTGGATGACCTGCAGGACCGGCTGGACGTGCGGTTCGACGTAGACGGAAACGATGTCACCACCATTGCCGGGTACGTGATGGCCCGGCTCGCGCGCATCCCGGAGAGGGGGGACCGCGTGGCGGTGGACGAGTATGAAGTCCACGTGCTGGAGGTGGAGGGGCCGCGCGTGGTCCGGGTGGCCATCCAGCCCCGCGCCGAGGCCACCCCCGCCGCTCCCGGGACGCCCCCGGCCGCCCCGCCCACGCGGCCGGACGGCAGCGCCCTCAACTAGCCCCCGTCGCCGCAACCCCCCGGAAATCCGGCCCCGGATGCGTTCCTACCCCCGTTCACATAGGGCAACGTAGGGTCACGCCACGGCTTGTCTTCGCACCGGGCGGCTGGTATTCCGCTGCGCCTGCCTGATCGCTCCGGAGCCGATTTACCGGCCCCGCGCGCATTTCCAGGCCCCACACGGAGGCGAGTTCGGCCATGCGGATCAAGCGTCTGGACATCACCGGCTTCAAGTCGTTCATGGAGCGGACGGTCATCACCTTCGGCGAGGGGGTGACGGGGGTGGTGGGCCCCAACGGCTGCGGCAAGTCCAACGTGGTGGACGCCATCCGGTGGGCCATGGGCGAGCAGTCCGCCAAGAACCTCCGCGGCCGCGGCATGGAGGACGTCATCTTCAACGGCTCCGAGCACCACGAGCCGCTGAACATGGCGGAGGTGTCCCTCACGTTCCGCGTGGAGGAGACGGACACGCTGGCGCCCCAGTATGCCGGCTTCTCCGAGGTCACCGTCACGCGGCGGCTGTTCCGCAGCGGCGAGTCCGAGTACCTCATCAACAAGACGGTCTGCCGGCTGCTGGACATCACCGAGCTCTTCCTCGGCACCGGCGTGGGGACGCGCGCCTACTCCATCATCGAGCAGGGGCGGGTGGGGCTCATCGTCTCGTCCAAGCCGGAGGACCGGCGCGCCCTCATTGAGGAGGCCGCTGGCATCAGCAAGTACAAGAGCCGGCGCAAGGCGGCCGAGCGGAAGATGGAGGCCACGCAGGCCAACCTGCTGCGCGTCACCGACGTGGTGAACGAGCTGGAGAAGCGGCTGGACGGGCTGGAGCGGCAGGCGAAGAAGGCGGAGAAGTACAAGCGGCTGCGCGAGCAGATGCGCGATCTGGAGCTGCACCACGCCTCGCACCGCTACCTGGAGCTGCAGGGGCAGGCGGCGGACGTGGCGGCGCGCCTGGCCAGCTCCAACGGGGACGAGCAGGCGGGGATGGCCGAGGTGCAGGGGCTCGAGGCGGAGATCGCCGAGCGGCGCGCGCAGCTGGAGGCGGACGCCCACGCGCTGCAGGCCCGCGCGGACCGGCTCCACGCCGAGGACGCGCAGGCGCAGCTGGACGCGCGGAACCTGGAGCACTGGCGCGCGGACCTGGAGTCCACCCGCAAGCGGCTGGAGGAGGCGGAGTCGGAGAAGGCCCAGCTGGAGCGGCGGATGGAGGAGCTGTCTGCCCGGGCTGCCGGCTCAGAAGGGGAGCTGGCCTCCGGCTCCGGCAACTGGGAGGACGACGCGAAGGCCGCGGACGTGGCGCAGGAGGCGCTGCGCGCGGCGTCCCAACAGCAGTCCGAGCTGGGGATGCGCCTGGAGATGGAGCGCGCGGCGCTGCTCTCCATTGCCTCCCGCATGGCCAACCACGAGAGCAACCTCGTGAGCCTCGCGCGTCAGAAGGCGGACCTGGCCACCCGCGCCGAGCGGGCGCGCGTGGAGATGGAGTCCCTGCGGGCGCAGTCCCAACAGCTGGAGGACGCGCGCGCAGACGTGGCCCGGCGGGTGAACGAGGGGCGGCAGATGGCCCTCGAGCTGGCCGAGCGGCGCACGGTGGAGGAGGAGACGCTCGAGCGCACGCGCTCCGAGTTCGCGGAGAACGAGATCCACGTCATCTCCATGCGCGAGGCGCTCGCGGACAAGCGCAGCCGCCTGGAGCAGCTGGAGGCCTTCCAGAAGAGCTACGAGGGCTATGACCGAGGCGTGCGCGCGGTGATGCAGCACGCCGGGGATGAGGCCCGGCAGCGCGGCATCTTCGGGCTCGTCTCGGACGTGGTGACGGTGGGGACGCGGTACGAGCGCGCCATCGAGGCGGCGCTGGGCGAGCGGCTGCAGGCGGTGCTGGTGGAGAGCCGCGCGCAGGGGCTGGAGCTGGTGGAGTACCTGAAGTCCACGGGCGAGGGGCGCGGCACGTTCCTCGCGGTGGAGGCGGTGAAGGACCCCGGCGAGCTGAACCGGCCGGACCTGGACCGCCCGGGCGTGGTGGCGTGGGCGCTGTCCGAGGTGACGTTCGACCCGGCGCTGGGGCCGGCGGTGCGGGCGCTGCTCGCGGACGTGGTCATCACCGAGGACCTCCGCGCGGCCCGCGAGTGCCAGGCCGTCTCCCCTGGCTGGACGTGGGTGACGCTGGAGGGCGAGGTGCTGCGACCGGACGGCAGCCTCACCGGTGGCACGCTGGAAGGCGCGGCGGTGGGGGCGCTGCACAAGAAGCGCGAGATCGCAGAGCTGCAGGAAGAGCTGAAGGGGATGGAGGAGCGGTACAACGAGGTCCTCACCCGCCACTACGCGCTGCAGAAGCAGATGCAGCAGGCGGAAGGGGTCCTCAAGGGGCTGGAGAAGAACCGCCACTCCGAGGAGCTCCGCGTTGCCACGGACGAGAAGGACCTGCACCGCGCGGGCGAGGAGCTGTCCCGGGCGCGCGAGCGGCTGCTGCACCTGGAGGCGGAGCTGGGCGAGCAGGACACGCAGCTCGCCGCGCTGGCCTCCGAGGAGGAGACGAGCCGCGGGGAGGTGGCCCACGGCCAGGCGGACCGAGAGCAGCGCGAGGAGCGGCTGCGGCAGATGACGGCGGAGCTGGAGGGACTGAAGCTGCGGCAGGAGGCCCTCTCCTCGGAGGTGACGTCCCTGCGCGTGAAGGCGGCCGCTGGCAGCGAGCGCGGCGAGGCGGCGCGCAAGGAGCTCGAGTCCGCGCGGGCCCAGCTGGCCGAGGCGAGGTCCCGGCTCGAGCGCGCCGAGTCCGTGCTGGCCGAGTCCTCCCGGAAGGCCGAGGAGCTTGCCGCCCGCATCGACGAGGGCGAGCAGCGGCTGGCCAACGCCCCGTCGCTCGAGGGGGCGCGGGCAGAGCTGGAGGCGGCGCGCGCGGACTGGGAGGCGCGCAACGCGGAGGTGAAGGAGAAGGAGGCGGTGCTGCGCGAGACGCGGGCCCGCGTGGAGGGCTTGCTGCAGGGCGTGGGCGAGCTGCAGCTGCGGGGGAAGGAGCTGGAGCTGGAGTCCGCGCACCTGGTGGAGCAGATGCGGGACCGGCACCAGGTGGAGCTGCCCGAGCAGCTGGACGCGTGGCGGGAGAAGGAGCCGCTCGGCCCCGAGGCGCTGGACACCCTGCGCGAGTTGCGAGGCCAGCTGGAGCGGATGGGGGAGGTGAACCTCACCGCCCTGGACGAGCACGCCGAGCTGTCCCAGCGCTTCGAGTTCCTCGGCAAGCAGAAGGCGGACCTGGAGCAGTCCATCGACAAGCTTCGGGAGGCCATTGCCCGCATCGACAAGACCTCGCGCGAGCGCTTCAAGGAGACGTTCGACGTGGTCAACGAGAAGTTCCAGGCGGTCTTCCCGCGCCTGTTCCGCGGCGGGCGCGCGCAGCTGGTGCTGACGGACGAGGGGGCGGGGCAGGAGCCGGGCGTTGAAATTGTCGCCCAGCCGCCCGGGAAGAAGCTGGCCGGGATGAACCTCATGTCTGGCGGCGAGAAGGCGCTCACTGCCGTGGCGCTCATCTTCGCCATCTTCCTCATCAAGCCCACCCCGTTCTGCCTCCTCGACGAGGTGGATGCCCCGCTGGATGAGGGCAACGTGGGCCGCTACAACGACATGGTGAAGGAGATGAGCCAGGGCAGCCAGTTCATCCTCATCACCCACAACAAGCGGACCATGGAGATTGCGGACCTGCTGTACGGGGTGACCATGCAGGAGCCCGGGTGCAGCAAGCTCGTGTCCGTGGACATGAAGAAGGCCGTGGCGGCCAACGAGGACGCGCAGGTCGCCTGACGGCGATCGGGGTCTCCTCCACGGAGAGCGCGGGCGGGTTACAGCCCGTCCGCGTTCTTCAGGTCCTTGAGGCGGAGGCCGTTCTTCTTCAGCAGCCGGTAGAGGCTCTGCATGGAGAGCCCGGTCTTCTCCTCGGCCACCTGGATGTCGTAGCCAGAGGCCTTCATCACCTCGGCGAAGTACACGCGCTCGAAGTCCGCGAGCACCCGGTCCTGCGCCTCGTGGTACGGCAGCCCGGACAGCACCGCGCCGAGGGACTTGCCGCGGGACTCGCTGCGGGCGGGGGCCGCGCCGAGGAAGTCCAGCCAGCCCGTGGTGCCGGTCTCATCCGAGAGCCCCGCGCGCTCCACCACGTTTCGGAGCTCCCGGACGTTTCCCGGCCAGTCGTACTGCTCGAAGAGGGAGAGGGCCTGGGCGGAGAGGGCGGGCACGCGTCCCACCTTGCCGCCGAGGTGGCGGGCCAGGAGCGCCAGGTCCTGCTTGTGCGCCCTCAGCGGCGGCAGCTTCACGCGGGCCTGCGCCAGCCGGAAGTAGAGGTCCGCGCGGAAGCTCCCCTGCCGGGCCTGCTCCTCCAGGTTCTTCGCCGTGCTGGAGAGGATGCGCGCCTCCACGGGGAGCGTGCCACCGCCCGGCCGCGGCACCTCCCGCGTCTCGAGCACGCGCAGCAGCCGCGGCTGGAGCTCCGGGCGGAGCTCGCCCACCTCGTCCAGGAAGACGATGCCCCCGGCGGCCGCCTCGAAGGCGCCAGGCACCCCGGGCCGGCCGAACAGCTCCGCGTCCACGTTGGCCTCGGTGAGCAGCGTGAAGTCCACCACGCGGAACGGGCCGCGCCGCCGCTCGGAATGGGCGTGGATGGCGCGCGCGGCCAGTTCCTTGCCCGTGCCGGTCTCTCCCTCCAGCAGCACGTGGCCGGACTCGCGCGACAGGCGGCGGAGTTCCGCGAAGAGCACGCGCATGGGCTCGCTCCCGCCCACCAGCTCCCCAAAGGACTCTCCCCCCAGCGCCTCCACCACGGTGGCCTGCCCCTCCCGCTTCACCTGGAGCCGGGTGTTGCCCAGGGCCAGCACCTCGCCCGCGGCCACGAAGGCCTGAATCACGCGGCGGCCTTCCACGAAGCAGCCGTTGCGGCTCCCCACGTCCCGGGCGAGCAGCCCCTCCGCGGTGCGCTCCACCTCCAGGTGGCGGCGGCTGACGGTGGGATCTCCGAGCACCAGGTCGTTGCCCGCGTCCGTGCCCACCCGGAGCAGCGGGCCGAGCGTCCGGGCGGAGCGCCCCTTGTCCGGGCCCGAGAGGACCTCGAGGGACCAGCCGTGGATGGACAGCTTCGCGTCCGCCGCGGGGTGGGCGGGCAGGGTCAACGTCACGTCGGTTGAAGCGGGCATGGGGACAGGCCTCCTCCTGGCGTGCCATTGCAAGCGGCGGGCGCACCTGTCTAGGAGGGGAACGTCATGACCGGCAAGCCCAACCAGCGGCGCAACGTGCGGGTGCTGTGCAACCTTTCCGCAGAGGCACTGGGGCCACGCGGCCCCATCCGCGGCACCTGCCGCAACCTGTCCCAGGGGGGGCTGTTCTTCGTGGGTGGACCCTTCACCGTGGGCAAGAGCGTGGAGTTCACCGTGCAGCTGCCGAGCGGGCCGTTCCGCGCGCTCGGCGAGATCCGGTACCACCACGGCTACCCGGACGGGGCGGGCGTGGGGGTCCGCTTCGAGCGGATGGACCGGGAGGACTTCCTCCGGCTGCTGGCGTACCTGGGCGTGCCCGAGAGCAGCGTGACCTGAAGCCCCTGCCTGCCGGGCAGTCAGCCAGCCGTGGTCTCCGAGCTCCGGGAGAGCAGCCGGTCCAGCTCGCCCCGGCCCTCCAGCCGCGCGAGGTCCGAGTAGCCTCCCACGTGCAGCTCGCCGATGAAGACCTGCGGCACGGTGCGCTGTCCGCCGCTCATCTCCGTCAGCTGGGCGCGCGCGGCATCGTCCCCCGTGACGTCTATCTCCTCGAACAGGACCCCCTTGGCCCGCAGCAACTCCTTGGCGCGGGCGCAGAAGGGGCAGTAGGTGGTGGTGTAGACGCGGACGGTCATGGCGGCGTGAAGGCTAATACGCGGGGGCGTCGCTCGCAGGGAAGCTCTCGCGGCTCGCCTCCTCCACGCTGTCCCGAGGGGAGAGCCGCCGCTGCAGCAGCTGCATGCCCTCGCGGGAGGTGAGCCGAAGCTGCTCGGCCGCCTCGTCAAAGAACGAGGCCAGCGTGCCGTCCCCCTCGTCCCGCGCATCCTGTGCGAACGAGGCCCAGGCCCGCGAGGCCTTGAGCGCATGGTGGAGCATGTTGACCAGGTCGTAGGTGGTGTCCTGGGTGCCTGCCTGTTTCGCCGTATCCATGGGGGAACGCTGTGCACGGCGCGCCCAAAAGAAAACGGCCCCGGGTTGCCCCGGGGCCGCTTCGGCTGCAGGTGAGGCGTGGGGACTAGAAGCCGCCCATCCCGCCCATGCCACCCATCCCGCCGCCCATGCCGGCGCCGGGAGCTGCCTTGTCATCGTCCTTCGGGCGCTCGGCCACCATGGCCTCGGTGGTGAGCATGAGGGACGCCACGGAGGCCGCGTTCTGCAGCGCCGTGCGGGAGACCTTGGCCGGGTCAATGACGCCGGCGGCGAGCAGGTCCTCGTAGGTGCCGTTGGCCGCGTTGAAGCCGTAGGCGCCCTTGCCCTCCTTGACCTTGTTCACCACCACGGAGGCCTCGAGGCCGCCGTTGGCGACGATCTGCCGCAGCGGCTCCTCGATGGCGCGGCGGATGATGTCCACGCCGAACTTCTCCTCGCCGGCCCAGGTGCCCTTGTCCAGCACGGAGGAGCAGCGGATGAGCGCCACGCCGCCGCCGGGGACCACGCCCTCGTCCGCCGCCGCCTTGGTGGCGTTGAGCGCGTCTTCCACGCGGGCCTTCTTCTCCTTCATCTCCGTCTCGGTCGCGGCGCCGACCTGGATGACCGCCACGCCGCCCACGAGCTTGGCGAGCCGCTCCTGGAGCTTCTCGCGGTCGTAGTCGGAGGTGGTCTCCTCCACCTGCGCGCGCAGCTGCCGCACGCGCCCCTCGATGGCCTTGCCGTCACCGGCGCCGTCCACGATGGTGGTGTTGTCCTTGTCCACCGTGATGCGCTTGGCGCGGCCGAGCGCGGTCAGCGTCACCGCGTCCAGCTTGAGCCCCAGCTCCTCGGAGAGCAGCTGGCCGCCGGTCAGCACGGCGATGTCCTCGAGCATGGCCTTGCGGCGGTCACCGAAGCCGGGGGCCTTCACCGCGCACACGTTCAGCGTGCCGCGGATCTTGTTCAGCACCAGCGTGGCCAGCGCCTCGCCCTCCACCTCTTCCGCGATGATGAGCAGCGGCTTGCCGGAGCGCGCCACCTGCTCGAGGACCGGGAGCAGGTCCTTCATGTTGGAGATCTTCTTCTCGTGGATGAGGATGTACGGATCGTTCAGGACGACCTCCATCCGCTCCGGGTCCGTCACGAAGTAAGGGGAGAGGTAGCCGCGGTCGAACTGCATGCCCTCGACCACCTCCAGCGTGGTCTCCAGCCCGCGCGCCTCCTCCACCGTGATGACGCCCTCCTTGCCCACCTTCTCCATCGCGTCCGCGATGATGTTGCCAATCGTGGTGTCGCCGTTGGCGGAGATGGTGCCGACCTGGGCGATCTCCTTCTTGTCCTTGGTGGGCTTGGCCAGGTTCTTCAGCTCGGCGGTGATGGCGGTCACGGCCTTGTCGATGCCGCGCTTGATGTCCATGGGGTTGTGCCCCGCGGCCACCAGCTTGGCACCCTCGCGGTAGATGGCCTGCGCCAGCACCGTCGCGGTCGTGGTGCCGTCACCGGCCACGTCCGAGGTCTTGGAGGCGACCTCCTTGACCATCTGGGCGCCCATGTTCTCGAACTTGTTCTCGAGCTCGATCTCCTTGGCGACGGTCACGCCATCCTTGGTGATCGTGGGGGAGCCGAAGCTCTTCTCGATGACAACGTTGCGGCCCTTGGGCCCGAGCGTCACCTTGACCGCGTCCGCGAGGATGTTGACGCCGCGGAGGATGGCCTCGCGCGCGCGCACGTCAAAAACGATGTCCTTGGCCATGTGATGTGTCTCTTTTCTGTGGAGGCTGGGGGGGGATTACTTCTCGAGCACGCCGAGCACGTCCTCTTCCCGCAGGATGAGGTGGTCCTCGCCGTCGAGCTTGATCTCGGTGCCGGCGTACTTGCTGAACAGCACGGTGTCACCGGCCTTGATGTCCAGGGGACGGAGCTTGCCGTCCTCGAGGAGCTTGCCGTTGCCCACGGCCACCACGTGGCCCTCGAGCGGCTTCTCCTTGGCGGTCTCCGGGATGAACAGGCCGCCCTTGGTCTTGTTCTCCTCTGCAACGCGCTTGATGATGAGCCGATCCTGGAGGGGACGAATCTTCATGGTCTGTTTCCTCTTTTTCCTGAGTGGTTATCGTGGTTTCCAGCCCGGCTGGCACTCTCGACAGCCGAGTGCCAACCGAACGGCGCGCGGACAATAACCACCGCACCCAACCCGTCAAGCCCCCCGGGGGGGCGGGCTTTTGCGGAGGCGTCACCTGGTTGGTACCCTTCAGGTGTCCGCCGGGCGTGCCGAAGGCCGGAGAGAAGGTGGACGCGAGGAGGCCCCATGGCAGGTGAACTGGTGGCAACCGGCAGCTTGAAGGAGTTCTTCAAGGAGCTCCTGCTGCAAGCGCGGCAGCGGCAGCGGCTCGCGCTCACCGACTTCACCGAGTTCTACCTGGTGAACCTGCTGTCCGACTTCGCCGCGGTGGGGAGGCTCTTCACCGAGGAGGAGGAGGGGCGGAAGGACCACGAGCCGCTCGCCATCCTGTACCACCGCGCCCTTCAGTCCGGGCGAGAGGAGCAGATCAAGACGCTGCGCCGGCTGGGGGACGTCAGCCTCTACAAGGCCGGCTTCTTCCGCGAGTCCCTCCGGCACACGGTGGTGGGGGCCGACTACTACATCCGCATGGGCGAGGGGGCCTACGGCCACCTCAAGGAGCTCACCCCCACCTCGTCCGTGTCCGGCGTGTACCAGGAGCTGCACGAGAAGTTCCGCGCAGTGGTGGACCTGCTGGAGGACATTGCCGCGCGCGGGATGGTGGCCGGCGGCCCCACCGGGGCGCTGAAGGTCTACGAGACCTGGACGCGCACTGGCAGCGAGCGGCTCGAGCAGGTGCTGGTGGATGCCGGGATGGTGGCGCCGAGGACGAAGTTGCCGAACTGACGTCCCTCACACGCAAGGAGCGGCCGAATGGTGGACCGGGTGCAGCAGCAGCTGGAGTCCATCTACCAACTCGAGCGGCATTTCGAGGTGGGGGACTTCGTGGTGCAGGACGCCGCGGTGGCGCGCGCCCTGGGCGCCACGGGCCGGGCGGACGAGGAGCTGCTGGTCCTGGAGGAGAAGGGGGAGCTGGAGGTGGCCCTGTACTTCGCCCCGGCGCTCCTGGAGCGGCTGCGGGCGCTGGAAACAGTGCCGGGCGGGACCCTGGTGGACGACGAAATGGATGCCTACTGCCGGCTCGCGGAAGGCGTGTCCCACTTCCTGTACCTGGCCTGGGCGGCCCACCACGGGCGCAAGGTGACGCTGCTGGAGTTGGAGACCCAGGCAGAGGTGGACAAGTTCGCCCTCTGCGTCCTCCACAAGTGGAACGACGGGGCGCGCACCTGGGCGGCGGAACTGCACCGGCGGCTGTTCGAGCGCGTTTCGTACCTCCCCGGGCTGAGCGGGGACGAGCGCCACCGCTACGAGGAGGCCAACCGGCTCTCGGCGGCGTACTGCCAGCGTCTCCTCCGCCACGTGGCGGAGCGGCGCATGGACCGGCTGCTCGCGGAGCTCCGGTACAGTTACCGGCTCGGGGCGGAGGCAAAGTTGAGGTACCTCGCGCGGGCGGCTTGAGGTACACGTGCCGGGAGAGCG
>Ga0214921_10011367_pt1 | contig 10829 bp, 10 predicted proteins | sample LL1505_MetaG_FD_177992 | JGI IMG/M metagenome (GOLD analysis project Ga0214921, IMG submission 177992) | Freshwater microbial communities from Lake Lanier, Atlanta, Georgia, United States - LL-1505 | ecosystem: Environmental > Aquatic > Freshwater > Lake | place: USA: Georgia | collected...
CTTATGGAACAGTGCTTGAGGCAGTGAGAAGTAATGGGTTTACCAAAACTCAACGAATAGCACTTGCAACTTTGGCATTTCAACATGTCGCTCAATACGATGTGGCGGTTTCAAGCTGGCTTGCTTCGGTGGTGTTGCCAGACGCAGATCCTTCCCAAGTTGGTTTTCCGGCCTGGTTCGGAGGAGTTTGGGAACGCGCCCAAACTTTGCGCTATGGCGAGAATCCACATCAGGATGCAGCACTTTATGTAGCAAAATTTGGTAGTGGTGGTATTGCTCAAGCCGAGCAACTCCATGGCAAAGAAATGTCATACAACAACTTCGTTGATGCGGACGCTGCGTATCGGGCTGCTTACGATCACAAGTCACCGACGGTTGCAATCATAAAACATGCCAATCCATGTGGCGTGGCTAGCGATGAAAACATTGCAAAGGCATATGAAAAAGCAAACGCTACTGATCCCGTTTCAGCTTTTGGTGGCGTGATCGCCGCAAACCAAACGGTTACAAGAGAAATGGCAAATGCAGTTTCTGAGATATTTACTGAGGTAATTTTGGCTCCAGATTTTGATGCTGATGCCCTAATGGTTCTTTGCGAAAAGGCAAGTATTCGAATTCTCAAAGTAGCTGCGCCAAGTGATCAGATTCATTCTGAGATGCGACCAATTTCCGGCGGAATGCTTTTGCAATCTCAAGATCGATTCCAGAGTTCAGGTGATGCAGTCTCGAATTGGCAACTAGTGTCTGGCTCTGCAGCTGACCCAAAAACTTTGGCTGATTTAGAGTTTGCTTGGCGAGCCTCACGATGTGTTAAGTCAAACGGCATTTTGCTAGCGAAAGATCAAGCAGCTGTGGGAATTGGAATGGGACAAGTAAATCGAGTGGACTCAGCTCGGCTTGCAGTTTCTCGGGCCGGGGGAGATCGCGCGAAGAACAGCGTGGCAGCCAGCGATGCTTTCTTCCCATTTGCCGATGGTTTGGAAGTTTTGCTCGAAGCTGGAATCAGAGCGGTGGTTCAGCCCGGGGGTTCAGTGCGTGATGCCGAAGTTATAGCTGCAGCTAACGCGGCTGGAGTCACGATGTATTTCACTGGAACTAGACATTTTTTCCACTAAGTAAAAGTAAATTCCTGCATCCCACCTTGGGCCATTAAACAGTGGCAAGATGGGCAAGTTATGAAAACCTTTGTAAAGACGCAATGGCCAATCCTGAGTGTTTACTCGGGACTCTTGGTCGCTTTAGTTGTTGTCATTTATGTTGATTTTCGATTTGGAGCAATACTGCTTTCATTGAGCGTATTGTTGGCGTTTCTGTTGCGGCTAAGACTTTCAGATGCAGCCGCAGGTTTACTCAAGAGCCGAAGGCGAAGAGTAGATCTAACAGTGCTGGCAACACTTGGAACATTTCTATTAATTTTGGCGCTTGTAGTACCTCAGGGAAGTAAGTAATTAAATGACACAGTCCTCAAATGTCCAGGAAAAAGTAAAAGTTTCCCACATTGTTATTACATTCATTGCATCGGTAATTATTACTGCGCAATCAACTGTTAATAGTGAACTCAACACCTATACCGAGAATGCGCTGGTTACCGCGTTAATAAATTTCAGCACTGGTCTCTTTGTTCTTGCATTAATGATGATATTTAGTCGCCCCATACGACACGGATTCACTAGCATTCCGAGATTAGTTCGGGAAGGAAAACTAAAACGCTGGCAGTTATTTGGCGGACTCTCGGGTGCATTTTTTGTTGCGAGCCAGAGTAGCTTGGTTCAAGTAATCGGCGTAGCGATTTTCACAGTTGCCGCCGTTGCTGGACAAACTACAGCTGCACTGTTGGTAGATAAAGCGGGAATCGGTCCAGCTGGAAAGCAACCGGTCACGATGGCTCGAGTAGGTGCGGCAATTTTGGGCGTCGTTGGTGTTCTAGTTTCAGTTCTCGGTCAAGATTCTGCAGGGCAGTTTGCGATTGGTGCAGTTTTAGTTTCATTCGCAGCCGGTGGTTTTGTTGCTACTCAACCTGCACTAAATGGCCAAATTGCAAATCAAACTGGTCAACCAGCTGCGGCAACCTTGGTTAACTTCATTGTCGGATTTGTAACGCTGGTAATTGTGTATTTAGTTATGCAACAAGTGAGTCCGCAAGGATTTAATGTTCCACCAATGCCTTGGGAGAATCCAGTTCTTTGGCTGGGTGGACCATTTGGTGTGATGTTTGTTTTGACTGCTGCTTTTATGGCGAAAACTCTTGGAGTTTTTCTATTTACGCTTACATCGGTCGTTGGTCAGCTATCCGGAGCAATTTTGATGGAAGTACTTTTCCCAACTGCAGCCACAAACATCACATGGCAATTGTTGTTGGGTATCTCAATTACTGGTGCTGCGGTAGTGCTCGCCAGCGGAAAAAAGAAAACTAAGACCCAGTAACTGCGGAAGCGAATGACTTCATGTCAGGGAAAACTTGATCTGGAGCCGCACTTGCCTCAGGTGCCGCACCATTTCCTCGACGCTTAATGTGAACCGTAGTCATGCCTATGCTTTTGGCTGGTGCATGATCATGGAACAAACTTTGTGCCACGTGCAAAATTCGATCTTTAGATATACCCAGTGTGCGCTCTACTTTTTCGTGGGCAAAGTGGAAGTTAGCAATGTTTGGCTTGTATGAGCCAACTTGCTGTGCGGTAATTACTTCATCAAATGTAATGCCGAGTCGTTTTGCTGAGGCTGCGAAAAGATCATCATCACAGTTTGTAATTACTACAAGCTTGAAGTGCTTTTGAAGCTCAACAAGGGCATCGTGAGAGTCTGGGAATGCCGGCCAATCAACGACGCTGCCTCCAAATTGAGCTTCCTGTTCTGGGGTAGTGGTGATTCCTCGCGCGGATGCGAGCATCCGTAAAGTCAAGCCAAGCACTTCACGGTAGCCCTTATATGGAACTTCGGCATCGTGTTCATGTGTTGAGAATTCGCGAAGTAGCTCGGAGTCTGTCGCATCGGAAACATCAGACCCAAGGGCAGATCGAATGCCTGCCAAAATTCCCGACTCCCAGTCGATCAAGGTGCCGTAGCAATCAAAGGTAAGTGCATCGTAAGCCTGGTAGTCGACCATGGAATCCTCCAAGTATGAATTGATTTGCGCCGTGATTGGTACTGTACAACCTGCTATGGCGGCAAGACCATATCCAGATGTCTAATAAATTGAATAAGGCACTAAGATTTAAGTGTCTTGACGTCAAGATACTTTCACACAAAGGAATTTTTCATGGCTGGCAAAGTTACCGTCGTAGGTGCTGGTTTCTACGGATCAACAACCGCACAACGTATTGCTGAATACAACATCGTTGACACCGTTGTCTTAACAGACATCCTCGAAGGAAAGCCAGAAGGCTTGGCTCTGGACATGAATCAGTCGCGATCAATTGAGGGCTTTGAAACCAAGATCGTTGGTCAGACCACAACCATTGAAGGTGGTGGCTATGAAGCCATTGCTGGCTCTGATGTTGTGATCATCACTGCCGGACTTCCTCGTAAGCCAGGGATGAGCCGCATGGACTTAATTGAAACCAATGCAAAGATCGTTCGCGGAGTTGCAGAAAACATCGCGAAGCATGCCCCAAATTCAGTAATCATTGTGGTTTCAAATCCACTTGATGAAATGACGGCGCTTACTCAACTCGCAAGTGGATTTCCTAAGGAAAGAGTTCTTGGTCAAGCCGGGATGCTAGACACTGCTCGCTTCACACACTTTGTTGCAGAAGAGTTAAAGGTTCCAGTTGCTTCGGTACAGACACTTACCTTAGGTTCACATGGCGACACCATGGTTCCAGTTCCATCACGATGCACAGTAGACGGCAAGCCACTTTCAGATTTGTTACCTGCAGACAAAATTGAAGAGCTTGTCGTGCGCACTCGCAATGGCGGTGCTGAAGTTGTCGCACTGCTTAAGACTGGCTCTGCTTATTACGCACCTTCAGCTGCAGCGGCTCGAATGGCCAAAGCTGTGATTGAAGACTCTGGCGCAGTAATGCCAGTTTGCGCGTGGGTTGATGGCGAGTATGGCATCGAAGGTGTTTACCTTGGCGTTGAAGCCCAAATCGGCAAGGGTGGCGTTAAGAAAGTTGTTGAAACAAAACTCACTGACTCTGAATTGGCTGAATTGAAGGCAGCCTCCGAGGCTGTGCGCGAAAAACAAGCTGATGTTGCCGGTCTATAAGTTCTCACAGACATCCATTAAGGAAAAATAAATGTCAAAAATTAAAGTGCAAGGAACTGTGGTTGACCTAGACGGCGACGAGATGACTCGAATCATATGGTCTTTTATTAAAGAACAGCTGATTCTTCCTTACCTGGATGTAAACATTGAGTACTACGACTTGGGTATGGAAAACCGCGATGCAACGGATGACCAGGTAACAATCGATGCAGCTAATGCGATCAAAAAGCATGGCGTGGGGATCAAATGTGCAACCATTACTCCGGATGAGGCTCGAGTTGAAGAGTTTGGTCTGAAGAAAATGTGGAAATCTCCGAATGGAACCATTCGTAACATTCTTGGCGGTGTAATTTTCCGCGAGCCGATCATTATCAGCAACATTCCGCGGTTAGTTCCTGGTTGGACTAAGCCAATCATCGTCGGTCGCCATGCCTTTGGTGATCAGTACAAAGCAACCGACGTCAAGATCCCTGGCGCTGGTTCATTAACGATGACGTTCACTCCTGCCGATGGTGGCGAACCTATGGAATTAAACATCTTTGATTTCCCAAGTTCTGGCGTTGCCATGGGAATGTACAACTTAGATGAATCAATTCGTGAGTTTGCTCGCGCTTCACTTCGTTACGGTTTGTTGCGCAACTACCCGGTCTACCTTTCAACTAAGAACACAATCTTGAAGGCTTATGACGGTCAGTTTAAAGATATCTTCCAGGAAGTTTTCGAAACGGAATTCAAGGCAGAGTTTGATGCTGCTGGTCTGACCTACGAACATCGTTTGATCGATGACATGGTTGCTTCTGCACTTAAGTGGGAAGGCGGTTACGTCTGGGCATGTAAGAACTATGACGGAGACGTGCAATCAGACACTGTTGCGCAAGGCTTTGGATCACTTGGTCTCATGACCTCAGTACTAATGACCCCAGACGGCAAAACCGTTGAAGCCGAAGCAGCACATGGCACTGTGACTCGTCACTATCGTCAACATCAGCAAGGTAAGCCAACTTCAACAAATCCAATCGCTTCTATTTTTGCTTGGACTCAAGGCTTGGCTCATCGCGGAAAGATGGATGGCACCCCAGAAGTCACTAAGTTTGCTGAGACTCTAGAACGTGTCTGCATTGAAACTGTGGAAAGTGGCAAGATGACTAAGGACCTTGCGCTATTAATTAGCAAAGATCAGCCTTACTTAACTACAGAAGATTTCTTAGCTGCGATCAATGAAAATCTGCAGAAAGCCATGTCGGCCTAATTCATGCTTGGCGTAATTTCAGCTAATGCAAATGGAGTCCGCGCTGCACTAAAGCGTGGTGGCTTTGATTGGATCAAGAGTCAACTTGATGCAGGCAATGCTGACGTAGTTTGCTTGCAAGAAGTTCGTGCAACCACGGATCAACTTCATGAAGTACTTGCCGCAGCTGGCTTGTCTGATCTGCACGTAGCCCATGATTCAAGTGCGCGACTTGGTCATGCCGGGGTGGCGATTCTAAGCACCAAGAAATTAGCCAAAATCAAAACTGGTGTTGGACCAAAGGAATTTGCTGAGACCGGGCGTTGGGTTCAAGCCGAAATTGAAACAAAAAAAGGGCCAATGACCATCGCTTCGGTTTATGTTCACTCCGGTGATGCTGAAAAACCAGTTCAGCAAGAAAAGTATCGGTTTCTAGAAGCGATGACCAAGAAATTTCAAGCAGCACAAAAAGCTGACGATCCTTTTCTAGCGTGTGGCGACTTTAACGTGGGTCATCGTGAACTTGACATTAAGAACTGGAAAGGCAATTTAACTAAAGCGGGATTCCTGCCAGAAGAGCGCGCCTACTTTGATAAGTGGTTCGACAAAGTTGGCGTTGTTGATTTAGGGCGAAAGCACGCTGGCGAAGTTGAAGGCCCTTACACCTGGTGGTCCTGGCGCGGTCAAGCATTTGATAACAATGCTGGCTGGCGCATTGATTATCACGTTGCAAATTCGGCACTCGCATCGCACTGCAAAGAAATTGTCGTTGGTAGGGCTGATTCTTATGCTCAACGTTGGAGCGATCACGCCCCAGTTACGGCCAAATTTAACTTGTAGACTCTGAGTTGTGAACGCACTCTTGCCAATTTTTGGCGCTGTCTTTATTTTTATGGCTATTGGCGCGGTATTTGTTGCGGCCGAAACTGCATTAATCACGCTCCGAGAAAGCCAAGTAACCAAACTTGCGGAGACTGGCGGTCGTCGTGGACGACGCCTGGCAAAGCTGGTAGAAAATCCAAATCGCTTTCTCGCAGCTGGTCAGGTTGGCGTAACTCTTGCAGGTTTCATTTCTGCTGCATACGGCGAAAAGCGATTGGCGCCAATTGTTGTTCCTTGGCTCGAGAGTTTTGGGCTTAGCACTGGAGTTGCCGAAACTGTTTCTTTTATTGGTTCAACGATAGTAGTTGCCTACTTAGCATTAGTTTTCGCTGAATTGGTTCCAAAGCGGTTAGCGCTTCAACATTCTGAGCGATATGCATTGTTTCTAGCTGGACCGATTGACATCATGGCGAAAGTGTTTTCTCCGTTCATTGCTCTGCTGTCAGCTTCTACGGATGTTGTTGTGCGAATACTTGGTGGAAATCCAAATGCCAAGAAAGAACAAATATCTGGCGAAGAACTCCGTGGCATGGTTGCCATGCACACTGACTTGACGCACGCTGAACGCGAACTCATTGATGATGTTTTCGAAGCTGGCGATCGTGAGATTCGCGAAATTATGATTCCACGTACTGAAGTTGCATTCCTTGATGCTGACTTGCCGGTATTCAAGGCAGTAAAAATTGTTGCAGACAAACCGCACTCGCGTTACCCGGTATCGGATGACTCGGAAGATGACGTTCTTGGGTTCGTTCATGTCCGTGACTTACTTGATCCAGAAATTCGGGAGCGCTCTATTCGAGTTGGTGACTTAGTTCGTGATGTAGCTAGATTGCCTGGCACTAAACGCGTCATTCCAGCATTAACTGATATGCGAGCAACGAATGCTCACATGGCAATTGTGGTCGATGAATATGGCGGCACCGCAGGAATCATCACAATGGAAGACCTTGTAGAAGAGCTAATTGGTGATATCCGAGATGAATATGACACCGATGCCTCGGAAGGCGTAATCCCACCAGGAAAAGATGTAGTTGTCGATGGATTGCTAAATCTTGATGATTTTCTTGAAGAGACATTGATGGAATTGCCTGAGGGACCTTACGACACGGTGGCTGGATTTATGGCAGCTCAACTTGGTCGAATTCCAATGGTTGGTGACGAGATTGAGATTGAAGCTGGATCTTTGTCGGTCCTAGAAATGGATGGCCGAAGGGTGTCCCGAATTCGAGTAGTGCGTTCTGCCACAATAGGGGAATGACACCGCGCGTTTTATCTGGCATTCAACCAACTTCCGACAGTTTCCATGTTGGTAACCACCTAGGCGCGTTACAAAACTGGGTTGCAATGCAAGAAACCCACGACTGTGTTTATTTCATTGCAGACATGCATGCCATCACAGTTGAGCAAGATCCTAAGACGCTCCGCAACCGAACGCTCTTGTCATACGCACAGTTACTTGCCCTGGGGATTGATCCAGAAAAATCAACTTTGATTGTGCAGAGCCAAGTACCGGAACATGCTCAATTGATGTGGGTTATGTCTTCGATTACTGGTTTGGGTGAAGCAAATCGCATGACACAGTTCAAAGACAAATCTGCAAAGGGTGGCGCTGCAACCGCGAGCGTAGGTTTACTGACGTATCCAATTTTGCAAGCTGCTGACATTTTGCTTTATCAAGCAAATGCTGTTCCGGTTGGCGAAGATCAACGTCAGCATCTAGAACTAACACGCGACTTGGCAATTCGATTCAATGGTCGGTTCGGTGACACTTTCACAGTTCCCGAAGCACACATTGTTAAAGGCACAGCAAAGATACAAGACTTACAAGATCCAACTGCAAAGATGAGTAAGTCATCGCCGTCCGGTTGCATCAATTTATTGGACCCGTTAAAAACTACTGAGAAGAAAATCAAGTCAGCCGTTACTGACTCAGATTCAGTGGTCGCATTTGATCCAGCGAAAAAAGCTGGAGTATCAAACTTGTTAACCATAATGTCGGCTTACACAGGTACTTCAATTGATGATTTAGTAAAGAGTTTTGACGGTCGAATGTATGGCGACTTGAAGAAAGAAACGGCTGCAGCGGTTTTGAGTTTTGTTGAGCCGTTCCAAGTCAAAGTGGACTCTTACATGACAGATCCTGGCGAATTAGAAAACTTAATGCGCCAGAGTGCAGTACGCGCCAAAGTCATTGCGTCAAAAACGTTGGCCGATGTACATGACAAACTCGGATTCGTTCACCCATGATCGCTTACAACGCATGAGTTGGGATGTAGTACTTTTCGATCTTGACGGCACGCTAACTGACAGTGGTTTGGGTGTCGCTAACGGAGTTTTGTACACCTTAGAAAAAATGGGCTTACCTAAACCAAGTGATGTCGAACTAAAAAAATATCTAGGTCCGCCACTATGGACTTCGTTTCAGGAATATGCCGGAATTGCAGAATCTGACACACCTGAAGCCGTGCGCCTTTACCGCGAGTACTACAACGAAACGGGCGCTTTTGAGAATTCGGTTTACCCGGGAATTCCAGAACTGCTAACAAAGTTGAATGACCAAGGAAAGCGCCTTGCTGTTGCTACGTCGAAAGTGGACTATGCAGCCTTGGCGATCTTGCGACACTTTAATTTGAATCACCACTTTGAAGTGATCGCTGGCTCGGACGAAACCGGCGAACTTCGTGGCACGAAAGCTTTGGTAATCGAGCATGCTCTTGCCGAGCTTGCGATACCTGCGGGCACTGCCATTGTGATGATTGGCGACCGAGAGCACGATATTTTGGGTGCCAAATCGCATGGTATTCCGGGAATTGGCGTTCTCTACGGATATGGGGACCGCGAAGAACTTGAGTCTGCTGGAGCCCTTGAAATAGCGAGCGAAGTTTCGGACTTGGCGAGCGTCCTACTCGATTAAATCTGGGCATTAGTAAAGTCCGATTCCTCATGTGCCAGACATCACAATGGATTTTCATAGGCACATCTGCGGGCTTGCGCCCGAGACCCTAAACTTCTGGCTATGGCTGTTAAATCAATGGAAAATGGTGTTTCGGCACCGGGTCGCGCAAAAATCGGATTTAGACATCTTCGTACGGATAAGTGGTGGGTAGAGCCACTAATCTCGGTCGTTGTTCTTCTTTCGTTTATTGTTTACTCAACTTGGCGAGCATTTGAAAATGATTTTTACTATGTTGACCATTTAGTTTCGCCGTTCTATTCACCTTGCTTAGCAACGTCGTGCCCGCCAGAAGCAGCCCTCTTCGGCACTCCGTTTGGTGATTGGTGGACATTGTCGCCAGCGCTATTGATTTTGGTTTTCCCACTTGGCTTCCGGCTAACTTGTTACTACTACCGCAAGACTTACTACCGCGCGTTTTGGATGTCGCCACCTGCATGTTCAGTAGCTGAACCACATCGCACATACACCGGTGAAACTCGTCAGCCACTGTTACTTCAAAATTCACATCGCTATTTCTTCTTTGCCGGTCTTATCTTCAACGTGATCTTGACTTATGATGCGATCTTGGCATTCCACGGCAAAGATGGTGGCTTTGGCATGAGCGTTGGAACTTTAGTTCTTGTAGCTAACGCAACTTTCCTTTGGCTTTACTCATTGTCATGTCACTCCTGCCGTCACGCAGTTGGCGGTCGCTTGAAGCACTTCAGTAAGCATCCAATGCGTTACAAGTTGTGGACTTTTGTTTCCGCGCTGAATCCACATCATCCAAAGTTTGCCTGGGTTTCGCTGATTGGCGTTGCTCTGTGTGACCTGTACGTACGCAGCGTTGCAACAGGCCAAATCACAAACATCTACTTCTTCTAAGGGGACTTGAACACTCATGGCTGAATTTGAGCGTCACGAATACGACGTTGTAATCATCGGTGCTGGTGGCGCAGGTCTTCGCGCTGCGATCGAAGCACGGGCAAGTGGTCTGCGTACTGCAATTATCTGCAAGTCCTTGTTTGGTAAAGCACATACCGTTATGGCTGAAGGTGGCATTGCCGCCAGCATGGGTAACGTAAACAGCAAAGACAACTGGATGGTTCACTTCCGCGACACAATGCGTGGCGGAAAGTTCCAGAACAACTGGCGCATGGCAGAACTACATGCCAAGGAATCTCCAGATCGTGTTTGGGAACTTGAAACATATGGTGCACTTTTCGATCGCACTCCAGAAGGCAAAATCAGCCAGCGTAACTTCGGTGGCCATGAATACCCACGCCTAGCTCACGTTGGTGATCGCACTGGCTTGGAATTAATTCGTACCATGCAGCAAAAGATTGTTTCGCTGCAGCAAGAAGACTTCGCTGAAACTGGCGATTATGAATCAAAGATCAAGGTTTTCGCCGAACTAACCATCACGGAAATTCTTAAGACTGATGGCAAGGTGTCCGGCGTACTTGGTTACTGGCGTGAATCTGGTGAGTTCGTTGTCTTCGAAGCCCCAGCCGTCGTGCTTGCAACCGGTGGCATCGGCAAATCTTTCAAGGTGACTTCCAACTCTTGGG